>ERZ824978.2065-NODE-2065-length-18784-cov-4.222649_pt1 | contig 18784 bp, 13 predicted proteins | sample MGYA00519860_ERZ824978 | MGnify/ENA primary metagenome ERZ824978 (study PRJEB31778, sample SAMEA3449184) | human gut metagenome | biome: human gut; feature: human-associated habitat; material: faeces | place: United Kingdom | collected 2010/2012 ... | reverse complement strand
TTCTGGAAATAAAGATGAAATCGGATGAAATTGACCAGCGCTTTAAGGGGTTTCATCTTTAAACTTGCGGTGCAGGCTAATAGGGATGAAAATCTGCCTAAATTTTGGTAAATTTTCATCCCAATGCTGGCAACGCTAAGCTATGGATTCATCATCCCTATCCCCCGACCCAACCCTAAAAATTAGGCTAATCAAAGTTTCTTAGGGATTACCCAAAGTTCTGGCTAATCAAAGTTTCTTGGGGTTTTCTAAGACTTTTGTCACTCTGATTTCATCCCCAAGTCCCTCAGATATAGAACTGGCAGGATGAAAGGGCAGCGTGTTATCTGTTTTACAAGTAGAACGGTTCGCTTGAATGGAAATATTTTAAAGGGTTTCATCCTTCATCACAATGAGCCTGACATTGCAGCCTGCAAATAAAAAGTCAAGGGTAAATTATGGGATATTGAAAGTATTGTATAGATCGAAAACTAGGTATCAAAACAAGACCGCCAGAAATGTCGGCCTGAAAAAGGACATAAAGTGATCAATTTAATTCAGACAAGTTCAGAAGATATTCTTTTACTCTTCCATAGTAAATGCGTAGAAATTTATTGGCTCCTGCGGTCATGTAGACATAATAGGGTTTTCCCTGAGCACGTTTCTTGTCCATGAAAAGATATACGGCATCATCAGGCTTGTTCTTGATCAGCACTTCCATGATCTGGAACAGAGTTTTTCGTAATACTGGTGAGCCGTGTTTCGAGGCATGTACGCTTTTCTGGGAATACTCTCCAGATGCATTTACTCCAGGATCTACTCCAGCAAATGCTGTAATGGCGCCTTTATGAGTAAAACGCATCACATCACCGATTTCGGCTATAAGCTGTGGCCCCAGAGATGGGCCTACTCCCTCCATTGCCATAACGACTGGATATTCTGGGAGCTTAGAAGCGGTTTCGTTCATAAGATTGCGCAGTTCTTCTACAGTCTTAGATGTAGTATTTAATTGTGCTATCGCCTGTTTGATGATCCGTTTGGTAAAGTTGTCCTTGGGAAGTACAGGAACAAGCTCCTTTGCTTTTCCATAGATTTCTTCAGCTTTTGACTTGCTGAAGATGTACCTCCTGCGGTGACACCATTTCTGATAGTGATTGATAAAAGCAGTCAATGACATCTTACGGACACAATCCACATGCCAGTAGGTATCCACAAAATCCACCCATTTCTGGCAGCCGTCTTCACGGACAGGACTGTTAAAGTAGGTGTTGGCACCTGGATAAGTCTGATCGATCAGCCCGATCAAATTGTTTTTCATAGCAGTTTTGTGCTTCGTGTAGAAGCTGAACTGACGATTCATAGTTTTGAGTTGAGAACGTAATTCATCCATAAGAGTATACTGTTTCAAATTTCCCCAGCTGTCAAGAGTGTAGCGTGCGATTTTCACCGAATCCGCCTTGTCTGTTTTGACTTTGCGGAGAGGATTATCGTGGCCTTGAAAGTTACGGATGATATGAGGGTTTACAGCACTGACGAAGAAACCTGCCTGCGACAGTCTGCGGGCAATTGGCTCATAGTAGTGACCGGTGCATTCCATAACGATGCGTGTTTCTCCATCAAGATCCTGGATCAACCGAGTAAGCGATCGAAAGTCAGAAGAAAGGTGCGGCACATCAAAAGGCTTCTTAACTATCTCTCCGCCGGGACGGAGGATTGCAACTGTACTCTTCCTTTTGGAAACATCTATACCTACTGCGTTCATATTCATAAAATGTCACTCCCTGTTTCAAAGATTGCAATTGATCAGATCCAGCTTTACTCATTGCCCATTCAATCTACTGTGGTGTGACACGAACGCACCCTTAAGGTGGCTCAACCTGCATAAAACGAATGCTGCGAATGAAGAGCTGGTTAGCAGACTGCGGTCCGGGCGCGAAGCCCAAGGATGAAATCGCTATATCGATTGCTCTTACATTTTAACAGCTTAAGCAACAAGATGGATAATTCCTTACTGGCTGCAAGGGATATTAACCATAAGTATATTGTAGTAGGATGAAATCCTGAGGCGGACATCGAAGGAAGCCTCTGAAAATCCCTGGCAGAGTGCTTTTTTAATTCATTTTCATCCTGTGAGCCTTGCTGTGAGGGAGTTCAAGGATGAAATCAGCATGACGTAATAACTCCCTTCATGGATTTGCTCGGTTATCGCCAGGATCAGCGAATAAAATTCTACAAACATCGCCAAAAGGAAAAAAATGACAGAAAATCACCTCAAACGCTTGACATATATTACCATGCGGAGTAGTATATCCCCACCAGATAGTGGTATGCATGTTTACAGTGAAATTTTAGCCTACGCCGTCAATGTAATATGCGGAACGCTATGATATAATAAAACCAGAAGGGAGGCGATGGGATGCTGACAAACGAAGATTTCAACAGGTTATCAAATATGCTGGATCAGAAACTAGAGAAGACGCTGGATCGGAAGCTGGATGAGAAATTGGGGGAGACGCTAGATCAAAAACTGGACCAGAAACTTGACGAAAAGCTGGACGAAAAACTGGGTTATATGATGCAGGCGATCGATCAGAAATTTGATGCCCAGGCCAAGATGTTCGATGCGAAATTGGGACTCTTAGAATACAATTTCAAGGAAGAAATTCGCAAGGTCAATGTAAGAATCGACATGCTGGATGAAAAACTGACCAATAAGATAGAAGAGGTCGATGCACGGCTATCAGCCAGAATGGATAAACTTGATTCGCGGATGGACGGCCTGGAGTCCAGAATGGATAGACTTGAAAACCGGATGGATAAACTTGATTCGCGGATGGACGGCCTGGAGTCCAGAATGGATAAACTTGAAAACCGGATGGATAAACTTGATTCGCGGATGGACGGCCTGGAGTCCGGAATGGACAAACTTGAAAAACGAGTGGACAATATGGATGGGAGATTTTCCACGAGACTTGACAACATTGAGGACAAGGTGACTTCAATGGATCGCACGATCAGGCACGATATCGTCCCGCAGCTTGCCACCGTGAGTTCTATCTGTGCAGAAGCGATGGAGAAATACATAAAAACTGCAGATAAAATAGAATACGTTCAGGCTGACGTAGAGATGTTAAAAAGGGTGACCGCAGACCACCACGAACAGCTCAAAAAGCTCAATAAATCTAAACAATAAACGATTATGAAATAAAGAAAGCTGCATTTTGAGACTAGATTTTAAAAAATGCAGCTTTTTACTAACCCCTACAGCTTCTCCCGCGTCAGAGCCGCCGTTTTCTTGACGATCGACCGTATCACATTGATCACCGCCCCGATCACCAGCAGACCGGCCGCGATCGCACCGGCCATCAGAAGCGTCTGACTGCCGACCTTTGCAGCATCCCCAAGTTCACTGCTGAGCAGAGCCTCCATCGTATAGTAGATGTTATACCCCGGCACCAGAGAAATCATCCCCGGGATGATAAAAATAGTCGCGGCCTCCTTAAAGACCCGGGAGCAGATATCGCTGAGCAATCCCACCAGGCAGGCAGCGATAAAACAGCCGACTACAGCAGAAGCGTTATAATACAGGCAGATCTGATAGCAGGACCAGGCCAGCCCTCCGATGATCATGCAGACCGGAAAATGTTTTAGCGGGACGCGGAAGATGATCGCAAACCCGCAGGTGGCAAACAGCGCATAAATAAACTGCAGTAACAGATCACTCATCCGAACACACCCCCGATCACACTCCAAAGCTTCAGGACGACGCCGGCGCCGGCGGCCAGCGCAACGGCGATCAGGAATGCCTCCATCATGCGGCAGATCCCTGAAAGCATGCTGCCCGACAGAAAGTCACGGATCGCGTTGGTGATCGCCACACCCGGAACGAAGATCATCAGTGTGCCGATGATCACCGGCTGATAAGCCGCCGCATCGATCCACGACGAGGCGACCAGTGCTAAAAACGCTGCTCCCGCGCAGCTGCAGAAACAACGAACAAAGAAATTGATATCGAATTTACCCAGAAAACGGGAAAAAGCATACGCGAACATACCCACCACGAAAGCAACGCAGAAATCCACCGGTGCCCCGCCGAAAATCAGGCTGAAAAAAGAAGCGACCAGAGCCGCGCCCAGCAGCCGGAGCGGGATCGGATAAGGCTTTGTCTCCTCGATCTCTTTCAGTTGTTTCATCGCGTCATCCACCGAAAGATCCGTAGTCGTGAACTCCCGGGAGAAATGATTGATCTTGGAGATCTTGTTCAGATCGGTCTCGATCCCGTCAATCCTCTTAACGTAAGTCAGCGGGTCGTCATCCTCCCCGCCGTTATCCAGGGACACAAAAATCCCTGTTGGCGTAGCGAAAATCTCCACATGATCCATGCGGCAGGCTTTGCAGATCCGCGTGATCGTATCCTCCACACGGTAGACTTCCGCCCCGTTTTTCATCATGATCTCACCGGCATAGATCGCCAGGATCAGGACTTTTTTCTGAAATATATTAACCATCAGTTCTCCTCTATATCATACAAACCATGCATTCTATGCATCTTCTACCGCCATTATAACGCAGATTCCTGAAAAATACACAAAAATACAAAGAAATCTCGCCGATTTTTCCGGCCGTTCCCTTGACCATCTACCACACAGATTGTATAATTGTATACTGAAATACAATTTTCCGAGGAGGGTACACATATGGGAAAAACACTTGCTTATAAGATCTTAGAAAACCATCTGGTAGAAGGCACCTTGGCTCCGGGCGAAGCGATCACCATCAAGATCGATCAGACCCTGACGCAGGACTCTACCGGTACTATGGTATATCTGCAGCTGGAAGCGATGGAAGTCGATAAAGTCAAGACAGAGCTTTCCGTTGCATACATAGACCACAACACTTTGCAGACGGGCTTCGAAAACGCCGATGACCACGAATTCATCAAGAGCGTTGCCAGAAGACACGGCGTGCTGTTCTCCAAGCCGGGCAACGGCATCTGCCACCAGCTTCAGCTGGAAAACTACGGTAAACCGGGCAAGACTCTGCTGGGCTCCGACAGCCACACTCCAACGGGCGGCGGTCTGGGCATGATCGCTATCGGTGCAGGCGGTCTGGACGTAGCAGTTGCAATGGCCAAGGGCACTTACAGCCTGACTGCGCCGAAGGTTGTCAAGGTAGAACTGAAGGGAGCCCTGAAGCCATGGGTTTCTGCAAAGGACGTTATCCTCTACGTTCTGCAGCAGCTGACTGTAAAGGGCGGCGTAGGCAAGATCATAGAATACACCGGTGAAGGCGTGAAGAGCCTTTCCGTAACCGACAGAGCGACCATCACAAATATGGGCGCGGAACTGGGCGCGACCACATCGGTATTCCCAAGTGACGAAAACACACGGCTCTATCTTAAGGAAGAAGGAAGAGAAGAAGACTATACCCCTCTGGCAGCAGATCCGGATGCAGTTTATGACGAAGAACTGATCGTGGATCTGGATCAGCTGACACCGTTGGCAGCGATGCCGCACAGCCCGGACAACGTGGACAGCGTAAGCAACATCGGCGAGATCAAGGTGGATCAGGTAGCCATTGGAAGCTGCACGAACTCCTCCTACATGGATCTGATGAAAGTTGCTGCTATCCTCAAGGGCAAGAAGGTGCATCCGGATGTCAGCCTGGTGATCTCACCGGGATCCAGCAAGATCATGTCCAAGATGGCACAGAACGGTGCACTGGCTGATATCATCAACGCCGGAGCACGTGTCATCGAAAATGCATGTGGACCATGCATCGGCATGGGACAGTCCCCGAAATCCGGAGCCGTTTCCCTGCGTACATTTAACAGAAACTTCAAGGGCAGAAGCGGAACGCTGGATGCGCAGGTGTTCCTCGTAAGCCCTGAAACTGCAGCGCTTTCCGCTATCAAAGGTGTGCTGACCGACGGCATGACCAGCGGCGAAGAACTGCCGAAGATCCCGGAAACAGATTTTGTGCCAAACGATAACTTTGTTGTATATCCGGAAGGCTGCAATAAAGACAATACAGAAGTGGCTATGGGACCGAACATCAAACCGTTCCCTAGAAACACCGCTCTGCCTGAAAAGGTAGAAGCCAAGGTGGTCCTCCACGCAGGCGACAACATCACCACAGACGATATCATGCCGTCAGATTCCAGACTGCTGCCGTATCGTTCCAACATTCCGCACCTTTCCAACTACTGCTTCGAAAAGATCGATGCAGGATTCTCCGCTCGCTGCAAAGAAGCCGGCAAGTGCGCTATCGTTGGCGGTGAAAACTACGGACAGGGAAGCAGCCGTGAGCATGCAGCATTAGCACCGCTGTACCTGGGCGTGAAGTTCGTGCTGGCCAAATCCTTTGCACGAATCCACAGATCCAACCTGATCAACAGCGGGATCCTGCCTCTGGTATTCGAAAATCCGGCGGACTACGATACCTTCGAACTGGGCGATGAGCTGGTGATCGAAAACGCACCGCAGCAGGTAACTCAGGATACTATCGAAGTAAAGAACCTGACGAAGGACCTGGTATACAAGACGAAGCCGAACTTCTCTGATCTGGAACAGACCATGATCTTAAAGGGCGGCAAGATCAACGCGATCAAGGACAACTAAATTTTGAATCTGCAAAGGACGGAAGCCGGGAATCTCTGCGCTTCCGTCCTGTATCATACTTATGGGAGGACGACTATGACATATACAGAACATTTCCAGAAAATCGTGGAAGACCAGCTGGCTAGAGTAGAAAAACTCAAGAATTCCAGCCCGGTTCCCGATTTTGCTGCAAAAGAAAAAATCATCATCGGAACGATCGATGGCGACGGAATCGGTCCGGTGATCATGGATTCCTGCCGCGCGATCCTGGAAAAACTGCTGGCAGATGATATCGCTTCCGGCAAGATCGAACTGAGAAAAATCGAAGGGCTGACCATCGAAAACCGTATCGCCAAGATGGAAACGGTGCCTGCTGATGTGCTGGCAGCCATCAAGGAATGTGATTTGCTGCTGAAAGGCCCAACGACAACACCAGGCAAAGGCGACAATCTGCCTAACATCGAGAGCGCCAATGTAACTCTCAGGAGAGAACTGGATCTCTTCGCCAATGTAAGGCCTGTTGTGATCCCGGAAAAAAACATCGACTGGATCTTTTACAGAGAAAATACAGAAGGCGAGTATGCACTGGGAAGCCGCGGCGTAGAGATCAATGACGATATCTCCATCGACTTCAAGGTGACGACGACGATCGGAACGACCAGACTGGCGAAAGCCGCTTTTGAATATGCGAAAAACAACGGAAACAAGAATGTTTCCATCGTGACCAAGGCGAATATCATGAAGAAAACTGACGGTAAATTCCTCAGCCTCTGCTACGATGTTGCCAAGGATTACCCGCAGATCAAGACCGACGACTGGTATGTAGATATCATGGCAGCCAACCTGGTTAACGATCAGATCAACAGCAATTTCAACGTATTCATCCTGCCGAATCTGTATGGCGATATCATTACCGATGAAGCGGCACAGCTGCAGGGCGGCGTAGGAACTGCCGGAAGTGCCAATATCGGTGGCAGATACGCTATGTTTGAAGCGATCCATGGATCCGCACCTCGTATGGTGGAGGATGGTATTGCGGAATACGCCAACCCGGCCAGCATCAACCGTGCGGCTGTTATGATGCTGCGTCACATCGGATTCACAGACCAGGCTGCAGCTCTGGAAAAAGTCCTGGATGAAGCACAGGATGCCCTCAGCCTTCCGGGCGACGGGACCGGCAACACAGCAAAAGACTTCACCGAATTCGTGCTGCAGAGGATCTGATCATGGTAACGTATAAATTCCCCGGGGATAAGGAAAAAAACGGCGGACCGATATCCAATTCCCTTCTTTCCAAGCTGCAGAAAGATATATTAACGGGGAAACTGAAAGCCGGTCAGAAGCTGACCGAACAGGAACTCTGCAGGGAATATGAAGTCAGCAGGACTCCGGTACGTGAAGCGCTGCGTCAGCTGGAAACTGACGGCCTTGTGGAAAATATCTTAAACCGCGGAGCCTTCGTGATCGGCATGAGCGAGCAGGACTATGAGGACATGTTTGAGATGCGAAAGATCTATGAGATCCAGGCGGTCAAGTGGGCGATCGAGCGGATCACAGAAGAAGAAATGGACCGGCTGGAAGAGACCTTTGAGTTTATGGAATTCTACACTCTGCGAAAGGACATCGACAAGATGCTGACCATCAACACCGGATTTCATCAGGTCATTTACGAAGCGTCCCATAACCGAATGCTTCGCAAATTGCTGTCCTCGTACCAGAGCTTTCTCAAGTACAAGGGTGCTGAAGCGGTTTATGAAGACGATTATCTTCAGACCGTTCTCGAAGAACACCGCGATATCTTTAAAGCCTTCAAGGACAAAGACGTCAAAGCCGGCGCTCTGGCAATGGAGAATCACATCGATCGTGCAAAGGAGCGGCGCTGCGGACTTTAGGCGTGCCAGCCGTTTCAGCATGCAGTGACCTATGGCGTGCCAGCCGTTTCAGCGCTGCAGACTATGATAGAAGATCCCTTGGATTCGGATAGTAATACCCGAATCCAAGGGATACTTTTTTATAGGTTCGAATTTTGACATCCAAGCCCTGGAAAACCTTTTAATATGAATTCTCGGATGATTGTCTAAATCATGAATTCCCAAATTAAAATTTTTTTAGAGAATATGGGAAGTGTAATGCCAGAAATGATACAAATTCCTTGTGCATCGCCAGCTATAATTCCCAGAGTAGTATAAAAAATGTTAACATGGGAAGTGCCGCTTTCTACCATATAAATTTTTTGCAATATAATTCCCATCGTACCAATATTTTTTTTAAAATGGGAATTCCCAGAGGAGCGAATGACTCACCTGAAACAAAAAATCCAAATCCAAGCCGATTTTTTTGTAATCTGGGAATTCACGATTTTTCCGCCTGGGATTTTCGCTCGCTATTTTTCCGCTTACGATTTTCCACTTACGATTTTTCCGCCCGCAACTTAACTTTCCTACAAAACCTTATTTCACAATGCTCTTATGAAAATGCTCGTAGTCCTTCTTCCACTGCTGTTTCTGTTTCTTGGTCAGGGAAGTCGGATTCATGGTCAGATCGTCTGTCAGCTTTTTCGCCAGATCTTTTGTCACAGCAGAAGCTCCGGCATAGTTCAGATGATTGCCGCCATCCTTCGAATCGGTGACCCAGTTGAAACCGGCTGGGAGCTGACGGTTGTAATCGTAATAAGTCAGGTCGTATTTTTTGGCCAGCTGTTTTACCGTGTCGGACTTGCCCTTGTTCCAGGTGTTGGCGGAAGGAACGGTCAGAAGCACCAGCCGGATTCCGTTTCTATCACAGAGATCATAGATTTTCTGGAACTGATCCAGTTTCTCTTCACTCAGCATGGCATGCTTGCCGCCGGAAAGCTGCATGTATTCATTGCCAAACGGGTATGCTTTGACTGTGTTCGCATAAGCCATGCCCTTATTGGAAAAGTGGTATTTCCCGCGGGGCTGCAGGAATGTCGTCAGCTTCAGATGCTTCCAGTTATCGTGATATTTTACCAGAGGAAATTTATAGTTGAGAGCTGCCAGGAATGCGCTGTCACCTTCTTGAAGCAGAGCTTTGCATTTGTCAAAAATGTTTTGCTGCGGGGCATTTGTTGCCTTCGACGGCGCCTGGCCAGCTACATCAGCATCCGTTGCCTTCGACGGCGCCTGGCCAGCTACATCCACCTTGGCAGCTTCTGCTTCCAGCGGAGAAATTCCTTTTTTGAATCCTGGATTGGTTCCTGAAAACATACAGTCGGTTTCCAATACGATGGTTTTCGGGTTCTGGTAGCGCAGAATATCCCGTATATCCCCGGGCACTTCGGAAAGCTGCTTATTAGGTCTGCCCGCAATGGCCGATGTGATCCCGGTCTGATGAAAAAGATCCACCGGAGAAATCGCCCGGTAAATATCGCTGTTGCCGATAAACACAGTGTCGATCGAATCGCGAGGCTCTCCTCGATATGCTTTGGAGATCCGGCTTTCCATGCCATCCTCAGTCGTTCCCGTACGAGGAATGAAAGCACCTGACAAAAAGACGAACAGGATCACGAAAAGCAGGCAGAAACATATTGCTCGCATCAGCTTGCGGATACGAGGATCAAGGCTTTGCAGTCGATTCATAAGTCAGACCTCCTTAAAACTCACCGTAAATAAATGCTGTATTCGTAAAATCACCGCCGTACGCACCGAAGATGATAAAAGCAAACAACAGCCCGAAATAAACGCTCCAGCGAACAGGGAGGACCTGCCTTGCCAGATTTTGCCGGATCGCAACACCACGCTCCTGCAGCAGCGAAATGACAAATAACAGACAGAATGCAGCCAGAAGGATCACGTAATCGCTCGCATGGATCCCAGAAACCAGCAGCGTCCCGTCAAATAGCTGAGATGCTTCGAATCGTGTGAAGATCGATTGGAACATGCTCCATGCCTGCTGCAAAGTATCCGCCCGGAAAATCATCATGCCGAAGCAGACAATAAGCCCGGTGCGCAAGATCTCAAACGCGTGGTAGCCGCGACTCTCCCGCGGGATATAAAGCCTTGCCAGGATCTTTGCAGAAAGAGGACGGAGAGCCTGTCCCAGCATCATCAAAGCGTAATAATACAGTCCGTAAAAAATGTATTTTCCACTGGCTCCGTGCCACATCCCGTTGGCGAACCAGACAAAAAACAGGGCGTAAGCGCTGGGCAGCAGGGTAGTCAGGTGCTCGCTCTTGATGCGTCTGCGCAACCGTTCATTGAGCTTTTGAAAATGACTGGAGAGGCTGACCGGATAAAAGATGTAGTCTTTCAGCCATTCGCCCAGTGTGATGTGCCAGCGACGCCAGAAATCGTTGATGGAAACGGCGAAAAACGGACGTTTGAAATTCTCGGCTATGTCCACGCCGAACATCTGGGACACGCCGCAGACCATGTCCATGCAGCCGGAAAATTCTGCATAGATCTGGAAGGTATAAAGGAGTATTGCCGCGAACTGGACGCTGCCGCCGTAAGAACCGGGATCTGCGAAAATCGTGTTGACGATCAGCCCCGCCCGATCTGCGATGACGAACTTTTTGAACAGTCCCCAGATGAAGCGGATCCCGCCGTTTGCCATCCGGTCGTAGTCGAACGGATGAGGGGTGCGAAACTGGCTCGTCAGCCTGGTATAGCGGTCGAAAGGCCCCTCGATGATGTGTGGAAAATAGCACAGGTAGAGAAGGAGCATCAGTGGATTTTTTTCCGGTTTTGCTGTGCCGCGATACACGTCCACGATGTAGCTGATCCCCATCAAAGTGTAATAGGAGATCCCCAGTGGCATGAGGATCTTCAGCACAGGGATCGGTGCTCCCATCCCGAAAAAGGCGGAGATGTCATTACCGATGGCACCAAAGAAATTGAAATATTTTGTTCCCAGGAGCATGAGGAGCACCAGGAGCACCGCGCAGAACACGACGACCTTTTTTTGCCGTATCACTGCTTTATTCAATGCTTTTCGATCTTCCTTCGCCAGTTCTTTTTTGCGTGCGGCAAAGCCGTCAGTCAGGCGTCCGATCAGGAACCCTGCGCCGTACAAGATTCCGCATGCAGCAACTAAAAGCAATGTCCGGACACCGCACGACAGGACGTAAAATCCCAGCGATGCAGCCAGGAGGGCACCCCACTGGACTCGCCTGGGCACGAGGAAATACGCGATCCCCGTCACCAGCAGAAAACAAATAAATGTGATACTCGTATAACTCATGGAACAACACTCCTTTTTTTCGTGCCGGCGCTTTAGTCGTCTTCTTCCTGGTGGCGGCGGATCATCGCCAGGATGCTCTCGGCAGAGTTGAAATTCTCCGGAACGATGTCGGTCACCTGGATGTCGATATCGAATTCATCGTTGATCTCCGCTGCCAGCATGACGATGGTCATGGAGTCCAGCACCCCCGATTCGAACAAGTCGGTCTTGCCCTCAAAATCAACTCCCGGTTTTACTTTTCTTAAAATCTGTAATAATTCTTCCATTGTTTACTCTCCTTTTCTTGTTGCATATATAGAAGCGGTGCGGGTCGCCAGGCGTTCTGCAAAGCCCCCGGCGCAGGGATCCTGCTATGCACCGCAGTATTCTTTCAGCAGCCGCTGACGATCGATCTTGCCGTTGGCGTTGTACGGCATTTGTTTGATGCGGATCACCTCGTCGGGGCGCATGTATGGCGGCACTTTGTCAGCTGTTTGCTGCAAAACTTCGTCCGTATCCTTGATGCTCCCCTCGTAGATCACCAGGATCCTGCCGGTATCCGCATCATATAGAGCGGCGGCAGATTTTACTTTTTCGATGGAGCCGGCGGCGGCTTCGATCTCTCCAAGCTCGATCCGGTATCCCATCCGTTTGATCTGAAAATCTTTGCGGCTGATATATATAAATTCCCCTTTTTCGTTGAGTCTCGCCAGATCTCCTGTCCGGTATATCCGTTCCGGGAAGGCGGTGTTCAGCGGATTTTGCGTGAAGACCGCTGCTGTCTTTTCCGGTTCGTTGTAGTATCCGTCTGCCAGGAACGATCCCCGCACCACGATCTCGCCTTCTTCTCCTGCCCGGCTCGCCCGGGTCCCTTCTTCCGTCAGCAGGAAGGTATCGCAGTTATCGCATGCTCGTCCGATTGGCAGGCTGTCACTGTCTGCAAAGTTTCGATTCACCACGTAGAAACTGCAGATGTCCGTCGTCTCTGTCGGCCCGAACAGGTTGGCGTACAGACAGTCCGGCAGGTATCTTCGCCAGTAGTTGAGGTGCTTCACCGGCATCACTTCTCCTGCAAAGAGGATTTTCTGCAAATGCTCCGGCCTGGCAAAATCGAATACGTTCCAGTTGGATACGATGGCCAGCGCCGACGGCACCCAGTAGATGGTATTGATCTTTCGCTCGTTGAGAAATTCCACCAGCTTTATTGGGAAGGTAAAATACGTCTTTGGGATCATATGGTACGTACCTCCGCACTTTATGGTCGAAAACAGATCCGTTACCGACATGGAGAAATAAAGTGGGGTCTGGGATCCGAAAACCGTATCAGCGCCGAACTCAAACTGCTCACTGCCCCAGGTTGTATAACTGATGACGCTCCGGTGGGAGAGAACTGTGCCTTTTGGCATCCCTGACGATCCGCTGGTGAACAGCACGTAAAGCGGATCGGTGTCGATCATTTGCCCGCGGATACGCATCAGGTGATCCCGGTTGATCTCCCGGAGCACAGCGTCTTCGTATAATATGATCATTTCTGCAAAGGATGCTCCGGCCAGTTTTTTTGCCAGAGGCAGCCACTCGTTGTCTGTTATGATGGCAGCGGGATGCAGGGTTTCTAATATGGAGTGGATCCGCGTCTCTGGGGAATGGACGTCGATCACAACATAGAAGTTGCCTGCATAGACCGCTGCAAACATAGCTTCGATGCAGCGTACATTTCGGTCGATAAGGACGGCGACCGGTTTCCTGCAGCCGATCCTGGCGAGGGAGCCGGCGATCCGCTGCGCGTTTTGCATCAGTTCAGAAAAGGTAACATCCCGCTGCTCATCGGTAAAACCGATCTTGTCGGGGTGGTTTTCTGCAGTGTGTTCGAGATATTCTAAAATGTTTTTCATGGATGATCTCCTTTATGTGATACCACTATTATGAAAAAAATAGTTTTAACTTTAAAGACGGGAAGTCATTAAAGTTTGTTTAAGAGCAACAAAAAAGAGACAGCTGAAATGAGGTGTGATGTGATCCTCAAAACTGTCTCTTAAATCGGTTTGATTGTGAAATCCGGTCGCTATTTCATTGTCATCAGTGTCTTCCCGAACTTTACATACTGTGCCAGAAAAATCACAGCAACCAGATCCAGCAGGGCGTCGGAGGCATCTCCGCCGCCCTTGAGTATCATAAGCAGGGATAACACCAGGGAGATCATCGACAGGATCATCGTACCCCGGGCGACCTTCAGATGAAGGTCGCCCCTTGCATTGCCCTTGAACTGCCGCAATCCCTGGATCCCAACATAAAATTTCAGCACTGCCAGAATGACGCCCAGAACTACAGTCACCAGGAATAAAATCCTCAGGGCTGAAGCCGCAGCTGAACCGCCGCCGTGGAGCAGAGCGATCATATCCTTGTTGCCAAAACTCAGCCAGATCAGTACCAGATCCAAAATCCCCAGCACTAAAAACAGCGAACTATATGTATTGAATTTTTTTAAAGTTTCCTCTCGATTCATGATAGATTCCTTTCGCTCAAAACATTTTCGTAAGTCCCGTTATTATAGCAAAAGGGAAGACTGCTGGCAAGAGACGGATTCTAGCAACGCGGACAACATCAATGGCAGTTGATTCTCATTTGATGTTGTAATTCGGGTGAATTCCAGACCAGGCGCAACATGAACCATGAGGATGGCGGGGTTCATGTTGCGCTAGTTAGATATCCCTGGTTAAATACAACACGAAATATAGAAAATTATATTTTCATGTTGCAGGATCCTTTTGACATGCATTGCCGACAACATCAACCCTTGAAAAATTTAACTTCACGTTGTAATTGTTGCGATTTTCCAGTTGGATTTATCTCCCCGCATTCTGTTTCCTGCGCCATAGCACCGTCGTTCCCATCAGGGCCAGTGCCGTCAGCATGATGGCTGCCCATAGGAGCGGAGTGGAAGCATCGCCCGTCTGGCTGCTTCCATTCCCGGCAGTTCCAGCAGAGTTATTGCCGTTCGAGTTGCTGCCATTCCCGGCAGTTCCGCCAGAGCCATTAGATCCGGCAGTTCCATTGGAACCATTGTCTGCCGAGCCATTATCCCCGGAGCCGTTGTCCCCGGAGCCGCCCGGCTTTTCCTGATCGACGTCCGGTTTCTCCTGATCCGTCGATCCTTCGCCCGGTGCATTTTTCTCCACCGTATACAAAGAAAGATCCGGCAATGTCAGGATGTCTCTCCAGTAAGTGTCGTGGTCGTAGTCGATCGCGCTGCCTATTTCTCCATCGATCAGTTTCCGATTAGTCTTGCCCGAAAGTTTCACCTGATCACCAAGAGCTTTGCCTGCAGTTCCGGACTTGGAAACCGATGCACCGCCTTCCAGATAAGCGTCTGCCACTGAAATTGTGCCGTTTCCTGATACAGCATCGCCGCCTTCTCCGAAATGACCGTCTCCGCCGACAGCGATCAATTTGCCTTCGCCTGTGATCGTGCCGCCGTTAAGACGGATCGCCGTGCCGCCGTTGGATGTAGTCGCGTCCTTGCCGCCTCCGAAGACCGCAAGCACAGCATCTTTTTCAAGTGTCAAAGTACCGTTGACCTGAAGGCCGGCCTGGCCGGTGTAGCTCTTTCCTGTCGCAGGATCTGTCCCTGTCGGAGCCTCGTCGCCTCTCAGGAACACTTTGCCCTTCAGCTTCACGTTGCCGTTGATCACAACCACCGGATCCGTGTTGCGGCGTGCTTCCGATCCATTGGCGATATTATTGGTGTTGGAATAGATCTTTGCATTCTCCAGCGTCGATCCATCCTTTAAAATCAGCTTGCCGTTGATAGACGCACCGTTGAGGAATTCGCCGCCGCCGTAATCATTATAGTTCATGGAGAACGTCCCGCCGTTTTCTACTTCAACAGCCCCCTGGATCACCGAATCCCGAAGGGTCAGCTTTGCACCATCCTGTACAACGATTTTCACGCTGCTTAAAATGTCCATATTGACCAGCGTCAGATCGCATCCTTTTGGAAGGATCAGTGTTTGCGGCTGCAAAGTGCCCTCCGGCACAGCATAGCCCAGTTTGCCGTAAGTTCCGCTGGTGTGCGAGCCGTACCACGCTTTTACATCCGCCGGAACAACTACGGTCTGATCCCCGGAAGGCAGAGTGAAATTTTTGATGGCCCATGGCTCCATATCATACATATATTTTCCGTCTGCTGTTTTCGTACAGTTGGCAAGCGTCAGCTGATCCTGCAAAGTTTCCTCCCCGCTGTAAATGCGGAACGGCAGGGTATTGCTCGTTGCCGTCCGTCCCAGCTCGTCGGTGATCGTTACACTGATATCGTAGATCCCGGGTTTTGCAGGAGTGCCTGCTAATGTGATCGAACCGTCGTGGACGGAGTACACGCCAGCCATCCCTGAATCATTGCCCTTTGCAGGATCTGTGCGGTTTGCGATATTGACCGAGGAACCTTTAGAAATCACGTGGATATCGCTTTCACTCAAAAGCTTCCAGTCGCTGCTCTGTGGATCCTGGCCTTTCTTTACCAAGGCGACTTCCACGCTGGCATCGCTGTTCTTATTCTGTGTCACATTGGTGGACGCCCCGCTGATGGCGTCATAGCCTTTCTGGTTCACCAGTGCCGATTCAAAACTGCCGACAAGGCGAACGTGGAGCTGCATGTCATCTCCGGGAGTTGAATCGGAGGAGACGGTCAGCTTGTCATCTTTGATGGAGACCTTAAAGGTCAGTGTTTTGTAGCCGCTGGCCGTGATGGTGATCACATCTCCGCTTTTTAATGCAGCAGCCTGACTGTAACTTTTCTGTGCAAATTCCAGGGCACTGTCTTTGATGCGATATTTTCCGCCAGTGGACAGTGTGAAGCTGTAAGCCTCCCAGGCAGTATCGTTGACGGAGATCTGCTTGACAGAATTTAAATAGTTGGAATCCTTAAAGCGGAACTGCCATAAACCGTTGAAAGAGTCTTTCGTGACTGAGATATCATCGATCGAGATCTCTTTTTCTGCATCGGCAGCCTTTTTTTCAAACACAGCATTTATCGTCACGTCGGAAGCCGGCATCTGAAACCTGGAATTTGTGATGGAAATATTTTTTCCGCTGCTGTCCGTAGCTGTGAGCGACTTCAGCGAGTAGCCGGTATCCGGTGTTGCTGCGATCGTGACCCTGTCCCCTTTTTTGGCGGATGTCTGGTCGACAGTGACGGTGCCGTGTGTTGTGGCTGCCGTTGTGATCTTGTATGTCTGTGCAGTTTCAGCGGTCACGACCGTTGCTGTATGGCCTGACTTATTCAGTGTCAGCGTCAGATTACTGTAGCCGTCTGCAGAGATGACGCAGGTAGCTGTAGTATCGGTGAAGCCTTCCCCGATGAGGATCTGCTTGTCGGAATTTACATAATAGCTTTTGTTGTTCCAGACGCTGGAAGACGTGTTTCCTTTTGTCCAGGATTCTCCGGCAACGGTCACGCTGGTTATTTTTGATATCCACTCGGCGTCGGTACTGGTATCAAAGCTGAGCCTGAAATCATAACCGAAGTTTGCGCTGCATGATTTGAGTGCCGGCGGTGATTTTTCCGCTGCGGCAGCAGGAGCTGCCCCCATTGCGGTCCCTGTGATCAGCATCATGGCTGACAGCAGGAACGCCATAAATTTGTGTTTCCTTTTTTTCAACATTAATCTCCTCTCTGTGAAATGGTTCTACAAAAGTTAATGAAAACTAACTAAGTTAGTCTTAAATAACATCAGCATAACATGCTCGGGAGTTAGCGTCAACTAATATCTGAAAATCGATTCGGGGATACCACAGAAACTAAAGGCGAAACATTTGTTCTTGAACGTGCGTTCGCAAAGTGATATAATAGTTTCACAGTAAGCGGAGCCGGAGACCTAGTGAAGCGGCTTTTGAATGGAGGGGATGAAAATGCAGACTCTTATGGAAAAACTTCAGATACTGGCAGACAGTGCCAAGTACGACGTGTCCTGTTCCAGCAGTGGATCCCACAGGAAGAATACAGGAAATATCGGCAACGCTCATACGGCGGGGATCTGCCATTCCTGGAGTGCGGATGGCAGGTGTATTTCCCTGCTGAAGGTATTGTTTTCCAATAAGTGTGTCTATAACTGCGAATACTGTGTCAATCGGCGCAGCAATGATTTCCCACGGGCGTCTTTCGAGCCGGACGAACTGGCGCGACTGACCATAGAGTTCTACAGGCGCAATTATATAGAAGGATTGTTTCTCAGTTCGGCGGTAGAAGTATCCCCGGATCACACAGCAGAGCGGATTTTAGAGTCTTTGCGGCTTTTGCGGTACAAATACGGTTTCAGTGGCTATATTCATGCAAAGATCATCCCTGGCGTGTCGCAGGAACTGCTCCATGAGATCGGACTGGTTGCTGATCGCCTCAGCGTCAACATCGAGATGCCCACGGCCAGGAGTTTGCAGGCTTTTGCGCCTCAGAAGAAACCGAAGGAGATCTTTACGCCCATGCGTCAGATCACTAATTCTCTTATCGAGAGGAACTCTCTCAAAGGCCCAGGCAATATGTTTCGCGGCATCGCCGTCAATGCGTCGGAGCATTATTTAAAGGGGTTTTCACGGGAGATCGAAGAGAAAGACAAGGCAGGTAGTTCTCGGGCAGACAGCGATACACAAGACTCTATTACCGCAGTGTCTTCTGCGCGGCCACTTTCCCGTAACCGCCGCAGGCAGGGTGAAGACTTCGCTCCGGCAGGGCAGACCACTCAGATGATCATCGGTGCGGGAGGCGAGACTGACCAGAGCATCCTTAACACCAGCGAAAGTCTCTACCGGACATTCAAAATGAAGCGAGTGTATTATTCTGCTTATGTGCCGGTGGTGGATTCTCCCATGCTCCCGACCAGGAAGACGGCGCCGCCACTGGCCCGGGAACATCGGATCTATCAGGCCGACTGGCTCCTGCGGTTCTATGGATTTTCTGTAAAAGAACTGTTTACGGAGAAATCACAGAACCTGGATCCCGATCTTGATCCTAAAGTCACATGGGCACTGCGAAACCT
>ERZ824978.2062-NODE-2062-length-18813-cov-4.872161_pt1 | contig 18813 bp, 12 predicted proteins | sample MGYA00519860_ERZ824978 | MGnify/ENA primary metagenome ERZ824978 (study PRJEB31778, sample SAMEA3449184) | human gut metagenome | biome: human gut; feature: human-associated habitat; material: faeces | place: United Kingdom | collected 2010/2012 ... | reverse complement strand
CCGGCAGCTTATTTCATGTCGGGCGTCCGCCCTATAGAAATGATTGTATAAGCTGTCCTTAGTTGCCATGCATATGAGAAAATGATCCAGGGGATCATTTTTGAGTGAGCAAGCTCCCACGGTCATCTTACACAATCATTTCTGCATGGCTGAACGGTTACAATTTATTGATTAACTTGAAGGTCTGACAGTTGACAAAACTTCAAAAGTTGCATATTCTATATAGTAGTTAAGGTAGCTGTGGGGATAAAGCAGCTACAGGCAAATAAACAGAAAACGACTATGATGGAGAAGAGTACCGTAATCAAGAGGTAACAGAGAGAAGCTGCCATCGGCTGTAAGCAGCTTTTACTTTCAGGGAACGGGAAGTGCACTCCGGAGTCTGCAGGGAGAACGAAGAAGCAGCTTCTGATATCCGGGCACGTCTGGTCACGTTATCGACTGTAAGGGAAAGACATTATTGTCTTTAAGTAGAGTGGAACCGCGGAATATTTCGTCTCTGTAGATGGAATATTCCGTTTCTTATTTTTATAGGAAATGGAGCAGTTATGGGAATCGTCAGCAAAATTAAAGAAGAAATCCGAATCATAAGAGAGAGGGATCCGGCCATTCATTGCAGTATGGAGGTACTGCTGTATCCAAGCTTTAAGGTGATGCTGCATTACCGGCTGGCACACAGGCTTTATCAAAAAGGGCACTATTTCTGGGCGAGATGGATTTCCCAGCGTGCTGTACGTAAGACCGGAATTGAGATTCATCCGGGAGCACAGATTGGCAAAGGGCTTTTCATCGATCACGGAAACGGTGTCATTATCGGAGAAACAGCGATCATTGGTGATAACGTGACCTTGTATCAGGGGGTAACCCTTGGAGGAACCGGTAAGGAGCAGGGAAAGAGACATCCGACGATTGGAAATAATGTCATGATCAGCGCCGGTGCCAAAATCCTCGGATCCTTTACGATCGGGGATAATTCCAAGATCGGGGCAGGATCGGTCGTTTTGGAAGAGGTTCCGCCGAATTCCACTGTAGTCGGTGTGCCGGGACATGTGGTGAAGCGCAACAACCAGAGACTCCCACAGGAAGAGCTGGATCAGGTCCATTTGCCGGATCCGGTAAAGGAAGAGCTGTCCATGCTGCGTAAGCGGATGCAGCAGATGGAAATAGAAATCAGACAATTAAAGGAGGAGAGGAAAGATGGAGAATAGATTTTCCTTTTACAACACATTAACGAAAAAAGTAGAAACCGTGATCCCGAATGTGGACGGCAAAATTGCAATGTATACCTGTGGCCCGACGGTGTATCATTTTGCACATATCGGAAATCTGCGCAGCTATATCATGGAGGATGTACTGGAAAAGACCCTGCGTTATCTTGGATATGATGTAAAGCGTGTGATGAATATCACGGATGTCGGTCATCTTTCTTCCGATGCCGATACCGGTGAAGATAAGATGTTAAGTGGGGCAAAGCGTGAGCACAAGACGGTTATGGAAATTGCAAAGTTCTATACCGATGCTTTTTTTGAAGACTGCAAAAAGCTTAATATCAAGCGCCCGGATGTGGTGGAGCCTGCAACGAACTGCATTAGTGAGTTTATTCATATGATCGAGGTTCTTTTAGAGAAGGGCTATGCCTATGTGGCCGGAGGAAATGTGTATTTTGATACCTCGAAGCTTAAGGAATATTATGTATTTAATACCCAGAGCGAGAACGAGCTTTTAGTTGGCGTGCGCGATGATGTGACCGAGGATGAAAATAAGAAGAACAAGAACGATTTCGTTCTGTGGTTTACCAAATCCAAGTTTGAGGATCAGGCGCTTAAATGGGACAGCCCATGGGGCGTTGGATATCCGGGATGGCATATTGAATGCTCCTGCATCAGTATGAAGCATCTTGGAGAATATATGGACATCCATTGCGGCGGTGTGGACAACATTTTCCCGCATCATACAAATGAAATTGCACAGAGTGAGTCCTACCTTGGACATAAATGGTGTAACTACTGGTTCCATGTACATCACTTAAATGACAAGACCGGCAAGATGAGCAAGTCAAAGGGTGACTTCCTGACGGTCTCCTTACTCGAAAGCAAGGGCTATAATCCGTTGGTTTACCGGATGTTCTGCTTACAGTCCCATTACCGGAAGCCGCTGGAGTTCTCCTATGAAGTCATGGACAATGTAAAGTCGGCTTATGAAAAGCTCCTTAAGAAGATTGCCGGACTTTCCAAAGAAGGAGAAGTGGATGAAGCGGTTTATGCAGAATACCGCCGTAAATTCGAAGATGCACTTTGCAATGACTTAAATACCTCAATGGCAATTACCGTACTATATGATCTGTTAAAGGCAGACTGCAATGATGTAACGAAGCGTAAGCTGGCAGCAAGCTTCGATGAGGTTCTTTCCTTAGGACTTTTTGATGGTGAAAAGGCAGAAGAGAAAGCAGATGATGTGGATGCAGAGCTGGTAAGCTACATCGAGGCAAAGATTGCAGAGCGTAAGGAAGCAAAGAAGGCAAAGGACTTCGCAAAGGCAGATGCCATTCGTGAAGAACTGTTACAAAAGGGCATCGTTCTGGAAGATACACGTGAGGGCGTAAAATGGAAAATGGCTTAACCTTTGTACAAAGGATAAGAGAAGCATTTGAGGGTAAAGAGGTGGATATTCGGACATATTCACCTCTTACGCTTGCTTATATCGGAGATTCTATATATGATCTGGTGATCCGGACGGTGGTTGTGATGCGTGGAAATGCACCTGCCAATAAGCTTCACCATTATACGATCCGCTATGTAAATGCGACCGCACAGGCGCTCCTTTTGGACGCTTTGTTACCGGAGCTTACAGAGGAAGAACAGGTAATCCTGAAACGGGGGCGCAATGCGAAGCCGTACACGAAAGCTAAGCATGCAACTATGGCAGAGTATAAAAAGGCAACGGCATTGGAAGCACTGATGGGATACCTGTATCTTACCGGACAGGAGGAGAGGGTGCTTTTGCTGATCCAAAAGGGCATGGATATCCTGGAAACACAGAAAATGAATTAAGCAGACAGAGCAGGGATACTAATTCAGAAAGAACTGGAAAAACATAGAAAGATATAGAAAGACATAGGAAGACATATAAATACATAGAAATACTGTACACTGGAAAAGAGATATACATAGCAACGCTATGCATGATTGGATTGTGTTCCACAAAGAAACGGAGAAAGGATTAAGGCATGGAAGAATTCAGAAAAGAAAAAAATGAATCCATTATAGAGGGAAGAAATGTGGTGATTGAAGCATTTCGTTCCGGACAGTCCGTTGACCGGCTTTATATTCTGGATGGCTGTCAGGACGGACCGATTATGACGATTAAGCGGGAAGCGAGAAAGCATGATGTGTTTATAAAATATGTATCAAAGGAACATCTGGATCAGATTTCAGAAACAGGGCGGCATCAGGGCGTTATAGCAACGATTGCGGCCTATGAATATTCAGAGGTAGAGGACATGCTTGCACTTGCTAAAGAAAAGAATGAACCTCCGTTTTTGTTCCTGCTTGATAATATTGAGGATCCGCATAACCTGGGAGCAATTATCCGTACAGCGAATCTTGCCGGGGCACATGGAGTGATTATTCCGAAGAATCGTGCAGTAGGACTTACTGCAACGGTAGCGAGAACCTCTGCAGGAGCATTAAACTATACGAAGGTGGCGCGTGTGACCAATATGGCACAGACCATAGAAGAACTGAAGCAGCAGGGCTTATGGTTTGTGTGCGCGGATATGGGCGGAGAAACGATGTATGACTTAAACCTGACAGGACCGATCGGACTGGTAATTGGAAATGAAGGATCCGGAGTAGGCCGTCTTGTGAAGGAAAAGTGTGATATGACAGCTTCTATCCCTATGCATGGCGATATTGATTCCCTGAATGCTTCCGTTGCGGCCGGGGTTCTGGCTTATGAGATTGTCCGGCAAAGAACCTGCGCCGGCTGCAGATGAGTGATTAGATTTGTAATGAACAGGATGCTGTAAAGCAGATTAGGAAGGTATTATGAAGGCAGCCGGAAGAGTCCTGGCAACCATGATTGCAATGGTGGCAATTTTGCTGATTGCAGTGGGTGCAGATAAAGGATTAAACTATTTGGAGAGAATAAAATACGAAAAGGAATGTGAAGAGTTGTATGCAGAAAGTCATGCACAGGCAGAGCAGCTGCGGACACAGCTTGAAGAGCTTTCGCAGGACGAAGCGGCGGTAGAGACCTTTCTCCATGAATATGCAGTGGATGATCTGGAAGATGAAGATGAGGATGTGCTGCAGGAGTTTCTGACCGCATCACCTTCAGGGAATGGGTCTGAGGGGAGTGTTTCAGATGGGGAATCTGTCTCGGGAGATATGCTCACCGCAGAGGATCAGCTTACAGATGTGTCTGAAAATGCTCATGCCTTTGCATCCGGTAATGACAGTTCGGACCGTGACCTTTCCGGTCATATGATTTCCGGCAATGCAGTTTCCGGGGGAGGAGTCTCTGATAATGCTATTTCAGGAAACGGCGTCTTCGGTAATGCTGTTTCAGGGAACAGTGTTTCTGACAATACCGTTTCAGGCAATACCGTTCCGGAAAACCAGGTTTCCGGGAATCGTGTTTCCGGGGGAGGCATTTCTTTAACTACGGTATCCGGTAATATTCTGGTACGCCCGACGCTGCGGGAACGCAGACTGGAACAAAGTTCTTATATGGAAACAGTTGAGTGGAATGAAGCAGACCAGGTGGTGTTTGGTCAAAGTACCCTGGACTTTTCAGACAAAAAGATTGCCTGTCTGGGTGACAGTATCACACAGGCGGCAAACCTTGAAAGCATGGAGGACTATCAGCAGTATTCCTACCCGACGAAGCTGGCAGAAATTCTGGGAGCAGAGGAAGTGGTAAATCTTGGAATCGGAGGATCCTCGATCGGAAGATACTGGCAGGATGCCTTTGTGGATCGTTACATGGACATTCCGGAGGATACAGACCTTATTCTGGTTATGGGAGGAACGAATGACGGGTTCTGTCTGCACCGGGAAAATGTGGGAAATTTTGAAGAGCGTTCTCCCCGTACCCTGATCGGGGATCTTAATGAACTGATGCGGGGCTTAAAGGAGAATTATCCCGATGCGGAGGTTGTTTTCGTCACACCGCTACCCAATGTCCTGCATGATATTCTGCGTAAGGATCGTCCGGAGCTGATGTCGCAGCGTGTCATTGTGGACAGTATGATTGCTCTTGCCAGGGAATATGAATTTGATGTGATTGACCTGTATGATTCGAATTTACTGGACAGCCACGATGCCGCAGTGATTTCGAATTATATGCCGGATGGCGTACATTGCAATCCGGACGGCTACCGGATTCTGGCAGAGCACATTGCAGCCGATCTGATCCGGCTGCAGGACTCGCAGGATGTGGAAGATGGTGAAGAGTTCCGGGAAGCAGAAGGGATGGAAAGTGAATTAGATGCCGGTCAGAACATGAAAAGCGAAGCCATCTTCGATCAGAACATAGAGAGCGAATCAGATTCAGCTCAGAATATGGAAAGTGTCGAAACGTCTGAAAGTGCAGAAAATACCGGATATAAGGAAGTGCCGGATAACATAGGGAAGGATGAAAATCTGGAAGATATAGCAGATTCCCAAGATATAGTAGATTCGGAAAATATAGTAGATTCGGAAAACATAGAAGCTGCAGAAAATATAGATGATTCAGAAGATATGACAGATTCCAGGAATATAACAGAACTGGAAGCTGAAGAAGAATTTAAGTCCAGGATTCCAACAGATATTCTGAAATTCCGGGAAAGGGATGCCGCACAGGACAGGGATCCTATTGATATGGAAGCAAAGAAAATGAATGAGGAAGCAGCAGACGCGCAGATCCGGAAGGATATGACGATGGAGGTGGGCTCCTATGGTTAATGAGTATGCAAAATACAGCGATGAAGAATTGATCGTGCAGCTTCGGGATGGAGACCATGCCATTACGGATTACATTATGGAAAAGTATAAGAATCTGGTGCGCAGCAAGGCACAGTCGATGTACATTCTGGGTGCGGACCGGGAAGATCTGATACAGGAAGGAATGATCGGGCTTTTTAAGGCTATCCGTGATTATGATACGGGAAGGGATGCCAGCTTTTTTACCTTTGCGGATCTGTGTGTGTCCAGACAGATGTATACAGCAATTCAGGCAGCAGGACGGCTGAAGAATGCACCGCTTAATTCCTATATTTCCATTTATGCAGACTATTCCCGTCAGGAGGAAGGAGAGTCCTCGGAGGAGGTAAAGCTGATTAACAGTCTGATTTCTCCATTAGAGAAGAACCCGGAGGAGCTGCTGATTGACCGTGAAAATGTGGAACGCATTGAGCAGATGATTGAGAGGGAATTAAGTCCTTTTGAAAAGCAGGTGCTCGATCTGTATCTTACCGGAATGCCGTATGGGCAGATTGCGAAGGTTCTGGGCAGGGATGATAAATCAACAGACAATGCCCTGCAGCGCGTGAAAGCCAAAATCCGCAGGGAATTGAAGGGAAACAATTAAATTTTTATAAACTTTAAGAGGGGTATATTGACGAAGATTTTTGAACGCAATATACTCTTTTTATTGTGACATAATTGGAAATATCTGTAGTTTCAAAGTATATATCCCATTTTGCGTAACAGTTTTATAGGAAAGCAGGCAATCATTCAGTACAATCCGAAGCACTTATTGCTGAGGATATAGAGAAAGGTGAAGAAAGAATGTTTGGAAAATTCAGTGTCAGGAAACCGTATACCGTTCTGGTGGCAGTAGTGCTTGTAATTGTTTTGGGTATTGTGTCATTTACCAAAATGACCTCGGATCTGCTGCCGAATATCAGCTTTCCTTACGTACTGGTCATGACGACTTATCCGGGGGCAAGTCCGGAAACCGTAGAAATGGTCGTAACGAAGCCGGTGGAGTCTTCTATGGCTACCGTAAGTAATATTGAAGAAATCAGTTCTGTTTCAAATGAAAATTATTCCATGGTAATTCTGCAGTTTGCCCAGTCGGCAGATATGAATGCCGTTTCGCTTGAGATTCGTGAAAATCTGGATCAGATCAGGAGCTACTGGGACGATTCTGTCGGGAATCCGATTATTATGAAAATAAATCCTGATATGCTGCCGGTTATGATTGCGGCAGTCGGTGGAAAGGACATGTCTGCAGCAGAAATTACGGATCTGACAAATGATACCATTGTGCCGGAGCTGGAGAGTATCGAGGGCGTGGCTTCTGTAAGTGGTATGGGACTTTTAGAAGAGAGCGTGAATGTTATTATCCGTCAGGAAAAGATTGATGCAGTCAATGAGCAGGTGTTTGACTCTATTGATAAAGAAATTGATGAAAACCTGGCAGAATTGCAGGAAAACAAGCAGGATATTTATGACGGACAGGCAGAACTGGAAAATGCGAAGAAGGAGCTTGCCGATTCCGAAGCAGAGCTTGCCCAAAAGCAGCAGGAGTTGAATGATTCCAAAGCAGAGCTTGAAAATTCGAAAAAAGAGCTTGCTGACGGACGGAACGAGCTGGCAGATAAAAAGAGCCAGCTGGAAAGCGGAAAAACCGAATTAAACAGTAAAAAGGATGCGACCACGAAGCAGCTTGCCGAGGCAGAAACAAAGCTTCTTACCGCAAAGGCGGATGCCGAGGCGGCAAAGACGCACCTACAGCTTGAAATCCAGACTGCAGAAGCGACAGTGAAGGGACTGGACAGCGGTATTGAGCAGGCCCAGGCCGGAGTGCAGATGCTTGAACAGGCAATTACGGCGGTGAATGGGATTAATGCTGCGATTACAATGCTTGATCAATTGGGAGATGGAACAACATTTGGAAGTTTGTCTGCTGATCAACAGGAGAATATCAGTCAGCTGTGCACTTCAATGGAAATTTCAACTCCAACTGATGATACAACCATGGGAGAGATTAAGGCTTCTCTAAGTCAGGTAAAAGCAGGAATCCTTAGTTCTGCAAAGGTAAATGATATAGGTGAACTTCAGACTGAAAAGACGGGTCTGGAAAAGAAAATTGCCGATCTTGAGTCCCAGAAGGCCATGGCTGCAGCACCGATTGACCAGTATAAGTCCGCACTTTCTGAAATTGAAGGAAATATCAGTAAGCTGGACAGCGCGTTAACAGAATTGTATCAGGGAAACCTGCAGGCAGCCATTGAGTTTGCCAATGCACAGACTACAATCAGCTTAGGAGAAATGCAGATAGCTTCTGCGGAGTCCGGGCTGGACTCTGCACAGAAGCAGCTTGAAGCCGGGGAAGAACAGATAAAATCCGGGCAGGAGCAGTTAGATGCCGGAGCGGATCAGATTAAGGAGGGATATGACCAGATTAATGACAATGCAGAGCAGCTTGCGGATGCATTGGAGCAGATTCTGGACGGCGAAGAGCAGATCGAGGAAGCGAGGGAGGATGCGTACGACCAGGCAGATATGAATGGCATTCTTACGGTAGATACCGTGGAACAGCTTCTGGCTGCGCAGAATTTCTCAATGCCTGCCGGCTACGTTACTGAGGATGGTATTTCTTACCTGATCCGCGTAGGCGATAAACCGGATACGGTTGAAGAGCTAAAGGCGATGCCGATTTTAAATGTGGATATGGATGGTGTCGATGTGATTACCTTAGGGGATGTTGCTGATGTTTTCATGACAGACAACTCTGCAGATATTTATACGAATGTAAATGGAGAACCGGGTATTCTTTTAACCATGCAGAAGCAGACCGGCTATTCGACCGGAGAAGTATCGGACAAGATTCTTGCAAGGTTTGATGAACTGTTAGAGCAGAACGAAAATCTGATGCTGATTACCCTTATGGATCAGGGAATCTACATTGATATGGTCACGGATTCCATCTTTAACAATATTATTTTCGGAGCAGGACTTGCAATCCTTATCCTGCTGCTGTTCCTTAGAGACATGCGGCCGACCGCAGTGATTGCCTGCTCCATTCCGATCAGTATAGTGGCAGCGGTAGTCTGCATGTATTTCAGCGGAGTAACTCTTAATGTGATTTCTCTTTCCGGACTGGCGCTTGGGATTGGCATGCTTGTGGATAACTCTATCGTGGTAATTGAGAATATTTACCGGCTTCGCAGCGAGGGGGCTTCGGTAACGGAAGCAGCGATTGAAGGAACCAGGGAAGTGGCGGGAGCGATTGCAGCATCGACTCTGACGACAGTCTGCGTTTTCCTTCCGATTGTCTTTACAGAAGGAATTACACGTCAGTTGTTCGTGGATATGGGACTGACGATCGGATATTCCCTTGGCGCAAGTCTCATCGTGGCCCTTACGGTAGTTCCGGCAATGTCCTCAAAGATTCTGGTGAAAACAAAGGAACAGAAGGAGAGCCGGTTCTTTAACGGACTGATGAATGGCTATGGAAAGGTTCTTGACTGGTCTTTAAAGCATAAAGCAGTGATCTTTATCGGAGTTCTGGTGCTGCTCGTAGGAAGTGCCCTGGCTTCGCTTTCCAAAGGAACCGCGTTTATGCCAACCATGGAAAGCACACAGATGACCATTACCTTAGAGCTTCCGGATACCACGCCGTTAAGCGAAACCGCAGAGGTAACGGATCGTGTAGTGGAGATCTTAAGAAATATGGAGGATGTTGAGGATGTGGGAGCCATGGCAAGCACCTCTTCCATGGGTTCGTTGATGGGAGGATCCGCAGACAGTTCAACGCATGAGACGAGCATCTATCTGACCACAGTAGAAAAGCCCAAATTAAACAACAAAGAGCTTTCCAATGCAATTGAGGAACAGACTGCACAGCTCTGTGAAGAGACAGGAGCAGAATTGAGTATTGAAACCTCCATGATGGATATGAGTGCGCTGGGCGGAGATGGTATTTCGATTCAGGTGCGGGGGCGCGATCTGGATACTCTTCAGCAGATTGCCAAAGAAGTAGCTGCTATTGTGGAGGCTACGGAAGGAACAGCGAAGGTTTCTGATGGTCTGGAGGAGGCAACCGGCGAGATGCGGATACTCATCGACCGCGATAAGGCAATGGATCAGGGACTCACGGTAGCTGAAGTTTATCAGCAGATTGCAGCAAAGTTAAAGGATGCATCCAGTGCGACAACCTTTGAAACAACGGCGAAGGAATATGAAGTCTATGTAAAGAACGCCAATGACATGGAACTTACCCGGAAGCTGGTACAGGATCTTATTATTGAAAAGACAGATAAAGACAATAAGAAGGTGGAAATTCCACTTAAGGATATTGCAGCGTTTGAGAATACTATTTCTCCAAAATCAGTAAGCAGAACAGAACAGAACCGCTATATTGCAGTATCTGCTTCCATTGCAGACGGATATAACGTGGGTCTGGTATCCCAGAAGCTGGAACAGAACCTTGCAGATTATGAAGTGCCGGAGGGCTATTCTCTCGTGATGGAGGGTGAAAATGAGATGATTGTGGATGCCATGCAGCAGCTGATGCTGATGCTGCTTCTGGCGGTCATTTTCATGTATCTGATTATGGTTGCCCAGTTCCAGTCCCTGAAATCTCCGTTTATCATTATGTTTACGATTCCGTTGGCATTTACGGGCGGCTTCCTGGGACTGTTCCTTGGAAACTGTGAGGTCAGTGTCGTTGCGGTCATCGGTTTTGTCATGCTGGCAGGTATTATCGTAAATAACGGTATTGTGATTGTGGATTATATGAATCAGCTGATTGCACAGGGAATGGAAAAGCATGAGGCGATTTTACAGGCAGGCAGGACAAGACTTCGTCCGGTATTGATGACGGCGTTAACAACGATCCTCGGACTGTTGCCGATGGTATTTGGTACAGATATGGGAGCAGCGATGGGCAAGCCGATGGCAATCGTTACGGTAGGCGGTCTGCTTTACGGAACTCTGCTGACCCTGCTTGTGGTTCCCTGCATTTATGATCTGATGAACAGCAGGAAAACCAGAGGACTGCAAAGCAAATAAACACGGAAGTAAAGAAAACCGGTAATTGCGCGTATCGTGTGTAGTTACCGGTAAATAGCCAGTGACGGAAACTGTGCCTGTGATCGGAATGCCAGGAGCAATAGTGATAAAATAGTAATACGAAATAAGGCAGTATAAGCTGAGAATGATAAGGTGGGGGAGAAAATAATGGTCATCAGACAGCTAAAGCAGGAAGAAAAATTTATGGCAGGCCGGATATCCGGAATCTGCTTCCATGAGAGGATCGATGATCTTGCGAAGAAAAGACAGGAGTGTGAAGAGGCAAAAGAGGAGGACTGGGGAGCCTTTGATGAGAAAGGAACTCTCATGGCAAGGATCATCAATAACCGTTACACCTCGTACGTGGATGGGCAGGAGATACAGAATGGAGGAATCGGCGCCGTATCTACTCTGCCGGAATACAGGAATACCGGAGCTGTCCGGAATATTTTTGAGAAGCTCCTGCCTTATGCCTATGAAAACGGGGAAGTGATTTCGACATTGTATCCGTTCAGCCATCAGTTCTACCGGAAATTCGGTTATGAGACGGTGTGTTATAGGAATCAATACAGGTTTAAACCTGAAGTCTTAAAGGGGTATCACTTTGACGGAGAAGCTGTCATGTGGGAGGAAGGAGAGGATATTTCGGACTATTTCAGTCTTTACCGGCAGTTTGCACCGAAATATAACCTTGCGGTGAAGCGTGAGGAAGCTCTTATGAAGAGAGAGCATATGAAAGGCAATATTTATAAGGAGCGGAAGTTTTCCTATCTGCTTCGTGAAAAGGGACAGAATGTTGCTTATCTGCTGATTGAGGATGTATATCAGAAGGAAGCGGCGTTCATGTGGGTTGAGGAAGCAGTATGGAACTCTCCGGAAGGGTTTCGGGCGATTCTTGGATTTCTGGCAAGATTCAGTGCGGATTATGGAGAAATTGAGTTAACACTGCCTTATGATCTGGAATTATATTCTGTGATCAGATCAGCGAAGGCATACGAGATCCAAAAGACAACAAGGCAGGATTATATGGTGCGTGTTATCAATGTGAAAAGGATGCTGGAGATCCTTTCAAAGCCGGAAGGAACGGATTGCAGGATCCGAGTCTGTGATCCGCAGATTGAGCAGAATAACCGGATTTGGCATGTGACGGAGAATGCAGTAGAGGTGGCCGCAGATGGAACAGAAACAGATATGGAAGTGAGCATTCAGGCATTTTCCCAGCTTGCAGTCGGTGCAATCTCTCTGGATGAAGCCCTGTTGCGTGAGGATATTGCTATCAGTGCAAAGAAGGAAAAATTACGCAGTCTGTTCAGAAGAAAATCAATTTTTATAAATGAACATTTTTGAAATATCCAAAGTGTTGCAAACATATCTATTTTAGCAGATTTTATTGTGAAATTGCACACTATAGTTTATAATAAAGCAAACACGAAAATAAAGAAAAACCAGTAAATACGCGCATTCCGCATACTTACCGGTTGAAATAAAAAAAGCTGATGACGGGAATCGAACCCGTGACCTCCGCCTTACCAAGGCGACGCTCTACCGACTGAGCCACATCAGCATTGGTGTAATCACCGTTTAGTATAATATCATATAGATCATTACTTTGTCAATGAATTTTTCGAAAAGTTTTGAAGAAGTTTTGAAGAAAAATTTTAAAGGAAATTTTAAAGAAATCGGACAGGGGGAAGAGGAGATTGATGCAGGAGATTCTGTGCATTCGCAGGAACGCTTATATACAGGTACAGGACGGCAGGCAGGTGACCTATGGTGGCAGCCAGCTCTTTTTTAAGCCGTTACAGGATAAGTGCAGCCAGAGGAAATATAGAGGCGGCTGTGGAATGGTTGCCTTAGGAGATTTATTGCTGTATCTGATGGAGAAGGAGATAAGACCTTATCAGCTTGACGGGATTACTTATCATACTGTATTTGAGGAAAAGGAAGCCTATCGGACTTATTTTAATAAGCTGTGCCGGAAGCTTAAGTGGTTTCCTACGCAAAATGGAATGTCCGGAATACTTATGGCAATCCGTTTTAATGCGTTCATGTGGAAAAGACGCATGCCGTATCGTGCCAAATGGGGACTTTTCGAGAACGTCAGGGGAAGGCGTATTGAGAGAATGCTGCAAAAAGATCTGCCGGTCATTTTGTGTATTCCGCGTGTTTTGCTGCCCTGGCAGAGGGAAGACAGGCTGCCGCTTTATATGGAAAGCAGCGGGCAGATGAAGCAGGTCGATGCCACCCGTGCCCATTATGTGACGATTACAGGTCTTGTAAGTCATCAGGGGGAAAATTATTACCGGATTTCTTCCTGGGGACGGATGTATTACATTTCCGTAAAGGAATACAGAGACTTTGTGAGAACTCATCTGTTTGGAACAGTGTTGGGGAATATCCTGTATATTACTTCAAAAATAGAAGAAAGATCATAGACTTGTCATTTCCTGAGTAATACCTGTCATTACATAATGAATTATGCATCATAATGATGAAGAAGTTGAAGATCATATAAGATTCCAAATAAGGCTCCTGTCTGATACCTGATTTTACAGGTTATCCGATAGGAGCCTTTGTATTTCTTTTTTTTATTCTGATTTCCGCTAAAGGACAATCCGGTTTTTATTTAACCTGCCGGCTGTTCTGCAGGAGGCTGTTCTCCCCCGCCTTCTGCGGCATTGGCAGCGGCTTCAGCCTGTGCAGCCAGCGCTGCATTCTGCTGCGCGGCTATGATTTCGTTCCGCTGCTGTGCAATAATTGCCTCGGCATCCGGATTAGCGAAGAATTCCGCATTGTGAGGACAGGTTCCGGCAGTGCCTGGTATGGTCACTGTAGTAATGGAACCGTCTTCATTTACGATTTCCTGTGTCTGGGGCTCCTGCTGCTCCGGAAGAGTGCTGTCCCCACTCATCAGGGGATCATCTGCAGGAGTGACCTCCAATACGCCTTCTACCTTGAAAGGACACTGTTCGCTGGCAGGAAGATTGGTGTACTGACAGATCGGTCCCTGATAGTGTACATTACAGCTTTCGGTCGGCACATTTCCTTCAGCAAAGTATTCGGTTTTTAATGTGCCATCACATAAGCCTGCAATCGGAAGCTTGCCGGATCGGGCACATACCGTTGCCTGAACAATACCGCTTGGCATCGTAAAGGACTGGGATGGCAGTTCTTCGTGGATTTTGGCCATGGTTGCACGCCATAGCTTCTTGGCGAGATTTCGTTCCTCACCCTTGCGGAGCTTGGTATTATTATCATAACCGGTCCAGGTCGTTGCCGTATAATACGGAGTGTAGCCGGAGAACCACACATCATTGTAATCGGAAGTGGTTCCGGTTTTGCCGGCGATTGCCATACCACCAAAGTTGACGGAGGCACCGGTACCCTGGGTAACGACATCCTGCATGGCATCTGTGAGAAGCCATGCGGTTGTTTCTTTGATGACCTGCTTGGTTTCCGGTTCGGTGTTATCGAGAATTACATTTCCGTCATGATCGACTACCTTGGTATAAAGCTTGGGTTTAATATAAGTACCGCCGTTTGCAATACATGCGTAGGCAGCATTCAGCTCTTCATTTGTGACGCCGTGCGTCAGACCGCCAAGGGCAGTGGACTGCTGGATATCGGAATAAACATAAGTGTTACCGCCATAGGTGATTTCTTCACGGTCCACAACGGTTGTGAAACCAAAGTTTTTCAGATAATCATAACCAAGCTGAGGAGTAATCGCCGTGAAGGTTTTTACTGCAATGACATTCATGGAATCAATGATTGCCTGACGGATGGAATTCAACCCACGGTATTCGCTTCCCCACCAGTTGCTGACCGGACGTCCATTCGCATAATTGAACGGTGCGTCATTGACCATGGTAGCAAGGGTTAATCCCGCACTGTCTAAGGCCGGTGCATAAACGGCAACAATTTTAAACGTGGATCCCGGCTGACGGGTGGTATCAGTGGCACGGTTTAAGGTTTTACTTCCTTCCTTTGCACCGCGGCCGCCAACCATGGCTACAATGCAGCCGGTATGCTGATCCTCGATCGTAATGGATACCTGCGGCTGGGGAGTTAAAGTGATCTTTTCGTCATAAACCTCACCGTCTGTGCCTAAAACAAATTGTTTATAATATTCAATATCCTCATTGGCAGCTTCCTGCGAATCATAAATCAGATTGTAGGAAGCATTCTGTTCCTTATAAAATGCCTGCAGCTTTTCCGTGCTGAAGTTTTCAAAGTCTCCGTTGGAACGTTTGATGGTGAGGGCATAGCTTAACTGCCATCTGGTGTTTTCCGGATAGTTTTCTTCATTGGAGAAAACTTCGTCACAAATGGACTGGATGTTCGGATCCTGTGTTGAGTAAATCTTTAGTCCACCACTGTATAACAGGGTAAATGCCTGAGTCTCGTTGTAACCTGCCGCAAGCAGATCGTTCATGACATCATCGGTCAGCGCATCCACGAAGTATGTATTGACAAGAGTCTCATCTACTTCGTCGTTGACGATCTGGATACGGGAGTAAACATCATCGGCAATGGCTTCATCGTACTCTGCCTGAGTGATATAGCCCTGATCCTTCATGTTGTTCAGCACCTTCTCCCGGCGCCTGGCGTTTTCATCCGGATGGGAAATCGGATTAAAACGGGACGGATTCTGGGTAATACCTGCAATTACCGCACATTCGGACAGGGTCAGACTGTTTACCGGTTTGTTAAAGTAACGAAGTGAAGCAGCCTGTACACCTAAGGTATTCTGACCAAGGTTGATGGTGTTCATGTAGTTTAACAAAACCTCATCCTTGGACATGGTCTTGGTCAGCTCAATCGCAAGATACTGCTCCTGGATCTTACGCTTCATACTGTCTGCGAGACCTTCTTCTTTTGTCCAGTCAGTAAAGACGTTATTTTTAAGTAACTGCTGGGTAATGGTACTTGCACCTTCCGTAAAGTGGAAGCCGTTGGATATACCAACGTAGGCAGCACGGATGATACCCTTGATATCGATTCCGTTATGCTCATAAAAACGTTCATCCTCGATTGCAACGAAAGCGTGTGCCAGATTTTCCGGTATCATATCCCAGGTGACCGGAATACGGTTGGAATTCTGGGAGATCAGCTTCGCAATCTGGTTTCCTTCGAGATCATAAACGAAGGTGGAGAAGCCGGTAGGTGTTACCTTGACGTTCTCAATACTGGGAGCGGTATCGATGACTCCCTTGAAAATGCCGATTCCGAGGCTGGCACCAATAATGCCGCAGGCCAGTACCGCAATCAGAAATAAATTTAAGACTGCCAACAGCCCCTTCTTTAACAGACGGGTGGAGGTGGCATGCAGGGATTTCTGCTTTTCATGAATCCCTTTTTTCGTATAATTCATTGAATAAACCTCCAAAATAAAAGCAAAGTGTTTTTAGACAATACAAGTAGTATATCAAATTGTGGTACTGAAATAAAGTTATTTCATTAAGAATTCATAGAAACATAACAATTATTCACATTTTACACAGGTTTTATTCCTTTTTCAAAATACATATGATAAACTATTCAGAGCAAGGCAAAGGAAGAAAGGATCATGCAATTGGCACCAAAAGAGCAGGAATTTTTACCATACCGGGTAGTGGATAAGCCGGGATGCGGAGAATATGAAGAAAAGAAGTCCCGGTTCATTGCACATGTTTATCCGGCACAGTCGGAGGAGGAGGCAATGGGACTCATCGAGCAGACCCGTAAGAAATATTATGATGCCCGTCATAATTGTACGGCATATATTATAGGAAGAAACAGGGAACTGAAAAGATGCAGTGACGATGGAGAGCCGGGCGGCACGGCAGGCAAGCCGATGTTAGAGGTTCTTCTTTCCGAAGGTATTACGAATGTGGTTGTGATTGTGACGAGATATTTTGGCGGGACACTGTTAGGAACCGGAGGGCTCGTGCGTGCCTATACCCAGGCGGTAAAGGAAGGCCTTGCAGATGCCGGAATCCGCACCATGATCTATGGGGTATGCTTTACCTTAAAGCTTGCCTATACGGATGTTGGAAAGATCCAGTATCTGCTTGCCAATGAACAGATTACGATCGGGGAATCGCGTTATACACAAAATGTGGAGTTTGATCTTCAGATTCCAAAGGAGCGTGCGGAAGAGATCCGCAGGAAGCTGACGGAGGCAACCGCAGGACGCATTCAGATCGAACAGATCTCTGAAGGGTATTATACAGATATTTCTGGTTGACAAATGTTTATCGTGTGAATTAAAGTTAAAATTGGTGACAGAGCTTGTGATCTGCCATACGCAGTTTCGAAAGGTGGTGGTTTTTATGAAGAGTCAGATATTAAGCAGCAATACAGATCTTCCTCCCCATGGGCGGAGCATAAAAATCACATATAAAGGAGATTGCAATGGAAGAGAACAAGGATTTGGAACTCGTTAAAGAACTGCTTGAGAAGAAGCAGTACACCAAGCTCCGTCAGATGCTGTCGGATAAGAATACCGCCGATATTGCCGTGATTTTGGAGGAGCTTCCGGAGGAAGATCTGTTAAAGATTTTCCGTATTCTGCCTAAAACAATGGCAGCAGATGTATTTTCCTATTTAGAGGTGGATCATCAGCATGAACTGATTACCAGCATGTCTGAGAAGGATGCGGCCGGCATTATCAATAACCTGATGGCCGATGATGCAACAGACCTTTTAGAGGAAATGCCTGCGAATATTGTTAAGAAGATACTTGCAAATGCAAACCCGGATATCCGGAGAGATATTAATCATCTGCTTCGTTATCCGGAAGACTCTGCAGGAAGTATCATGACTGTGGAGTATGTGGATCTGAAGGAAACCATGACCGTAGAGGATGCAATCGAGCGGATCCGTAAGGTGGGCATGGACAGTGAGACGATTAATATCTGTTATGTATTAGATGCCAAGAGAAAGCTGATCGGTACGGTGGCACTGCGTTATCTCCTGATCAGTCCGTCCGATGCCGTGATCGGTGAGATCATGCATGAGGATGTGATCTTCATCAATACTATGATGGATCAGGAAGAGGTTGCCAGACAGTTCCAGAAATATGACTTTACGGCAATGCCGGTTGTGGATAATGAAGAACGGCTGGTTGGTATTATTACCGTCGATGATATCGTGGATATCCTGCAGGAAGAGGCTACCGAGGATATTGAAAAGATGGCAGCTATTGTGCCGACTGACAAGCCATATATGAAGACTACGGTCTTTGAAACCTGGAAGAAGAGAATTCCGTGGTTATTGCTTCTGATGATTTCCGCGACCTTTACCGGAAGCATCATTACTTCCTTTGAGGATGCATTAAGTGCCTGTGTGGTGCTGACCGCATATATTCCGATGCTTATGGATACCGGTGGAAATGCCGGAGGACAGGCAAGCGTTACGATTATCCGTGGACTTTCCTTAAATGAGATTGAATTTAAGGATGCATTCCGGGTATTGTGGAAAGAAGCGAGGGTAGCGGTTCTGTGCGGACTTACACTGGCTGCAGCAAACTTTGTAAAGCTTTTGCTGCTTGATCATGTGACGATTGCAGTGGCAGCAGTTGTCTGCCTGACGTTGATTGCAGCCGTATTTATTGCAAAGGTGATCGGATGTCTTCTGCCGATGCTTGCCAAGAAGATCGGCTTTGATCCGGCCGTTATGGCGAGTCCTTTTATTACAACGATTGTAGATGCCCTGTCTTTGCTGATTTACTTCAGTATCGCAACAGCGGTTATGCATATATAAATAAAATGGTAACTATTCAGAGCCATGCAAATTATGACAATATGGACGTCGAATGCTCGCA
>ERZ824978.2061-NODE-2061-length-18842-cov-10.202108_pt1 | contig 18842 bp, 15 predicted proteins | sample MGYA00519860_ERZ824978 | MGnify/ENA primary metagenome ERZ824978 (study PRJEB31778, sample SAMEA3449184) | human gut metagenome | biome: human gut; feature: human-associated habitat; material: faeces | place: United Kingdom | collected 2010/2012 ... | reverse complement strand
TGAGGCTATATGCACTGCATGATTGCCGCATCACGCGAAATGTCGGATGAACCTTTATTATTAAATACCGGTTCTAGGTGAACAAGCATTTCATCGGACTGGTATTTTTATTATATTTACTGCATGAAATAATATGGATATGAAAAAGCTGTTATTTTTATTTATTACTTTAGTTTGTACTTTTGTAGTTTCTGCCCAAAGTACATCATGTAAACAAAGATTGATTGTGGCTACCGATTTGGGTGGTGCAGATCCTGATGACACACAATCATTGATACATCTTTTGGTTTGTTCGGATGTTGTAGATATTGAGGGAATAATAAGTTCCTCCTCATGGATAGATTGTCCGGACTGGACTGCTGAAATTATAAAAGTGGTAGACGGTTATTCAATGGTTTTGCCCATGTTGAGGAAACATTCCGATGGCTTTACTGATGCTGATTATCTGAAATCTGTTGTGAAACGTGGGCAAGCTGTTTCGAACATGGCAGGTGTAGGCGAAGGAAAGGATTCTCCTGGTTCTGAACTCATTATTTCTGCTGTCGATAAGCAGAGTGATTCCCGACCAGTGTGGCTTTTAGCATGGAGTGGTATGAATACCATAGCTCAGGCAATATGGAAAGTTCATGAAAGTAGAACTTCTGAGGAGTTTAAGAGGTTTGTTGCTAAGATACGTATATACGATGTGTTGGGACAAGACGATGCCGGGGCATGGATTGCAAAGCATTTTCCTGAAATACAGTATATACGCAATACTCAGGTTTACGGATGTGGTCCGTCTGATGAGTGGATAGCAGAGAATGTGCAGTCAAAAGAACCGTTCGGAGCAACATATCCCGACAGAAAATGGGCAGCTGAGGGAGATACACCTTCTTTCCTTTATGTATTGGCTAACGGATTAAATGTGCCCGACAGTGTCTCATACGGTGGATGGGGAGGAAGGTTTTCAAAAGAACCTGTTGCAGGTGTAAGAGGTATGGATTTTATAGAAAAATCTGGTAAGAGTGAAGCACAGTATGATACATACTATATGTATGCTAGTGCACCAGAAGGTGTTAATGCTATAAATAAATGGAAGGAACATATTCTGAACGATTTTGCTGCAAGGATGATATGGACAACTACTTCTGAATATTCAGAAGCCAATCATCACCCAATAGTTGTTATAAACAATGATTCTACTTACAATCATATCAATATTGAGGTATCAGCAGGAGAAACATTATTGTTGGATGCATCTTCTTCGTTCGATCCTGATAATGATGATTTGCATTATGAGTGGATGGTGTATAATGAACCAGGAAGCTATAAAAGAACTGTTAGCCTGAATTATGATAATATGGGGAAATGCAAGGTCATTATACCAGATGATGCAAGAGGGAAGAATTTCCATGTTATATTAGTTTTAACTGATGATGGTGTTCCATCTCTTACTGCTTATAGAAGATTTGTCATAGACGTTAAATAAAAGATTTATTAATCCTGCCAGTTGATTGATATTATTGCGATAAGACAATAATGTCATAATTCTAAGTATATTCATACCACATTTCACTTTCACATCCTTCACATATCACTTCAATAACGCATAATAATTATTCTCGTTCTTGCGGTACTCCTTTTCCATTTCGGAATAGTCAGTTAACTGTCCATCACAAAACTTATAACTTGGGAACATTATGGTTTTCATTTAATTTGTAAATATCTTATAGAATCTCTAAAAGTACGTTGCAAACGGATATAACTCTTTGTCGTTTGACACGTGTCGGATGAGTTTCTGACAGCTGTCAAACGAATTTCCGACACGTGTCAGACAATTGTCCGACAGCTGTCAGACGATAAAGGGTTCCTGGAATTTTAGAACTTGACACAAACAGTCTTTGAATAATTGATAAAATTGGATATGTCTTCCGTGAAAATCCTGGCATGAGTTTCTGGGTGGAGATAAATTTAAAATCCGAAACTTGAGTTATGAAATATACCCAACTTCGTAAAGAAGACATCGAACAACTCTAATCCTGGAGAAAGCGATGGGAAAGAGCCAAAGATGAAGACAGTCTCCTCACAAAAATAAAGCAGCAAACGTTTTGTCACACCCCATGCGTTTCATTATCTTTGCCCGTTAAAGACAAACAAACGACAAACACCGACGCATGAAAGTTATCGATTTGATCAAGGAACACCAGAAGACAGCTTTCTCTTTCGAGATTCTCCCACCCCTCAAGGGGACGGGCATTGAACGACTCTACCAGAGCATCGACACGCTCCGCGAGTTCGAGCCCAAATACATCAACATCACCACCCACCGCAGCGAATACGTCTACAAAGACCTCGGCGGGGGGCTTTTCCAACGCAGCCGCCTGCGCCGCCGTCCCGGAACGGTCGCTGTGGCTGCTGCCATACAGAACAAATACAACATTACCGTGGTGCCCCACATCCTGTGCAGCGGCTTCACCCGGGAAGAAACGGAATATGTATTGCTCGACCTGCAGTTCCTCGGCATCACCGACCTCCTGGTGCTGCGCGGTGACAAGGCACGACATGAGAGCATGTTCACTCCCGAAGTGGACGGATATGCACATGCCATCGAACTGCAACAACAAATCAACGACTTCAACCGCGGCGTGTTTGTCGACGGGTCGCCCATCAAAGTCACCGGGACACCCTTCCACTATGGAGTGGCATGCTACCCCGAAAAACACGAAGAGGCACCCAACATGGAGTCGGACATCTACTGGCTGAAGAAGAAGGTAGAGGCAGGAGCGGAATATGCCGTGACGCAGCTCTTCTATGACAACCGGAAATACTTCGACTTCGTGGAACGGGTACGCCGCGAGGGCATCGACATCCCCATCATCCCGGGCATCAAGCCCTTTGCCAAGCTCTCGCAACTCAACATGATTCCGAAGACGTTCAAGGTCGACCTCCCCGAACCACTTGCCTCGGAGGCCGTCCGCTGCAAGACTGATGAGGAAGCTGCCGCACTGGGAGTGGAATGGTGTGTGGCACAATGCCGCGAACTGATTGCCGCCGGCGTTCCAAGTATCCACTTCTACACGGTGTCGGCTGTCAACAGCATCCGCGAAGTGGCAAAACAAATCTTTTAAACCGAAGACTTTATGTATTTCAAGGACATCATCGGACAAGAGACAGTCAAGCAACGGCTGCGACTGGAGGTACGCGAGGGACGCGTCCCCCATGCACAGCTCTTCGCCGGTCCGGAAGGGACGGGAGCACTGCCGCTTGCCATAGCCTATGCCCGCTTCCTGCTCTGCACACGGCGGGGGGAAGAGGACGCCTGCGGGACCTGCCCCTCGTGTGTGAAGCTCAACAAGCTGGCGCATCCCGACCTCCATTTCGTGTTCCCCGTGGTCAAACGGAAGGGAGGGGGCGACACGGTGTCCGACGACTATATACGCGAATGGCGCGAACTCGCCATCAGCACGCCCTACTTCGGCATGAACCACTGGCTCGACGCCATGGGAGCCGAGAACCAGCAGGCACAGATTTTCGTGAAAGAGAGCGACGAGCTGGTGCGCAAACTCAGCCTGAAGTCCAGCGAAGGAGGCTACAAGGTGGTCATCATCTGGCTACCCGAGAAGATGAAGGTGGAGTGTGCCAACAAGTTGCTCAAGCTGCTGGAGGAACCGCCGGCACAGACCGTGTTCCTGCTGGTAAGTGAAGAGCCCGACCGCATCCTGCCCACCATCCTCAGCCGCACACAGCGCATCAATGTTCCCCGGCTGGAGGATGCCGAGATTGCTGAGGCACTGAAGGTCCGCTTCGGACTTCAGGACACCGATGCAGCCGAGACGGCACGGTTGGCGGAGGGAAGTTACCTGCAGGCACTCGAAATCATCCACCTGAGCGAAGACACCCAGCTCTTCTTCGGACTCTTCGTGAGCCTGATGCGCCTGGCATACCAGCGCAAGGTGAAGGAGATGCGCGAATGGAGCGACACCGTGGCAGCCATGGGTCGTGAACGGCAGAAGGACTTCCTGACCTACTGCCAGCGCATGGTGCGGGAGAGCTTCGTGTCGAATTTCCACCGGAAGGAGATGAACTACATGAACCGCGAAGAGGAGAACTTCACCATCCGGTTTGCCCCGTTCATCAACGAGCGCAACGTGATGGGCATCACCGACGAGCTGGCGGAGGCACAGACGCACATCGAACAGAACGTCAACCCGCGCATGGTGTTCTTCGACTTTGCCTTGAAAATGATTGTACTATTAATACAGTGACGTCCGTCCCACGGGAAGGGCTTCACGCCACCTAAAAACAACAAGTTTATGGATTTCAAACTGAGAAACGGCTGCGGCAGGCTATGCGCCAAGGGATGCGGCCGACAAGATAACAAGCTGAACACCTACGACTGGCTCGCCGACATCCCCGGAGGAGACGAGGTCTGCGACATGGTCGAGGTGCAATTCAAGAATACCCGGAAGGGATACTACAAGAACAGCAACAAGCTGAAGTTGGAAAAAGGCGACATCGTCGCCGTCGAGGCAAGTCCGGGACATGACATCGGTACCGTGACCCTCACGGGACGGCTCGTGCCGCTCCAGATGCGGAAGGCAAACCTGAAACCGGATGCCGAGATACGCCGCATCTACCGCAAGGCAAAGCCGGTGGACATGGAGAAGTATGCCGAGGCAAAGGCGAAGGAGCACGACACGATGATCCGCTCGCGCCAGATAGCCGCAAGCCTCAACCTCGACATGAAAATCGGCGACGTGGAATACCAGGGCGACGGCAACAAGGCCATCTTCTACTACATCGCCGACGAACGTGTGGACTTCCGCCAGCTCATCAAGGTGCTCGCCGAGGTGTTCCGCGTACGCATCGAGATGAAGCAGATCGGCGCCCGTCAGGAGGCAGGACGCATCGGCGGTATCGGTCCCTGCGGACGGGAGTTGTGCTGCGCCACCTGGATGACCAACTTCGTCTCGGTATCTACCAACGCCGCACGCATCCAGGACATCTCGCTCAACCCGCAGAAGCTCGCCGGACAGTGTGCCAAGCTGAAGTGCTGCATGAACTACGAGGTGGATGCCTACGTCGAGAGTGCCAAACGCATGCCTTCCCGTGAGATTACACTGGAGACAAAGGACGGCACCTATTACTACTTCAAGTCGGACATCCTCAAGGGACTGGTCTCCTACTCCACCGACAAGAACTTCGCCGCCAACCTGGTGACCATCACCGGCAGACGCGCCTTCGAAGTCATCAACATGAACCGCAACGGAGCCAAACCGGACAGCCTGCTTGAAGAGACTCCCGTCGCCGAGAGCAAACGGTCCATCGACCTCCTGGAGCAGGAGAGCCTGACCCGCTTCGACAAGAGCAAGAAGAACAAGAAAAAGAAGAAGAACGGTGCCCAGGCTGCCGGCAACCAACCGTCCGCCAACGCCGAAGGGAGAAAGCAAAACGCCTCTTCCGCTGAAAACAAGAAGGGAGGAGAGCCCAAGAAACCCCAGGGCGAGGCACGAAACAAGCCGCAGGGCAAAGACAGGCAACCTGCCGCCGCTGCCAGCGGAGAACGCAAGCCGGGTAACAACCCCAAGCGACGCAACAACAACGGCAACCGTCCGCCGAAAGAGGGCAACAAGGGACCGCAGGGACAAGCGCCCCAGGCACCCCAGGATGCCCGTCCCAACCCAGACAACAATCCCCAATGAGACGCTCCTGCAAACAGTTCATACAATTATTCTTCCTGCTGCCGGCGGCACTGCTGTCGGCAGCAGGTTGTCATGCACCCCGGGGGTACCATGCTTTCCAGAGTCTGCCGACTAACGGATGGAAACGCGGCGACACCCTGCTCTTCACGCTCCCCCGGCAGACGGAGCCTCAGCACTATCATGCCCGCATCGAAGTACGCCACACGGGCGACTTCCCCTACCGCTCCCTATGGCTGGTCGTCAGCCGGAACACCGTCGACTCGCTCACCTTCCGGACCGACACCATCGAGTGTGTCCTGACCGACCCGAACGGACACTTCGACGGAGATGGCATCAACAACCTCTATCAGAAGAGCTTTCCCCTCCCCGACCTTACCCTCCCTGCCGACTTCACCCCCACCGTCAAGATTGCCCACCACCTGCAGGACCGCTACCTGACAGGCATCACCGACGTCGGTATCCGCCTTTACTGATTCCCCTTTTTCCCTACCGTGTTTTGTTCAGCGGAAGCCACTTTACACCTTCCCCACTTTCCGCTCCCTCTCCCATCAGTCCGGCACCTGCCGCTACCTATTCCAGAAACACCTGTCGCCTATGCCGCAAAGAGCGGCAGGGAAACTCCTGCCCGGGACAAATGTCCACCCCAAACGACCAACCGACGAACAACGAACAACGATTCCACGTTAAAAATTCAGCATCCCCACAGACAACCTGCAGTTCCCTGAAATCCTGCAATTCTTCTACGTCGGCTACAAGTCACGCGAAGTGCGGGTCACCAAGCCGGAGACGCTGGACATCACCCTGGCGGAAGACGTGAGCGAGCTGAACGAAGTGGTAGTCACCGGCTTCATTGCCAAGCAGAAGAACAGCTACACCGGTTCACAGGCCACCGTCAAGAGAGAGCAACTGCTCTCCGTGGGTACGAAGAACGTGTTCGAGAGCATCGCCGCCTTCGTGCCGGGCATGGAGATTGTGCAGAACAACAACATGGGTTCCGACCCCAACACCCGCCCCGACATCAACATCCGCGGACGCGCCAGCTTTGAAGGCTCTGCCAACATGCCTGTGTTCGTGGTCGACGGAGGTATCGTGGATGTGGACTATGTCTATGACATGGACATGAACGACATCGAGACGGTGACCGTCCTGAAGGATGCTGCCGCCTCGGCACTCTACGGTGCAAAGGCTTCTGCCGGCGTCATCGTCATCACGACCCGCAGCCTGCAAGGCGGTAAGCTGCGCTTCAACTACAGCGGGACCGTCCGCCTCTCTACCCCTGACCTGAGCGACTATGACCTGCTCGACGCCCGCCAGAAGCTGGAATACGATGGGTGGAGCCAACGTGGATGCCTCAGACTCCGACGACGCCACCTATAGCACCACCGGCTACTTCTCCGACAAGCTGGCTCACCCCGCCTTTGCCTCCCGCTACGTGGACGGAGCACCGACCGGCAGCGACGGTATCGAGCGCAGCGTCGGCTTCTTCGTCAACGTCAACACCATGTGGGACGAGAAGTACTTCCTCGACGTCATCTACCGCTACGAAGGCTCGTCGAAGTTCGGAAAGAACAAACGCTTCGCACCGTTCTGGAGTGTCGGCGGCGGATGGAACATCCACAAGGAGAGCTTCATGAAGGGTGTCCCCGTGGAGTTGCTCAAGCTGCGTGCCAGCGTGGGCTACACCGGCAACGTGAGCTTCTCGCCTTACCAGGCCATGACCACCTACCAGTACAAGGGAGAGTATGACTACTACAAGGGCATCGGCTCCGTGCCCATCACCATCGGCAACCCCAACCTGACGTGGCAGCGCACCCTCACGACCAACGTCGGTGTGGACCTGACCATGTTCAAGGGACGGTGGGACCTCTCGCTCGACTATTACATCAAGAACACCGACCAGCTGCTGCTCGACGTGACCAAGGCGCCGTCCATCGGTGTGGCCACCGCCCGTGAGAACGTCGGTTCGCTGGAGAACAAGGGGCTGGAGTTCCAGACGCGCGTCATCCCCATCCGCACCAAGGACTGGTACTGGGGCTTGTCGCTCAACTTCTCGCACAATACGAACAAAATCAAGAAAATCAGTAACGCCCTGCAGGCTCTCAACGAGAAGAATGCCACCGCGACCAAAGACGAGGACGGAAATCCCATCCTCGCTCCGCTGCCCCTCTACGAGGAAGGACAGTCGCTCACGGTGCTGAAGGTGGTTCCGTCGGCAGGCATCGACCCGGCAACGGGCAAGGAGGTCTTCATCAAGCGCGACGGCAGCTACACGTTCGACTATGACTCACGCGACAAGGTCGTCTTCGGCGACACCACTCCGTGGGCATACGGCAGCATGGGTTCCTACCTGACCTGGAAACAGCTCTCGTTCAACCTCCAGTTCGGCTATTCGTTCGGTGCAGTCACTTACAACCAGACCCTCGTGTCGCGTGTGGAGAGTGCCAATCCGGAGCACAATGCCGACGTACGTGTCCTGGAGTCGCGCTGGAAACATCCCGGCGACGAAGCACGCTTCAAGAACATTGCCGACCGCAGCCCGCACGACCAGACCAGCCGTTTCGTGGAGAGCGAGAACTATGTCGAGCTGAAGTCCGCTTCCCTCGCCTATGAGTTCACACCGAAGCAGCTCTCGGGATGCTTCATCAACCGCCTGCGTCTGGAGCTGATGACCAACGACCTGTTCTACATCTCGTCCGTGAAGCGGGAGCGCGGTCTGACCTATTCCTACGCCCGCACCGTTGAGTTCTCAGCCAGAGTTTCATTCTAAAAACGCGTCCTACAATGAAAAGACTATTTATTCCATTATACCTGTTGCTCTCCCTCCTCACCGCGTCCTGCGAAAGCTTCCTGGATGTCAACCCGAAAGGGACAGTCGAGGAGGACAAGCAGTTTGCCAATGTACAGGGATTCAGAGAAGCGATGTATGGAGCCTATGCGACCATGGCATCCAAACCACTCTACGGACAACAACTCTCGTGGGGCTTCACCGACCAGATCGGACAGATGTTCGTCTATGCCTCACCGGGGCAACTCAGCTACAAGGCGGGACAGTACAGCTACCAGGTCGCCGAGGTGCGCGAGGTCATCGACAACATCTGGAGCGCACTCTACCAGGAGATCTCCTATGTGAACAACATCATCGAGCACGCCGAGTCGACCGCACTGACTGACCCCGACATCACGCTCATCAAGGGCGAGGCCTACGCCCTGCGTGCCTACCTGCACTTCGACGTCCTGCGCCTCTTTGCCGACGACTACATCCGCTCGACCAAGCGCGACGGCATCCCCTACTCGCTCCATTACGACCTGAAGCTGAGGGAACTGCTGTCGCTCGACAAGGCATACGAGCAGGTGCTTGCCGACCTCACCACCGCCGAGGAAGCCCTGAAGGACGACGACCATGTGACGACAGACCGCACGGACCTGAACTCCATCTATGCCAGGCTGCGCTACATGCACATGAACAAGTACGCCGTCTATGCGCTCAAGGCACGTGTCTACCATGCCATGGGCAAGAACGAGGAGGCCGCCCGCTACGCCCGTCTGGTGATCGGCAGCACCGACAACTTCCAGCTGGCCAACGGCACGACGGAAGGCGTGAACGCCATGAAGCGCTTCCCTGCCGACAACGAGAAGAACAAGGAACTTATCTTCGGTCTCTACACCGCTGCCCTCAGCAAGGACGTGGCAGACGTATTCGTGCCCGACTCCTACAACGAAGGCACGTTCATGCAGGGCCGACGGGACCTGAACGAGCTCTATGAGCTCAGTGAGGCCAACCTCAGCCCGGATATCCGCTACGCCCGCTACTACTTCGCCTCGGGCAAGGTGTTCCAGTTCACCCGCCTCGTGGCTTCGGAGGACGACAAGATGAACGGTCTGTGCATGCTCCGCCTGCCGGAGATGTACTACATCCTCTGCGAATCCATCTACGACACCGACAAGGCCGGAGCCATTGCCGCACTGAATGCCGTACGTGCCAGCCGCGGACTTGCCGACGTGCTGGAGAGCAAGGTCGACACCAAGGCACACCTCATGCAGGAACTGCTCCGCGAACGGATGCGCGAGATGCCCGGCGAGGGACAGGCGTTCTTCGCCCTCAAGCACTACAACCTGCCTTTCACCTCTGTCCTGGGGACGGCAGTGACACCGTCCGACGAAAACTTCAACCTCCCGTGGCCGCAGAAGGAAGAGGAATTTGGCAACACGAACAAATAGGAAACACTCAAACGAATCATAATGATGAAACAGACGATATACTACACACTGCTACTCCCGGTACTGGCCGTCCTGCTGGCTGCCTGCGACGGCATCACCTACGACGGTACCTTCAGCGAGGAAGGCTATTACACCGGGATGCGACGCGCCTACTTCGACAAGAAGGACACCGTGCGCTCCTGCTCCTTTGCACTGTCGGGCATCGACGAACAGACCCGGGTCCTGCTGATCCCCGTCCGCATGATGGGACCGAAAGCCGCCACCCCCATCCGGCTGAAGCTGGAGGTAGACCCCGCCTCAACCGCACAGAAAGGCACCCAATATGAGCTGCCCGACGAGATTGCGTTCAACACCGACTCGGTCAATGCCTACATCCCGCTGACCGTCCTGCGTGCCGGGTTGCCCAAGGACTCGCTGGGCAACGTCTTCCTGACGCTGAACCTGCAACCCACCGACGAGTATACCACCGAAAAGGCATTCAACAACTCCATCACCATCAAGATGAACGACTTCCTTGCCAAACCGGCATGGTGGGACTTCGAAATACCCGGCTTCAGCTATCGGGACTACTATTGGGGCCCATACACCAGCATCAAGTACCTCAAGTGGCTGGAGTTCTATGACATGGACCAGGAGAAAATGGCTTATGTGATGAGCTACACCTACGACTGGACAGTGACGCTCCCCAAAGTAGTCGAGTATTTCAGGGAACACCCGGAGTATGAACAGATCTTCGGCACCGCCTATCAGAACTAAAAACACCGTGCACTATGAAGAAAAGAATCCTATCAACCCTCCTCGCCGGTCTGCTGCTCGCACCGGCATTCGTGTCGTGCATCAACGACGACTCCAAGGAGTTCGGGTCTGTCCCCATGGCGCAGACTCAGCTGCAATCGGAACTGCAGGAGCAATATGACAAGGAGAAGATGGAGACACTCTCGCTCACCGCTCCCGACATCACCCAGGCTCCCCTCCAGAAGGACGTGAGCTACACGTGGGAAATCGGCGGCAAAGTGGTGTCGACCGACAAGAAACTCGACTACGTGTGCGAGGACTCCGGCACCTTCCCCGGACGCCTGACCATCAAGAACGCCGACAACACCGTCTACCGCCAGTTCACCGTCAAGGTGCACTTCCCCTACGAAGAGGGCGTCTATGCCCTGGCAACCCGGGACGGGAAGAGCGTGGTCACCTACGTCAGCGAACGCTTCAAGGGCGAGAAGGTGGTCTATGACGCCTTCGGCGCGGAGAACCTCGAAGTCTCCTTCCCGCTCGGCAAGGAGCCCACAGCCTTCTACTACCTGAACACCCGTCGCTTCACCGAGGGGAAAGTCAGCAAGGAGGCAAGCCTCTTCTACATCGCCACCAAGAACCCCAACAAGTTCTACCGCGTACAGGCGGACTCCATGATTGTGAAGAAGAGCTTCAACGAAGTGTCCTACGGCTCGCCCGTGACGGCTGTCATCGACGACTGGAAGGCGGACACCGAGTTCCAGCGCGGCTCGGGCTACGTCCTCATCAAGCAGGGCAACCGCATCTGGGCTGCCAACTACGAAAGCCAAGGCATCGGGAACTTCGGTGTGGGACAACAGCATCTCGCCGGGACGGAGATTGACGACAAGCTCCTGGTCACGGCGACACAGACGCTGTACAATCGCGACGGCGTGGTCGTCTTCGACAAGAAGAAAGGCGTCCTCTTCGGCTTCAACGACCTCCGCAAGTTCAGCTACTACAACGAGCTGGGCGACTACGACTACCTCGGTTCCTTCGCATCGGGACCCGGACGCTGGAAGGTCGTCAGCGTGTTTCAGAAGAAAGACCTCAGCGAGTGCAAGTATTACTACTTCGACCCGGGAGCCAACAACAAGGTCGACTTTACGCCGGCGCTGGAGAACGTCGCCATCCCCGGACTGAAGGAGCGGCCCGTCCTCGCCGTGGCACGGAACACGGAGTTCCTGTTCTATGCCGTAGGCAAGCAAATCTTTGCGCACTACGTCCCCGTAGCCAAGTTCCCCGAACAGAATACGCCCCTCCTCACGCTCGACAAGGAAGGCTCCATCGTCTCCCTGACCCTCTCGCCCGACGGCTACAAACTCATCGTCGGCATGGACACTCCGGGAACGGAGAAGCCGGGCAGCATCTTCGTCTACGACATCTCGCGCATCGAGCGTCCCGCACTGCTCTACAAGGCAGAAAACTGCACGGGCAACATCAAGCAGGTCGCCTACCGTCCGCTTGACTGACCCGCCCCGTCCGGAGAACAGCCGGAACGGAAACAACCACGGCGCACGGGCTTCCGCCTGTCTGCCTGAGACACTTGGATGTAGAGAGACCGACCGCAGGCAAGCGGCCTTCCTCTACATCCGGGTATCTTTCTATTTGCAAGAACATCAATCCATTTAAACAACAACAGACATGAACCTGAACTTGCACCCCAACGTGTGGGTACTGGCACTGGCAATGCTCTTCGCAGGCACTTCCGCCTTCGCGAACCGCACCCGGACAGCCGCAAAAGACTCGCTGGTGACGGCAGCCAAAGACAGCACCGAAGCCAAGAAGAAGGAACAGAAGAAACTCACCCCCTACGAACGGCTCTTCGACGGGAAGACCGTCGTCTCCGCCAAGGGGAAGTTTGCCAACCTCTACCTCATCGACAAGAAAGTCTACCTGGAGTATCCGGTGGCTGAACTGGGCAAGGAGCTGATGCTGAGCACCACCATCGCCGCTACCTCCGAACCCACCATCCTCACCGTCGGCAAGACCAACACCGAGCCGCTCCACTTCCGCTTTGCCATGGAAGACAGCGCCATCGTCATGAAGTCCGTCAACGCCGTGCTGGTGAACCCCTACAACCAGGCTTACGAACAGTCCGTCTCCGCCCTGCACTACGCCGGGGCGTCCATGGCGAAGTTCAACATCGAGGCGTTCAACAAGGACAGCTCTGCCGTGGTCATCAACCTCAGCCCCTTCGTGACCGCCTCCAACAGCATGATTCCCATCGTACCGAAGATTGTAGCCCCCTACGTCGTCACCCCGCAGCCGAAGAACGAGCTGAACTACGTCAAGCAGCTCAAGGCGTTCGACACCAACTGCACGGTGCGCACCGAGATGAACTACCTCCTCAGCGCCACCCTGGCAGGCGTCATCACCGTGGCGTCCAACCTCCCGGTGTCAGCCGAAGTCAACTTCACGCTCAGCCGACTGCCCGAGAGCCGGATGCTGCCGCGCATCGCCGACAGCCGCCTAGGCATCGCCTACAACCGCAAGCTGAAGCTGCCCGACTACGCCGAGGGCATCCAGGCACAGTACTGGACCCAACGCTGGAACCTGGTCCCCGCCGACAAGGCTGCCTACCTCGCCGGAAAGAAGTCGCGCCCGGTACACCCCATCACCCTCTACTTCGACCGCGACTTCCCCGCCGACTGGAAACAGGCGGTGCGTGAAGGCATCCTGGAGTGGAACAAGGCATTCGAGGCGGCAGGCTTCCTCGACGCCATCGAGGTGAAGGACTACCCGACGGCGCAGAAAGACTTCGACATCGACAACTACACCGTGTCGAGCATCCGCTACTCCCCCTCCATCGGGCAGACCGTGCAGGGCAGCTTCGGCGCCAACCCCTCCACCGGCGAAATCACCCACGCCACCCTCATCGTCAGCAATAACATCGGACAGCTCATCGCCCAGCAGAAGTTCGTGCTGACGGCTGCCGCCGACGAGAGCGCCCGGCGCGCCGAACCCACCACGGAGAACATCCATGCCGCCCTGCACTACCTCGTCATGCGTGAGACGGGACGCATCCTGGGCTTCCTCGACAACTACGCCGCCTCGTCCGCCTACGACGTGGAGTCACTGCGCTCGGCGAAGTTCACCCGCGAACACGGGCTCGCCCCCTCGGTGATGGACGAGACGGAGTTCAACTATGTGGCACAGCCCGGCGACAAGGGCGTGCTCTTCACCCCGACAACACTCGGAGAGTATGACTACTTCCTCGTGAAGTGGAACTACACCTACTTCGGCGACGACCGCGCCGCCGCCGACAAGCAGCTCCACACCCTCGAGAAATGGATAGACAAGAAGGCTGACGACCCCCGCTACCGCTTCTCCGGACTCAACACCGTCGACCCCCGCGCGCTGGCGGGCGACCTCGGCAACGACCCTATCCGTGCGGCAGGCTACGGCGTGGCAAACCTGCAACGCACCATGAAGCACCTCACGAAGTGGGTCAAGGACGATGAGGACACTCGGAAGAAGGACCCCATCTACCTGCAGATGGCACAGCAATACCACAAGTACCTCAAGAACGTACTCGCGCTCATCGGCGGCGTCTACCTGAACCAGACGAAAGAGGGCGCCTCCACGCCCCGGTACCGGGTGGTCGACACCGACACCCAGCGCAAGGCGCTGGAGTGGTCGTACAACTATGTCGCCCACTTCACCGACTTCGCCGGACGCGACTTCGAGCGCAAGGACTTCTTCTCCATCGGCTACTTCGACCAGCTCATCGAGTACGTCGCCAACGACTTCTTCGCCCGTCGGCGGAACGTCCTCCAGTCGTCCTACATGACGCCCGGCAGCTACAGCCAGCGCGAGTACTACGACGACGTCTACCGCCTCCTCTTCGGCGGCATCGACACCGACCGCCGTCCCAACCACACGGAGATGTTCATGCAGCACCTCTACCTGGCGATTGCCAAAGGGCCCGTCCGCGGAAGCATCAACGACGCGCAGGCAGAACAGGGTGCGCCGTCCGGCAAGGCATCGCTCTACCTGGAGATGGTCAAGAAGTTCGGCGAAGTGCCGCCCCAGTACCTCCCCGCCCTCGACGGGAACGGATTCGGCGACCCCTCGTCCCCGCTCCTGCCCAACGTGAACCTCAAGCCGTTCGACCGGGCTGCCGTCATCCTCTGCGAGCTGCTGCCCCGTCTGCAGAAAGACCTGGAGACACGCCTGGAGACCGAGAAGGACAGCGACCTGCGAGCCCACTTCAGCATGATTCTCCACAAGGTGAAAGACATTTTAGACGAAACTTCAAAGTAAGGAGCACACACGTATGAAGAAACACATCATCGGGGCATGGACGCTGCTCCTGTTCCTCACGGCAACCCTCGCCGCACAGGCAGCCCCCCGGGACCCCAAGAAAGAAAAGAAACAGACACCCTATGAGAAGCTTGTCAACGACCCCTCAGTCGAACGGTCGACCGGCAGCTTCATCGACCTCTACAAGAAGGACAACAAGCTCTACTTCGGCGTGCCCAAACGTCTCTTCGGGAAAGAGATGCTCATCGGACTGACCTACTCGGGCACGAGCAACCCCGCGCTGGTGAACGTCGGCCTGAAGGTCAACACGCCCACCCCCGCCCGGTTCGCCTTCCGCGACAGCACCCTCGTGCTGGAGTTCATCAACGCATCCGTGACCGACGGCAGCGCCTCGATGCGCCTCATCCGGGAAGCGGACACCCACTTCAGACACAACCCCGTGGCGGCATTCAAGCCCATCGGCTGGTCAGCAGACTCCACCCGGGTGCTGGTCGATGCCACGGCGTACTTCAAGGACGACAACCCGCAGTTCACCTTCTTTCAGGGATACGGACGCAAGGCTGCCGAGAAACGCCCGGAGCTGAACCGCTTCTCCACCTTCAGGACGTTCAGCAACAACCTCCACTTCACCGTCGAACGCTACTACACCCTCCAGCTGGGCGACGGCACGGGGCAACAGGCGCTCGACCACTACCCCACGCTCGTGTCGGCAACCTTCAGCTTCCTCATGCTGCCCGATGAGCTGATGACTCCCCGGTTGGCGGACAGCCGGCTGGGCGTCTTCCAGACCGCGCGCTACATCCGTACCGCCGACAACGGGACCATACAGCCCGTGGCGTTCGCCACCCGTTGGAAGCTGGAACCGAAAGACGAGCAAGCCTACCTCAACGGGGGACTGAGCGAGCCGAAGAAGCCCATCGTGTTCTACATCGACTCCCTCTTCCCCGAAGAGTGGAAGGAGCCCATCCACCACGCCGTGGAGCGGTGGAACAAGTCGTTCGAACGCATCGGCTTCAAGAACGTCATGCAGGCACGCGACTTCCCGCGCAACGACCCGGACTTCAACCCCGACGACCTGCGCTACTCCTGCATCCGCTACGTCCCCAACGCCACCGAGAACGCCATGGGCCCCTCGTGGGTAGACTACCGGACGGGCGAAATCATCAACGCCTCCGTCATGGTCTATGCCAACGTGGCCTCGCTCATCACCAGCTGGCGCTTCGTGCAGACTGCCCAGGTGGACGAGCGCGTACGCAGCGGCAAGCTCCCCCAGGACATGTTCAACCACATCCTGGAGTACGTCATCGGGCACGAGGTGGGACACACGCTGGGCTTCATGCACAACATGGCAGCCTCGTCCTCCTTTGCCGTCGACTCGCTGCGCGACGCCGCGTTCACCCGGCAGTACGGCACCACCCCCTCCATCATGGACTACGCCCGCTTCAACTACATCGCCCAGCCCGGCGATGAAGGCGTCGCCCTCGAACCGCCCGTCACCGGCGCCTACGACGACTACATGCTGGAGTGGACCTACCGCTACTGGCCCGGCAACGACTACCGCAAGGATGCCGAGCGGCTCAACCAGCTCGTCGAGAGCCATGCCGACGACCCGCATTACCGCTACGTCATGCAGCAGATGGGCGACAAGCGCATCGACCCGTCCGCGCTGGAGGAAGACCTGGGCGACGACCCCGTGAAGGCGGCGACCTACGGCATGCGGAACCTCGCCTACATCGCTTCCCACCTCGACGAGTGGGTCAGCGGCGAGGACAACAGCAAGCGCAAGGCGAAGCTCTATGAGGAGATTGCCTACCAGGGGTTCAACTACATCAGCCACGTGATGATGAACGTCGGCGGCATGTACCTCTATGCCACCTCCGAGTCGTCCGGCAAACCGCGCTTCCGCGTGGTGCCCAAGGAGAAACAGCGCGAGTCCGTGCAGTGGCTGCTGCACCAGGCACGCACCTTCTCCGACCTGGAGCAGCCGGAGCTGGAGCAGAAGCTCTACCTCACCGGACGCATCTACCGCCTCGTGCAGCAGCAGGTTGCACGCCAGACGATGCGGCGCATCAACCAGGTCGCGCTGACCTACTACGCCGACTCCACGTCCTACCACCCGGCGGAGTATCTCGAAGACCTCTATCAGGACGTCTTCGGACCGACGTTGCGCGGCGACACGCTGAGCGAGACGGACAAGGACCTGCAGCTGCTCTTCGCCGACATGCTGCTCTCCACGGTCCGCTCCATCCGTACGAACTCGGGGGCACTCAGCCTGCACGACGACGAACCGGCGTTCGAGGCCTTCCTGCAACGTCACTCCGACCACCTGTGCAGCCTGACCCCGGAGCGTGAGTCGGCACACCTGTCGCTGATACACCGCAACTTCGGCTACGGCTACGGCGAGCTGCGCGACATCTGGCCGCAGTCCATCGACCTCTCCAGCCGCTACCGCTTCCAGTACACCCAGAAGGTCCGCACCCTGGTGGACAACGCACTGAAGCAAGGCCCTGCCCAGGACCGCGCCTACTACACCTACCTGTCGCGCCTCATCGAACGGGCGATGGAAGGGAAGAAATAACCTCCGGCGTCTGTCAAGCGGACGTTCCGGACACAGAGACACAAAGTCGGGAGCAGGGCACATCCCTCCTCGCCTTTGTGGCTCTGTTTTTTGGCGGACGGAAGCCGATGGGCTCTGCAGGCAGCCGCATCAGCCGACAACAATTCTGTCACGCAAAATAAATATGGCTAATAATATTGTATTTCAAAATAAAAACCTATTTTTGCTCACAAAAGGAGAATCATGAGAATCGTATCGCACAGGAGGCTGAGGGAATTCTATGAAACCAGTGGACGCGAAGACTCGCGCGTCGCCCTTGAACGCTGGTATGATATCGCCGAACAGGCAGACTGGAAGAACCTGTCGGACATCAAGGTTGATTTCCCATCAACAGATTATGTGGGCAACCAGCACTATGTGTTCAACATACGTGGAAACAAGTATCGTCTTGTGGTGGTTGTGAAGTTCACCATCGGTCATATCTTCATACGCAAGGTATGCACCCATGCGGAGTATGATAAACTAGATTGTTCAACCCTTTAATCTACCGGAATATGAGTAAGATCACAAAAGAACAGTACGAGTTCGCCCTGTCAAGGATTGAGGAGCTGTTGCCGTTGGTGGACGACAGCACGCCTGCGAACGACAAGAACGCCGTGGAGCTGACCCTGCTGTCGGATGTCGTCATCGCTTATGAAAAGGAGCACTACCCCATCGGGAAGCCGACAGTTGCCGAGCTGATAGAGCTTTCGCTGGAAGAAAAAGGACTGACGCAGAAACAGCTTGCCAACGAAATCGGGGTAAGTCCGTCCCGCATCAGTGACTATGTTTCCGGACGTTCCGAACCGACACTGAAGGTAGCCCGGATGCTCTGCCAGGTGCTGGGCATACAGCCTGCCGCCATGCTTGGACTCTGAGAGCAGGGTCTGGAGGCAATGGATTTTGCCTGTCCGGGCGCGGTCGTTCATCGGACGGAAGGCACCAGTTTATTGGACCGGGCGAGCAGACCGCTCGCCCCTACATTTTCTCCAGGATTGGTTTGTCATAATGATACCGTTTTGCCGGTTTTAACATCATAATTTCCTGATTTGGCGTTTTCAGGTAACGCGTATTTTCGCAAAATCGTCCCAATTAGAAAATAGCGCGTTAAATATTTTAAGAGACGTCCGTCCAAACGTGCTGAAATAAACCTATGTTCACATAATTATACCGTTTCTAACGCAAAAAAGGCATCCGCCGCCCTCCTTTCCACGGTCGAAAGCACCTGTGACTGGCTTCGTACGGACGCGTCCGTACCACCGTACCGACGTGTCCGTACCGTCGTAGTCGTTCGTCCGTACGAAAACAGG
>ERZ824978.2055-NODE-2055-length-18878-cov-4.360357_pt1 | contig 18878 bp, 17 predicted proteins | sample MGYA00519860_ERZ824978 | MGnify/ENA primary metagenome ERZ824978 (study PRJEB31778, sample SAMEA3449184) | human gut metagenome | biome: human gut; feature: human-associated habitat; material: faeces | place: United Kingdom | collected 2010/2012 ... | reverse complement strand
ATGCGCGGCGCTGAAGTACGTCCAGCGCCAGCCGCGGATGAAGAGCTGCAAGCTCTCGGTCATTACCTACCTTTGACTGTAACATCCGCGGCGCGACCGAGCGCTTCGGTGCCCACCTCGCTTTCGACGACGAGCGGGGCTTTACAGAGGCTGTGCGCTTCAATCGGCACTATCGGACGGCGCATCTGGAACACGCCGCCGCGATGCTCGAGCTGACTGGCCGGTTCAATGCTGAAAATGAAACGACGGACTGCGCCACCCTCAGCCGCAAGCTGAACGAGCTTGCAAATGGAGAGGAGGGACAGCATGAAGAAGCCCGATATTCGGGATCAGTTCCCCAGGGGAATACGCGTCAAACTCATCAACTGTGCGATTGAACTGCACCGCGAGCACTACTGCAGCCGCATCGGCGTCGTCGCCAAAGCTGTGAAATCAACCAACACCTTATGGATCGAGTTCCCGGACAGCGACCGCTACGGCGCCTATCCCGAAAACATCCTTCCCGCCTGACTATGGCTCCGTACAGGAACTGAAACGCGCCAATGGAACAACCCTGCAGCTCTGATCTCTTTGAAATGGAGGTACTCATCATGCGCAGAACCATCCGAAAGGCCTTCCTGCTGGAAGGTGAAACCGTGAACATGAGGTATGTCAAACAGCTCTGCGGCGAGGAACGCTATCCCCGGATAATTGAGGACGCGAAGAAGAAATTTTTCGCCGATCCAACCATCGACCTGTGCTATCCTACACCCTGAATCCGCACCCTGACCGCTGCCAGCAGCGCGTTCTGATCCGCAGCTTTTTCGCCCGCATGACATGTTCGTCCATGGTGTCCTTCACCACCAGATGGTAAACGACCACTGTTTCTTTCTGTCCCTGCCGCCACTGGCGGGCATTGGCCTGCTTGTATAACTCCAATGACCATTTCAGTCCAAAACACACGATGGTGCTGCCGCCGTGCTGAAGGCTCAGTCCGTGCTCGGTGGAAGCGGGCTGAGTGACGGCGACGGGAATTTTCCCCGCGTCCAGTCCTCCAGATCAGCGGAAGATTTCAGTTTCCGCACGCCAGTTGGATTCTCCGGGTCGTCTTTTCCAAAGCGCTGCTGAATGCGCGTGAGATCGTGCTGATAGGCGTACATCACCAGCACGAGCTTTCCGTTCTCCGCCTCGATGAGATCATCCAGCGTGGCCGGCTTTTTGTCGTGAATCACATGGATGTTGTACGAGGAACGATCCGCAACGCTGCTATTGACGACCTTCTTATTTCCCATGATGCGCTTCCCTTTTCAAAAGCCTCCGGGCATACTCCCGAAGTACGGCATGCGGATCCTGGGCATATCGCAAAACTGTGTCAACCGCTTCATCCCATCCGCAGATGTACGCCGCATACGCCGTCTTTAGCTCAAGAAAGCGCTGGTATACGTTGTCGTTATCAAGCACCGCTTGGAACGCCAAACCGCACAAGCGCATGAGCGGTTTTTTGAATTCCGGAGCCGGCATTCGAATTGCTGCCTCGGCAAGGCAAAGCATCCTGTCGTAGTTTGCGTTTGTCAGGGCATCCACCCGCAGCGAACCATACGTCACCGTTTCAGGTTTGTAATATCCACCGCAAACTGTCGCGTTCATGGCTGCCGCGATTGCAGGAACCGCCTGGCGATATTGTGCCATAGCAAGCAACACTGCGGCCTGATTGACATACCAATAATCGTTCATTTTGTTGTAAATACCACCGGAAATCAACCCGCTGGGCCTGCGATCGTCGTATTCGGCAGCTCCAAACGCTTTGTCGTGCTGAATCAGCAGCGCCAGAATTTCCGCAGCTCCACTTACATCCCCAAACCACAGCAGTGCCCTGTGTGCCGCCTCTTGCGACTGGCAGCAGTCGTCCTCCAGTGCGCCGACAAGCATCTGGGGAATATTCTCCCAACCGGAAAGAACTGCTTCCCGCACACCGCCTTCATCACCCGCGAGCAGTGGCACAACCACGCGCTTCGCCGGAAATTCATACCATGTGTCCTCCCTGGGTACGCGAATCAACGCTCCCGCTTCCAGCATTTCCCGCTGAATACCGGATATGTCAAATTCGTCCAATTTTTGCGCAGATGCTGTGATTTTTCCTGCAATTGCGCCAAGTGTCATGATGTCAGGACACATTCTGTAATAATTGAAGGCGTCCTGATCCATGGATATTGCTTTTCCCACCACGATCAAATTGTCCGCTTCCTTTACCAGCAGTGCTCGATACGGAATTGAGCAGAAGCGCGGCTTACCCTCCTCCGGCAGGTATCCAAGCCTGCCGATGATATTCATGGATCTTGCGTGCGCATCATAAGTAGAATACGCGTCCACCAGTGCATCCGGCTCCACCCTGCCGCGAACAACGTCTGCATGCGTAACGCGGAATTTTCCGAAGATACGCGCCGATTCCCGCACGGTAAGCATCTCGTTCATATCATAATCCGCCGCATCCAGTGTGTCCAAATTCAGCGCGCGAGTCCATTCGGAAGTCAAATCCGGGCGCATGGTATCCCTGTCGGCGCCGGGCTTATCAAATGTGGTTCGGCTCGTGCGATTCCCATGGCTGTAATTTTGCACAAAGCCCGTTTCGGAGTCTCCTATCTCTGTTTTTACGCCTGCAAAGGACGCTACGTCTCCATCGCCCGTACCATCCACCACAAATTGCGGGTGAACGCAAAGAATGCCGTCGTCACACGCCAAAAGCGCCGACACAACACGCCCATTCTGTACCTGCGCACCGCACACAATCGCCCTGGCTCGAAAATCGACATTTCGCTCCCGAAGCATCCTGTGATACAGCATCGCTTCTCCCGCACTATAGCGAGAATCAGAAAAATTCGCCGACACCGTGTGAGCAAAGCGCTTGATCTCAGCCATCTTTTTTCGAAAAAACGCATTCCTGTTTCCATAATAGAGGAATGCAATGCCACCCATGGTACGCGTTCCACCTGGATGCGAGAAAAACTCGGCAAGGAGAACATCCGCACCGCTTTCTGCCGCCGCAAGGGCGGCCTGTATGCCTCCCGTGCCTGCACCAGCGACAAGCACACGCGTACTTCTTGACGGAAGATCGCTGCTGTCACGGAACAGGATTTTGCCGTTTTCCTCATAGAAGGAATTCGTTCTATGATTCATGGAGATTATTCCATTCTTCTGCTCCCTAAGGACGATTTTCTGAGCACTTTTGCGAAGAATCGCATTGCAGATAAGCGTATGCGGCAACGCATTCATCAGCTCGGATTCCGCAAATTCCGCGCTCGCGGCAATTTTCTGCGCCACGACAGTACTCCGGCTCCAAAGCGCCTCAAGCGCAGCATCTAGCCGAGTATCGCGATCAAATTTCATCCCGACATTCAGATACGCGTGCCCCGGCTTGACACATCCCCTTTCAAACGATGTTTGTGCATCCATGGTACAAATTTCCGTATCCATGTGGATATTTTGATATTCCAAGCGCACGGCGGCGACCTCGCCGGCAGGAATCAGAACGTGTCCCCCCAGAATCGGAACGCTTGCCGTGCCATATGCGCTGCCATCGTACAGTTCATCACACGGCACAAGGTGTATGCCGTTTTTCATGCCCAGCAGCACGCCCTGAACCGCGCCATTTTCCAATTTCACGCCCAATGGTTTTGCCATATACAGGATCTCGATTTGATGTTCCAACAGAAGGGACAGCACCGCCTTCTTCACCTTTCCCGGCAATACCGGCCTCTGCATGGAAATTCCAAGCTCCGCAAGCAGCCGGATGGCCTTTTCCTCCGAAGCAGCGCCATAATATGCCCAAGTAGCCGTGATGTCTTCGCCCAAATATGTGCTTTCCGCCGCAACGAGCACCTCGTACCCTAAGCGCTTGCACTCCAGCGCCTTCCTGATTCCACAGATTGCGCTGCCCAGAATCACTGCTTTCATCTTATCCTCCAAACGTGTTTCTCCATCCGAACCGAGATGCTAAAATTCGCTCCAGGACACAAAAATGTGAGAGAGCCCGTCACAGACTCTCTCACGGATCGGCTTACTGAATGTAACCTAGCGTCGTAAGCTGGACCTTTGCGGCTTCAAGATATTCATCCAGCCCGTACAAGTCCTTCAGGGTTTTCACGAAATCGTCATATTCATCCATGCTTCGCGTGCCGAAAATAAACTGCGTAATCTGCTCTTCCTCATATGCCTTCAGGTCGGCAACGTTGACATTGTCCGGCTGCTGAACCAGTTCCTCATAATGATAAATTACGTTTACATCGTTAGCGGCTGTCTGAATCTCATCGGCACATTCCGCAAACTTTGTCATGCAGTACACCATATCGTTTCTACCGGTGAACTGAAGCGCCCAGCCATATCCCAGCTGATTCATTGCATCCTGCTTGACAATCCTGTCGCCATCCTTGATGTAGTGAACGCCTTCAATGCCGTAGCACATAAGCTCGTCGCCTTCGTCATGACAGGTATAGTCGAAAATCGAAAGCGCGGCAGCCAGTTTGTCGGGGTCGTCTGCAAGGTCAATGCTGAAGCAATATACACTGGAAAAGCCTGCCGCAGACTTGGTAGCGCCCTCCGTGCCATATTCTGTGGTAATGAAGTGATCCACCATGCGCCAATCAGCATTGGGATCTACGGCGGTCAGCGTGTCCTGCTGCGCCTTTTTGCCATAAGAAGACCAGCCGCCGTATGCAATGCCAACCTTGCCGGTTGCCATTTTTTCAAGACGTGAATCACTTGTATTGGAAATGAATTCGGGATCCACGAATCCCGCGTCCACAAAACGGCGAATCTCATTCAACGCCATTTTGAATTGTTCGGTAGTGCAGGTGTAAACGGGCTCGTTGTCGACAATCATCAGGGTGCACGGCTGAGGCACGCCATAGGCCGTAAAGAAGCTATTGAAGGTTCCTTCGCGTCCGGTAATCCCCTTGCCGCTGATGGGATAGGTATCGTCCTGTCCGTTGCCGTCCAGATCGCCGTCGCGAATGGCCGCGCACAGGTCATACAATTCGTCAAACGTTGTGGGGCATTCCATTCCAAGCTTTTCCAGCCAGTCGTAGCGAATATAGTTCGCCATGTAGTTGACCTCGGCGCGGCGCGGAATTCCGTATATTCCACCGTCGAAAGTGAGACGGGCCCAGTCAGTGTCCTGGAACGTAGCAGCAACATGGGGCATCATGTCCATGTAATCGCTGAGGTTCAACAACACGCCGTACTTGTAATAGGTGCTCAGGGAATTGATGTCGTTCACTTTGAATACATCCGGGATGTCGCCGCCGGCAATGCGCGTCATCAAGCCGGCCTCGTCCGTGGTGCCGCTTGCCGCCGCGTCAATGACAATGTTAATTCCCAGGCGCTTTTCCAATTCGGGAATCACCGGGTCATCCTCGGGCAGCGTAGCACCGATCCCGTAGATATGGATGGTAATGGGGTCTGCATTCTCGGCACAGACGACGCTCATGGGCATGAGCAGCACCAGCACCAATAGCATGGCGAAAAGGTTGCGCTTGAACATAACAAACAGTTCCTCCTTCAAAATGATTATATGATCCTACCATGTAGGCATCATTTCAGTGGTTCTATTCCTTGACGGCACCCAGCATTATTCCCTGGGTGAAATATTTCTGAAGAAACGGATAGACGATGATCACAGGCACCGATGCAAACACCACGCCGGCCATCTGCAGCGTTTTTGCCGGAACAACCACATCCACCGACAATTCCGTACTGCGATTCAGAACCTCGCGGAGGACTACCTGCAGCGTGCGAATTTCAGGCTTGTTGACATACATGATGCTGGCAAAATACTCGTTCCAATGGCCGACGCCGTACATCAACCCGATGGTCGCCAGGATCGGCGTGGAAACCGGCAGAGCAATTTTGAAAAGCACCGTCCATTCTGAAGCGCCGTCAATTCGAGCCGCTTCATGCAGGCTCCTGTCAATCTGTGAAAAGAACGCCCGGGTAATCAACAACACATACGACCAGATTGCGCCCGGCAGAATGTAACACCAAATCGAATCGGTGAGACCGGTGCTTTTGACAACCAGATATGTGGGAATCAAGCCTCCGCCAATCAGCATGGGGATCAGGGTGAAAATCGTAAAAAATCTGCGAAACACCAGATCCGCTTTTGCAAGAGGATACGCCATCAGAACGGTAAGCGCAATATTGACGGCAGTGCCTAATACAGTCTGCAGAACCGTGACCGTAAAGCACTCGGCAAGATACGGCTCGTTCCAAAATTCTCGATACGCATCCAGCGTCATTTTTTGCGGAAAGAACACCATTCCCTCATGCCGCAAGTACTCTTCATACGGCGTAAGCGAAATAGAGATGACATACATCATTGGAAACAGGCATACAAGCCCGAAAAGGATCAGAACACCATACACACATCCGGAAAACACGCGATCTCCCGTGGAGACAAGCTGTTTCTTCACCATATTGCCCCTCCCCAACGTCGCGCAAGCGCGTTGACAAACACCACCAGCAGCATGCTGACAAACGATTTGAACAATCCCACCGCGCTGGACAAAGAAATATTCAGTTGTTCAAGACCAGTGCGATATACCCATGTGTCAATAATATCCACCGTAGATCGAACCGCAGGATTGTACATTACAAAGATCTGATCGAACCCCGCGTCCAGAATGGATCCGCAGCGAAGGATCAATGAAATGACTACCACCGGCATAATACAGGGAATCGTGACATGAATAATGGAACGGACTCTGCCCGCACCGTCGATGCATGCCGCCTCATACAGGCAAGGGTCTATGCCGGAAATGGCTGCCATGTAGATAATCGCCGACCAGCCGGTCGTTTTCCATATGTCGGAACCAATGACAAGCCCTCGAAAGATGCGGGGAGAGGTAAAAAATGGGACGCTCGACCCGGTAACGGAACGGATTATGCTGTTGACAAGGCCATTGCTCTCCGACAGCAAGCCGAAGCACATTCCGTATATAACGACCCAGGACAGAAAGTTGGGCATATAGGTAATGGTTTGAACGGCGCGGCGTACCTTGAGATTCTTGCACTCAAACAGGAAAACAGCCAGCAAAACCGCAAGCGGCATACCGATCACCATCTTGGCAAGGCTGATCAGCAGCGTATTACTCAACAGCTGAGAAAAATACGGCGAATGGAAAAAAAACTGATAATTCTTGTACCATGGATTCAGCAATTTGCTGGCAAACAGACCTTTTCGGATATTGTAATCCACGACAGAGGTCATCACTCCCATGATAATGGGAGCGTATTTGTACACAATGTAGTAAAGAAAGCCTGGCAGCATCATGAGCAGGAACGGTTTTTGTTCCCATATTCTGCGCCCCAGTCCTTTCTTCGGGTTGTTTTCCGGAATAAACGCCATACACTTCACATCCTTCATGTGAAGTATAACAAATCATCATGTAAATGAAAATACATCCAACCCATGATTTTGTCATTCATCCGATGATGTTTGCACCTTCGCTTCGCCGGACAGCCGGGCAACAATTTCCACCGTTGTACCGATACCCTCACGGGAAGCAATCCACACATCGCTTTCCTCTCCAAAAAAGGATTTCACACGTCGGGTAACGTTGTCCAAACCGATGGAGACCATTCCGTGCGTGCCGCTCAGCGCGCCCTGCTGCCCCTCGCGAATCAGCTTGAGCTTTTCCTCCGGAATTCCACATCCATTGTCTTCCGCGATGATATGCATCTCATCTTGCGTGGACATAACGGTCAGGCTGATGATCCCCTTGTGCCGCAGCCCGAGAAGTCCGTGAAACAGCGCGTTTTCCAGTATGGGCTGAATCAACAGTTTGGGAACGAGAACATCCTTCAGCGGTTCCCATCCGGAACAAAGGAACTCAAATGTATCGCCAAATCGAATTTTATTAATCAGCACATACTGTTCACACAGCACGATCTCCTTTTCCAGAGGAATTGTCTGCTCCTCGCTAAAGCTCATTCTGAGCAAGCTGTCAAAGCTGCTCAGCATGAGCTCTGCATCCTCATAGCGTTTCTCTTTCATCAGGGACTGACAACAGCCGTGAATGTTGAACAAAAAATGAGGCTGAATCTGGCTTTGCAGCACGCTGTACGCCAACTGATTTTTTTCCTTCTCCGCCTGCATATGTGCCTCATTAGAGGCATCCAACCGCATAATCAACCGATTGAAGCTGCTTTTCAGAATTCCGATTTCATCCTGCTGCCATTTTCCTTTAATTACTGCTGAATCCATTCCTGCCATTTCGTCAAACTGTTTTGCCAGCTTCCGAACCGGATGCAGCAGACTTACGCTGAGCAGCACGCTCGTGACAATCAATACCAACACGGCGAATGCGGCAATGATCCAAAAAAACTGCACACGCCCATTGAGCTGCTCATCGAAAGAATCTGCGTCGATGAGCAGACAAAACAGCCATCCGTTTTGATGGCGCAGTCTTTGAACAATATATCGGTGATTGCCGACCTTCAATTCCGTTTCCCCGTCGTTAGGCAAAAGCAAGCTGCTCTTCAGTTCGCCCGGCAACTCCAGCAAGCCGGAGGTAGCAACGTTTTCCTTGTCGAGGATTCGGTTATAGGGATCAAAATACACCGTATCTCCCGTTGCGTTCAGTACCACGAGTGCCTGCTCGGACGGAAGATAATTGGAAATATAGGAAAAAAGATAATTCGTATTAATCTCGCTGACAATCAGGTCCTCGCCATTCGTTTCATAGTTGATGACAGAACGGATTATCGCAACAACGCGATATGCAGAAAGCTTTGAATAATACGGTTCGGTAACAACGGTACGCCCTCTTCGGGAAAGCTCCTTGTACACGGAGGTATCCACGTGAATCCCATACAGCCATGACGGAGAATCGATGGCCAACACTTCACCGTCGCGAATGAGTATACGCATGGTGCTTGAATTGCCGCTATACTCCCGCTTCAAGTATTCCTCGCCCTGCAATGCATTTTCAATGGATGCCAATTCCGCTGTGTCAAAGGCGTACATTGCCGCCATCTCATTTTCCAGCACAAGCGTCAGGTATTGCTTCAGCATTTCCAACGACACGCCGGTGTTGACGATCGTCTGCTCCCGAAGCAATTGCACTGCTTGCCCAAACATGGCGCCGAAGAGCGTAGAAAAAAAGAGAAGCGAAACCAGAAACACCGCAATTCCCGTTTTGAAGCTCAATGAATGTCCGATGCGCACAGCGATCCCCCGTTTCATTGAAAACTCTTTGGCTTCTTTCCATAGTAATTGGCAACCGCCTTGGCAAAGCTCCTGTAGTTGGTATAACCGCATTGCTCTGCCACCTCGTATACAAGCATGCGCTTCTCGCTTAAAAGCTGCACGGCTTTTTCCATGCGCAGCTTTGTAAGAACCTGCTGATAAGATTTCCCGGTTTCATCGCTGAAGCGTTTTGACAGATAACCGGGGCTCATGGACACATGCTTTGCCACATCGCCAAGGCTGAGCTCCGGCTCGTTCAGATGTTCGGTCATATACTTTACTGCCTCGGACAGCACATAGCTAATACTGTCCTCCGTAGGCAGCAATTGCGAAATGGCATTTTTGAACACATTCAGTGCTTCCCCCAGGCTTCCGGAAAGTGCAATGGCCTCCCTCGCTGCGGTCATCGGCGCATATGCATATTTCATCTCATAGCGCCTCAGCCACATATCAATTGTGTCGCGCACCAGTGCGGAATCCGGTTCATACCTCTTCAACGCCGGCTGCAGCGTCTCAGAAAGATACGCCTCAAATTCCTGACGGTTGCCACCCATCAGCTCCAGCCTTCTGAAGTGCTCCTCGAAAAAGCCCTTTGGCAGGACTCGGTCAGACGTGCAGCTTTGCGCATGAACAAGTCCACGGTTCCCGGTAAAAAACGCATGATTGAGCGCGTCCATACATTTTTGATGATGCTCGGCATAGCTGTCAAAGCACGAGATGGGGCCGGACATTGCGGCAGAAATGGCAAGATTGATCGGCAGCCAGGTATCATGCATGTCGTTGTACCACTTCTCCACGTCATGACAGTTGTCGCCTAAGAACAATTCTACCAACGAGCCATCATAAAACAAAGCATCCGGATGGTCTTGCAGTCTGTCCAATTGCCCAAGAAACCACTCCGTCTCATTTGGGTGGACAGGCAGTCTGACTGCAAGGATACACTTGCCCGCATGCGCATCAACATACTCCCGCAGCTTTTTGTCAAATGCTGTGCCGCGAGAATGCCCTCTGCCCATTGTATCCAGGCGAAGAATTTTCTTTGCCCGGATCATCAGCCGTTCCCGAAGAAAGTATCCTGCATCCTGGTCAAATGTGGCGCATGCCTTTTGAAGAGCGCCGGAGAGATTTTGCTCAAAGCTGAAGTCCTTGACCACATAATCGACAGCGTTCGCCCTCAGCGCGGCCTGCGCATAAGAAAACACGCTGTACGCAGTCAGCAAGATAACCTGAATCTCAGGATATTTTTCACGAAGAGTGTTGATCAGTTCTATTCCATCCATGCGAGGCATATGAACATCTGTGATAATAATATGTGGAAACATCATTCCCGCCAAACGCAGCGCTTCTTCGCCATTATACGCGACGCCAACGCATTCGCAATTGTTTTTTGCCCAGTCAAACGCAAGCATGTTCTCCACAAACGGCGCTTCATCATCCACCAACAATACGCGGAACATCCAAACCCCTCCGTTGCTTTCCGCCAATTTTTTGCAAAGAATCCAAGCTTTCTTCCTATAAAAATGATTTTACACGAACCAATTGCAAAAGTCAAGAAATGGCAATCGAAGTGTTCCAAAGCGCGCAGCGATACAATAGAAGTAAACCAGCACAGAGCAAGGGAAAAAATGATTAAAGACGTTGGGCTGCGTCTACACGAGCTAAGTGGTATAATGCCGCTATCCCCAAAAAAGAGGATGTCATCATGGAGGAATCACAGCATCGGCATGATATCAGCGACAAAGCATGGGCGATTTTAGAGCCAATGCTGCCGGGACAGCGAGGGCAATGGGGCGGCATCGCGGAGGACAACCGCAGATTTATCAACGGAGTGTTCTGGATTCTTCGCACCGGAGCGCCATGGCGTGATCTGCCGCCGGACTACGGAAAATGGGGATCCGTTCATCAGCGGTTTCGCCGATGGCGGGATAAAGGCATATGGGAGAAGATTCTCGAAGCATTGATGACAGCATTGTTCTTGCCATGAACCAGAAGGTTACGGACGGAACTTCGAGTATCTACTCTCGCCCCTGCTATGGCTACAGGAAAACCGAATACGGATCGCTCGCCATTATTCCGGAAGAAGCAGAAAATGTGCGGCTGATCTTCGACCTCTATCTGTCCGGGAAGAGCATTGTGGGAATCATGCGTGAGTTGACGCAGCGAAACATTTATCCCCGACAGGCAAAGCCACATGGAGCCGAAGAGCAATTGATATGCTGCTTAGCAACGAAAAGTATCGCGGCAACTCAATGGCCTCAACTGCCCGTATGAGCGGCGATCCACGCAGCAAGCCTCGAGATAGGTATTTATTTCAGAAACATCACGAAGCGATTGTCGATGAGAAGACCTTCATAGCCTTTGCAGAGGAAAAGAAGCGGAGAAGCAATATCGAATCGGATGAAAATGGTATTCGACGGAAGAAGACTCGGTATGTGGCCAAAGTACAAACAGACGAGCAAGACAACCGAAAATAGACTACTCCATTGGCTGGGTAGTCTATTCTCTACTACGCCTTATTTGAACCACTTCCTGGCAGTGAACGACCACGGTTTGCTGGCAAAAATTAAGAGGTGAGCGTGCTTCAGGCACTATTTCGCGATACTTTGGACGAAACCTCACATTGTGGACGATACCCTACTACCGTCCAAAGTAGGGTGCATTCCATGATAAATTTCTGATTTCGACCCTGAAAAGCAGTCGTGAGTAGACTAAAAAGGGTCAGAGTATGGAAGCCTCCATCTGGCAAAATGACGAAAAGCAGTCCGTTTCTTGCATCTATAACCCGCATCTGGTAGTTATAGCCTTTATTCTGACGGTTTATCAGTTTATAAATGCAAAACGAAGTCCTCATGCTTTGTATCAAAACATGAGGACTTCATTGGCAGGGGCAGAAGGACTCGAACCCTCAACAAAGGTTTTGGAGACCCACGTGTTACCGTTACACCATGCCCCTCAGCACTTTTTCCATTATACACGTGTTTTTCATTTTGTCAACCAGAAATTTTACAAAAAAGACCGAAGAACGCTTTTTCGCGCCTTCGGTCTTTGCAGACTGTCACACGCCCGCTGCGTCCGTCTGAGCATCTTCGGGAACCGGGTCTTCCAGCCCCAGCAGTGTGCTCAGCGTCAGACATTCGAAGCCCTTGTCCAGCAGATTGGGGATCAGCTTGGTCAGGCAGCGCACGTCCTTGGCGTTGGCATGGAAAAGCAGAATACTGCCGTTCTGCGTGTTCTTCAGCGCTTTTTTCGCATCGGTGGTGTCCACGTCCCAGCGGACGGCGTGTGCATAGCCCGCCTTATAGATGGACTCCACCACCCACATATCGCTCTTCTTGCCCTTCTTGGAGGACAGATTGCCGTAGGGCGGGCGCATGAGCTGCATGGGGTAGTGATAGCCCAGCACCTTGTCCAGCTGCTCCTGCGTCCGGGTCAGGGTCTTCTTCACCTTTTCCCGGTTCAGAGTCGGCAGACTGGAATGAGCCCAGGTGTGGTTGCCGATTTCGCAGCCCAGATCGAGGGCGCGCTGCCAAAGATCCTGATCCGCCGTTTTCAGGGCCTTGCCCACCACGAAAAACGTAACGGGAATGTTGTATTCTTCGCACAGATCCAGAATTTCGGTCACATGTTCCCGGCTGTAGCAGTCGTCCACGGACAGGGCGATCTGCGGAACGTCACGGTCGCCGTGGAAAACGGTAAATCCCTCAGGAACGGTCGTCCCGGCGCTGCCGAGCGCAGGGGAAAGGAGCATCGCCAGAAGAAGAAGAACGGAAAGAAAACGCCGGGATACGCTGCGCATGGGATTGCCTCCTGCATCGGGGAAAGCCCCGTTTTTTCGGTCGTGGTTCTCATCCTATCAAACGAAGGAAAAGGAGAAAAACTTCCAGCTTATGTCGGCTTTTTGGGGAAAAAGCCAACATGAAATGATACCATGGACGAATCGGAAATACAAGGACTTGTATAATTTTCTTTTGCCGCGCCAGACTGTAGCCGTAAGGGGGAATGAAAATGCTGGGTTTTTTGTTCGCGGTGATTGCCGGGGCGGCCATGAGCGTACAGGGCGTGATGAACACCCGCCTGCAGGAGAATATCGGCCTGTGGGAGGCCAACGCCTTTGTGCAGGGCACAGCCTTTGTGCTGTCGCTGGCGGTGATGTGGATCTTCGGCAAGGGGCACCTGCGCAGTTTGACGGAGGCCCCATGGTGGAACCTGCTGGGCGGCGCACTGGGACTGGTCATTACCGTTACGGTGATGCTGTCCATCAAGGGTCTGAACCCGACCATTGCCATTTCGACGATTTTGATCGCCCAGCTGCTGGTAGCGGCGGCGATCGACTATTTCGGCTGGATGGGGCAGGAAAAGATGAGCTTCGCCTGGCGGCAGTGGGCCGGGTTGGGGCTGATGCTGGCGGGCGTGGTGCTGATGAAGTGGACGAAGTGAAAAGCACAGAAAAAAGTCATGCTCTTTGACAAAGCATGACTTTTTCAAACGGCTTGTTTGTTATTCTGCGGTCGTATCGGTGGCGGAGGTGTTGTTCAGAACGGCATTGGTCAGGGTGTTGAGCTCGTTGATCGCGTCGGTGAGCTTGCTGAGCGCGTCGTTGACCTTCTGCCCGCTGGCCAGACAGGAATCGTAGTTGTCGATGATGGCGTAGATGTTGTCGAAGGTGCTGACATCGTAGAGCCGCCCGACCTCGCCGTACATGCTGACGTTCAGATCGTTGACTACTTCGATGCCGTGGACGTACTGCCGTACCCGCGCCAGCACGCTGGAGGTGCTGGTAGCGCCCAGACGGCTCAGATTGTTGACACTGGAAAGGGCGTGCTGCATCTCGCTGCGAATTTTGGCGTTGCGCTGGGTCTCGAAGCTGGCGGAATCCAGCCCGCCCACGCCTGTAAAGCGCAGGATCAGGAAAGCTGCCAGAAGCACCAGCAGGATCACCAGAATGGGCTTGTAACGGTTGGAGCGCATCACGTTTTGATAGCTGCTGCTGCGCTGATAACGCATCATGGGATGTTCCTCCTCCTTCTAAAAAAGCCTTTCGGGAAGGGAGATACCGTCAGCAGTATAGCACAAGTGGATTGAAAATGCAAAAAATACCCCCTTTTTCGTCTGAAAAGGGAGCATTACGCATAAAAACGGGATTATTTTTCTTCGATGTCGCTGGTACAGTGGGGGCAGCGGGTCGCGTCCTTTTCCACGACGGACTTGCAGTAGGGGCACTTGCGGGCGGCTTCCTTCACGGCTTCTTCCTTGTGCAGCAGCTTGTTCATGGCCTTCACCAGCAGGAATACGCAGAAGGCGATGATGAGGAAGTTAAGGATGTTCTGCAAAAACGCGCCGTAATTCACCGTGCCCACACCGGCGGCCTGAGCGGCCTCCGCGCTGGGGTAGCTCTGGAAGTCCAGCGCGAAGAACAGGCCGCTCAGGTTCACACCGCCAGTCAGCAGGCCGATGACGGGCATCAGCATATCATTCACCAGCGAGTTGACGATGGTGGTGAATGCGCCGCCGATCATAACGCCGGTGGCCAGCTCCAGAATGTTACCGCGGGAGCAGAATTTTTTGAAGTCCTGAAAGAGTTTTTTCATGGAAAACCAGCCTTTCTGATGAAGATGGATGAAGCTTGATAAAGCCTGTTTTTTCAGTCCGTCAGGGCTGGAAAAAGCGGAAGAAATACAGCCCGGCGGAAACCTTCTCCGCCTCCCATTCCACCGGCCCCAGCTCGGAGCGCAGGTAGGCCAGCAGCGCTTCGTCCGGCGCTTCCTTCAGGCTGATGAAGCGAAGCGCCGGACGAAGCCAGTCGGCGGCGGTGAAATGCTCGCCGTCCAGCCCGAAGGCAGCCAGCTTGGCGTTGTATTCGTCCGAGCCGCGGCTCCATCCGCCCCAGAAGGTCAGGTTTTGCGGTACGCCCTGAGACATGTCGGGGAACATGCGCATATCGTTGACCAGCTCGGTGGAGTAGATCAGCAAAAGATCCGGGTGGGTCAGCGCCTGTGCGTCCATATCCGCGTGGGCGTTGTAGTCCCACGGGGAGCGACGCCGCCGGACAGCGCCCAGCAGGGCTGGCAGCGGCGCGGCCATGCTTACCGCCAGCAGAATGCCCAGCGCGGCCCTCCAGCCCTTCCGGGCCGTAGGCAGGGGACATTCTCCCAACAGACAGAAGACCATCGCCGCCGCAGGCAGTAGGGCCACGGTGACGGCCCGGTAAGGCAGACGGCCCTTCAACGCCAGATAGCAGAAAAACAGAAAGCACAGAAGTCCCGTCATAAGCAGCGCCAGCGGAAGCCATGGATTCTCCCGACGGTTCCGGAAGGCGCAGAAGAGGGCAAACAGCCCCAGCCCGAACAGCACGACCATGGTTTGAACGAACCACGGCGAGCGCCACCGAAGGTCCTCAATGGCGGCTCCGGCGGTGGTGGTCGTTTCGGAATTGTACCAGTTTTTCCGCACAGAACGGAGGGCCTCCGTGGAGATGGCCTCATCCATGGTGTTCCATTTGTCCAGCAGGATGCGCTGCTCGTCCGTCCAGCCGACGCTTTCAAGGGCCTCGGACGGCAGGGATTTCAGATTGATATAATCCAGCACCTGACTGCGGGCCTGTTGCCACTGAAGCGCGTCCTGTTTCTGCTTTAGACGAATTTCCAGCGCCCGGCCCGCAAAGAGACCGCCCAGAATCAGCAAAGCCAGTCCCGCCGCAACCAACATGGGCCGGGCGGAGCGCTTCGTTTGTTTTCCAAACCCGAAAAATGAACAAAAGCGCAGCAAAAAAGCAATCCCGCAATAGCCCAGCACCGGTACGAGCGAAAGCTGGCGCAGTCCGTAGCACAAAATGAGCAGCAGTATCGCCAGCGTCATGGCCCGAAGGAGGGAACGGTCGGAGGCGCTTTGACAGTCGATGGACAAAATCTGCGCCACCGCAGCGGCCCCCAGCATCGCTCCCGTGACGGTAAAGGTAACCCGAGCCAGATAGTTCGACCCATACAAAGCGGCATAACCGGCGCACAGCAGAAGACCTGTCCGCAGCCGTCGGCCCGCCCGGAGCCAGCATTGCAGCAGGCTTTTCAAAATCACGGTCAGGGCCAGCGCCAGCAGAAGGAGCTCCAAAAGGGAATACCATGCGACGCCCGGAAAAAAGCGCTGTAGCCAGCGCAGGGGATAAACATAAAAGCCCAGCAGAAACGGGTGAAAATCAGGCGTGCCGCCCGGCTGAAAGCCCGTCATGGCGCGCAGGATGAACTGGTCGTCGTTGGCGGCAAAGTAAATGTCGCTGAAGCAGAGCAAAAAGCCCCACAAAAGCGCCGTAATCCCCGCGCCCCAAAGCCAGCAGCTTCGGGCGCTGTTGCGATGCGTCAAGCCGTGCAGCCTCCTTTGCGCGTTTTTGCCGCATGAGTGGCAAACCACCCTGATTATAGAAAAGAGCGCCCGGAAAGTCAAGAGCGGCACGGGTTTTCCCCGCGCCGCCCGTCTGGTGGGCCGGCTCCGTCAGCCGTTTCCGTCAAAAAACCACTCCATGGGCGCATAGCCTGTCTCGCCCTCGTCGGTGACGACGACGTACAGCCAGTCGTTCACCACGCCCATCAAATGCCAGCTGGAATGGGTGCAGTACTGCTCTGTCAGGGTCAAGTCGGTATAGATGGGCGTTTTGGTCTCCGCTTCGTCTTCCCGCAAAATCTGCTGGGAAAAGCGGGGCGTGACCTGATCCATCCTCGAGCCGGTGACCAGATACTTTTTCAGCATCCAGCCGGTCAGGCGGCCGTCCGTGCCGATCTCCACCTGGCACCAGCCGTCCCGTTCGCCCAACACCCGCACAGGTGTGCCGTTCCAGAACTTGCCCAGCGAATTCGCTTCCCGGCTGGGCTTTGTCCGCAGGTGCAGCCGGTCGTTGGGGTCTGGATTGCACACCACTGCCAGCTTGGTTCGATCCAATCGGGCGTTCAGTTCTTCCAACGTACTGGGCAGCGCGGTCAGTTCATCCGCAAATGGGTCGAAAGGCAGCGTGCCGACTTTCATTGTATCGGTGTCTATCAAAGTGCAGGTATTCAGCCCGAAGGAACAGTTCAAATCCTCGTTTTCCCCGTAGCAGGTCAGCCAGCTGAGCCGCCATTGCCCGTTAAACGCGCGACGGAAGCCCGCCTGATGGTCCTGCTGATTCCAGTCCAAAAGCAGGTCGCTTTCCCCGGCGTGAAAAGTATCCAGCCAGATATCCGACGGCAGCACGGGCGAGCGGCGGATGGTGTATACGCCGTTTTCGTCCTGTGTGATCTCTATCAGGCGCTTGCCGGTCTCGTCCTCTGTCAGAAGCAGCAGAACTTCGGACTGGAGATGATTTTGGAGGATTTTCCCCGAAACGGGCAGCAAAGACGGGTCAAGAAAATCGTCCGTGCTAAATTCGCTGCTATAGCCAAGGGACATCAGCTGGTTAAAAGGCTCGGTCTCCAGCTTCTGCTGAAATTCCTTCGACAGGGGGATGGGGAAGGAGGTGAGCTCGCTTATGATCGCTCCGCCCGCCTGATATGTGACCCAGCGCACGGTCAGAAAGCCGTTTTCCACCTTGGAATAGGCGGTTTCGATGGTCGAATCATCCAGAGTGCCGCTCATGTGATCGTACCAGCGCAGGGTATAGCCCTCCTGCCGAGTAGCCAGCGTATCGCGGGAGATCATTTCCATTTTCTGCGCCGTTTCCGGATCGCCCGGAAGCTCTGTCAGGGAAAGAAGCGTATAGTTATTCTCATTGATATGAAACTGCCCGCAGGCGCGGCCATTCTGATAGAAGGATAATTGGGCGGTGGCTTCGTCGAGTGGGGCGATCGTAACGTCGTAATTTGAATTTTCCCGGCGATAGCCTACGCATTCAAAAGCAAGGGAGCTTTCGGAATAGCAGAAGGTCATCCGTGCTCCTTCGTCGTTGACGATGTCGAAGCCGATGCCGCTTGGATAGGGCGTTCCGTCCGGCTGGGTGGAAGAAGCGTCGTGATGGACGAAGCGAAGGCCGGGGCCGTTCAGGCTGTGGGTAGACCACTGCATTTCGTAGGCGTCCGCCTGTGGAAAATATCCGTCAAGCCGTCCGTATTTCGTCAAGACCAGTCCGCAGGTCTGACCATCCGGCAGGGCGAAGGTCAAAGCGTCTGTAAAATCTTCCGGGGCGTATTCGCCCAGCCACAGCTGCTGTATCTGCTCCGGGAGGGCCTCAAAAGCAGCGTTTTCCGCCAAGACGGGGAGGATGAGAAGACAAAGAAGAAGTGCGATAAGAACCGAAAGGCAGGGGCGTTTCATGGAAAATTCCTCCGTTGGTTTGGTTTCTATGCAGTCAACGAACAGAGGATGGAAAAACCTGCCGGGGAGGGAAATTTTCTGTACAATGTTGGAAGGAGAATGATGTCAAACGCGGGAGTGTGGGCAAACAACGGGCAGAACACACGGCAGTACGGGCTGCGCTGATTTTTTGCCCTGAGGAAAGCCCCCTGCAAGCGGCGGAGTACAGCAATTCTGCTGGGAAAAATCCATCGCCGGGGGAATGACGCGCCGACTACGGCGCGAACGGTGGGGCTGCCGCCCCGAGGGGGCAGTACTTTCTTTCGGCGCGAAAGAAAGTACCAAAGAAAGCAGGCGGCACGGCGACTATGGGAAAAAGGCTTCTATTGCCCATTTTGACGGCGGG
>ERZ824978.2054-NODE-2054-length-18884-cov-4.358702_pt1 | contig 18884 bp, 13 predicted proteins | sample MGYA00519860_ERZ824978 | MGnify/ENA primary metagenome ERZ824978 (study PRJEB31778, sample SAMEA3449184) | human gut metagenome | biome: human gut; feature: human-associated habitat; material: faeces | place: United Kingdom | collected 2010/2012 ... | reverse complement strand
AGAAACACGCCCAGAATTCCTCCAAACATATAGATTACAGGTTCGCTTTTCTTCATTTCCACACACTTTGTTCCCGCATTACAAAATATAAGCGAAAATACCTTCCAACAGCAGTATCCAACCAAAGTTCCCAGTGTATTCATCAGTAAATCATCAATGTCTGTTGTCCTTATGTTAAATAGCTGACAGATTTCTATCGCCAACGACATCAAAAATCCCATCAAAACTACTTTTTTTGCATTTCTGAAATTTTCCCAAATAAGCGGCAATAAAAATCCGAGCGGCATAAACATAATAATATTTAAGATATATGTCATTGCACCTTCGGAAGAAAATGGAATCAAATTAATACTGTTATCCAGCTTGCCATAAGTAATCAGATCCCAAATTGTTCCAATTCCTGCGGCTTCCTGCACTGCAAGATACCCATAAAACATATAAATATAAATCCAGATAATATGTCGTATATTGTACGCTTTATCTGCTATCATTCCTTTATTCCAAATCAGCCATACCGTTCCCGGCAATAAAAAACAAACCAGTGAATATATATAATATTGCATTCTCATTTCCTCCTGTTTGCTTTTTATTATATTGTTTTACTCATTAAGATTCAATTCGGTAACGGATTAAGATTTCATTAAGAACATTTAAAAAGACTCCTTAAGCATGAATACCGCGATTCTCATCACCCTTCTCATTCATTCCAAACTCATAATCATTGCCTGGAAGAATTGCATTCAGAACAATACCTGCGATTGCTGCAATTGCAAGACCTGTAAGCGTAATGGAAGCTCCACCGATTGTAAATGTAAGTCCACTTGAAAAGCCCAGTCCACTTACTAAAATCACAGCTGCGATAATCAAATTTCTTGACTTTGTAAGGTCTACTTTATTTTCAACAACATTTCTGACACCTATTGCGGAAATCATACCATACAGCATAAATGAAACTCCACCGATAATCGCAGACGGGATAGATGCAATAATCTCTGATACCTTCGGGATAAAGCTTAAGATTACTGCAAAAATAGCTGCAATACGGATAACGCGCGGATCATATACCTTGGAAAGTTCAAGTACACCAGTATTTTCTCCGTATGTTGTGTTAGCCGGACCTCCAACAAGTGCAGACAGAGATGTTGCAAGACCATCACCTACAAGAGTGCGGTGCAGACCCGGATCTTCGATAAAGTTTTCTCCAACAGTTGCAGAAATAGCAGACATATCTCCTATATGCTCCATCATTGATGCAATTGCAATCGGTGCCATTACAAGAATAGCAGTCAGGTCAAATTTGCATAACTGAAATGGCGGCAAACCTACCCATGAAGCCTTAGATACCTCAGTGAAAGTTAAAATAGCAGATCCGTCTGGATTTTTTACGCCAAGTGCATTTAAAATCAGCGCAAATACATAGGAACCTACAACGCCGAGAAGAATCGGAATGATCTTAATCATTCCCTTACCCCAGATGTTTGCAATAATAATAATTGCAAGTGCAACAATTGCTAAAAGCCAGTTCTGTGATGCGTTAGTAACAGCACTTCCTGCCAGTGAAAGACCAATTAAAATAATCATTGGTCCTGTCACAACAGGAGGCAAAAATCTCATTACTTTTTTTACACCGACAATCTTTACGATCAGTGCAAGAATTAAATACAAAAGTCCTGCAACAACAATTCCTCCGCACGCATACGGAAGCTTCTCACCCATCGTCATGTCAGCAAAAATGCCTGTATCAAGCGCTGCAACAGCTGAAAATCCACCCAAAAATGCAAACGAAGAACCTAAAAATGCAGGAACCTTCATTTTGGAGCACAGATGGAAAAACAGCGTTCCAAGACCTGCACAGATCAGCGTTACCTGAACTGAAAGTCCCTCTCCCTCAAAATAAACATTTGTCAGGATCGGAACAAGAATCGTTGCTCCAAACATTGCAAACATGTGCTGTATTCCAAGCAGCAGCATTTTCGGGATTCCGAGCGTTCTGGCGTCTCTGATTCCCGTAGTTTTTTGTGATTGCTCACTCATACCAAGTACCCTCTTCCTTCTTTATTTAGCTAAGGACTCCTCGAACGCATCGAGCTCGGCACTAGCCTGCTCCCATACTTCCATCAGTCCATTGAGCTCCTCTTCTTTAGCGTCGACCTTCTTTTGTGCCTCCTGCAGCTTACTGTAGCTTGCTGCAATTGCAGGATCATTTAATTCATCCTGCAGCTTTGAAAGTGCCTCCTCACAAGCTTCAACTGCTGCCTCGGCCTTTTTGACCTTTGCAGATAAACGTGAGCGCTCCTTTCCCGGATTAGCATAAAGAGTCTTTGGTGACGCAGATGCAGCTGTCTTATTTTTTTCCTGCTCTATAGCAAGCTTTGCTGCCGGTGAAACGGCTGCATATTTGCCAAAGCTTACCTGATCGTCCTTGTCAGCTGTCGCCTCCTCGTACTGTTCATAGCCAAACGGATAATATGTCGTTACACCGCCGTCAAAGCTTAAAATCTTATCTGCCACCTGACGAACAAAATAACGGTCATGGGATACGAATACAAGTGTTCCCTGATAGCCCTTTAGCATCTGCTCTAGTGCTTCTTTTCCGACAATATCCATATGGTTTGTCGGCTCATCGAGGATCAAAAGATTTGGTTTTTTCTTTAAGATCTTACAAAGTGCCAGTCTCACGCGCTCTCCTCCGGAAAGCATGCTGACCTGCTTAAACACATCATCACCAGTAAAAAGGAATGCACCAAGAGCATTTCGCACCTCTGTCTGCGTCAGGTTCGGATATTCTGCCCAGTAGTCATCCATGACAGTGGCATCACTAGTATAATGTGCCATCTGCTGATCGAAATATCCAATCTGCACACGAATGCCATACTGATACTCGCCGCCAAGAGGCTGAATCATCCCCATCATTGTCTTTAAAAACGTAGACTTACCAAGGCCATTTCCTCCAACAATACCAAGCTTTTGACCTCTCTCAAGTGTAAGATTCACCTCTGAAAGAACACGGTCATATCCAATCTGAAGATTTCTGGCAGTAAATACTTCCTTTCCTGTCTCAACCTCAGGCTGGAAATTAGCATGAAATGCCTTTAGATCATAGCGCTGCGGCGGTGCAATCTTTTCCATATGCTCAATCTGTTTTAGCTTTGAGCGTGTCATTGCAACCTTTGTAGGCTTATTTTTAAATTTTTCTACAATCTCCATCAGACGCGCAATTTCCTTTTGCTGTGCCTGATAATCCTTTTCCTGCTTATCCCAGGCTGCTTTTTTCTGCTCCACAAAGGAGGTATAATTTCCACTGTAGCGATGTGTGATTCCATACTCAATCTCATATACTGTATCGACAATACGATCCAAAAATAATCTATCATGAGATACGATAACAACAGCCCTATTATACGCCTTTAAATAATTCTCAAGCCATTCAATTGTCTCGATATCAAGGTGGTTAGTCGGCTCGTCCAAAAGAAGAATATCCGGCTTTGAAAGAAGCATTTTGATAAATCCAAGCTTTGTCTGCTGTCCACCTGAAAATTCTCTAAGCGGCTTTTTCTTGTCAGCTTCAGTAAAACCAAATTTGCGAAGCATTGTCTCATACTCTTTTTCATAGTAGTAGCCGCCCATATCAGTAAACTGCTCCTGCATCTGGGTATAGATTCTAATATTTAACTCAGATGGATCTGATTCCATGATCTGGCGCTGTGCTTCTAGCTCACGCTGCTTTTCGCGGTATGGCTCAAACACCTTTCGCACCTCAGTCTCCATAGAAATTGTCTCATCTGCAAACGCGATCTGCTTTAAATAACCGATCACCGGATTTCCGCTCTTTGCGATATAAATATCCTCATCGCTGTCTCGCTTCTCAAGTGCAACCTCACCCTCAATCAGCTTTAAAAGAGTTGTCTTTCCGCAGCCGTTTCTTCCAACGACGGCAATTTTCTGTCCGGCGTTGATTTCAAAATTAATATTCGTTAAGATGGTGTTCGCCCCATAGGAGACGGCACCATGATTAATCATGTATAACATTGCAAAACCTTTCCTGTACAACGTCTGTTTTTATTATTGGCGGATTCTAAGAATGGTCAATGAATATGGCTCAAACGTGCGCGTAAATGTGCCGTCTGGAATAGTTTCCTCGCTCACAGCCGGAACGACACATTTTTTATTTTCCATTGTATTTTCATCAGACAATGCTGCAGCCATCTTCTCTACAAGCACGTTATGTGTACCATTTACACCATCAAGTACAAGCTGCGCTGTCTGTGAATTTCCAGTAATGTTTACCGCCTTTACAATCACATCACCAGTTGCCTCATCAAGCGCTGCAGATACATACAGTGGCTTTGGCACAGGAATCTTGTCAATTGTATCAAGGTATTCCTCGCCATCCACATATATCTTCATCGTGCGATCCTTTACAACAAGCATCAGCTCATACTCATGATCCTTCTCTGCCGAGAACATTGCCTCACTTAAGCATGCTCCCCTGCCGTTTTTAAAATGCTCCATGCTTATATCCAGATTCTGCCAGCCGCCAAGCGTCCATAGCATATGATCAGATGCTTCTCCAAGATAAACAAGAAATCCCTTTTTGCCTTCGGTCTCTTTTGCCTTCATGGTAAGCGTATAATTTGTCCAATCCTTTGGAATTACACCAGTCTCGACTGCATTTTCATAGGAAGCAGCACGATTTTCACTCTCAGTTCCGCACACACAGTCTGTAAAACGATGCAGCTTTCCTGTATCATGATTTTTCACTGTCACCTCAAAGAACACACCCTGTCCCTCGTTGACTAACACACGAATTGGACCGCTTATAGTCTTTGCGCTTTCGCGGATTTTTTGTTCTGCCAAAAGGCGCGCTGTCTGCTCAAGTTCTGGCTCTGTAACAGTAAAATCTAAGCGATGAGTTCCCTGATGGCGCATAAACATACTCTGAACATAATAATTAACAGAGCCATACACCTGATGATTATCAAACCAGATCATATCAGGACGCCAATTTACATAATCCACATTTGCAAACATCGGCGCATAGCATGCCAGTCCAACTGCATGCACATTTTTCTCAAGACCTGTCATAAAGGCAGCCTCAGCAAGACCATTCTCCCACTGATTGCCCCATGATGCATACTCACCCAAAAATACCTTGGGATCAGATGATAGGAAATTATCATAGCGATCTACATTTGCTATCATCCAGTCGGTATTCATATAGTAATGCTCATCGATCAGATCACAGCCGCATTCTCTTGCACTTGCCCATCCGCGCTCATACTCACCGCCTGCGGCAAATGGACTTGCTGAACCAATCAGCTTAATATCAGGATATTTTTCACGGATTGCCTTATGAAAATATGGATAGCGCTCGGTAAAGCCCTCGCCAACCTCCTCATTTCCAATTGCCAGATAATGTAATCCAAATGGCTTTGGATGACCCATATCGGCACGCTTCTTTCCCCAAACAGTTGTCTCATCGCCATTTGCAAACTCAATAAGATCAAGTGCATCGTCAATCCAAGGACCAAGTTCATCAAGTGGGACCTTTCTTTGATGATGCGGATCGTATGCTGCCGGAAGTACTGGAAGAGGCTCTGCACCTATATCCTCTGCCAGCTGGAAATATTCATAATAGCCAAGACCAAGTGTCTGATTATATCCCCAGTTATTTCGTCTCGCCGGGCGCTCCTCAACAGGTCCAATCGTATTTTTCCAGCGATACATCGAATCTCTTGCATTCTCATCAAGCTGTCCGTCATGTACAAGACAGCCTCCCGGAAAACGTATGAACTTCGGATGCATTGCTTCGAGCATCTCGCATAAATCTTTTCTAAGACCATTTGGGCGGTTCTTATATGTGTGCGCTGGAAATAGTGATACAAAATCCACTTCCACACTGCCCGGTGTCATGCAGACAAGCGCCAGATTTGCATCTGTGCAGCTTGTGCCTTCTGCAATTTTAAGATCTGCCGTATACTTTTTCCAATCAGAAGCATCTGCTGTAAGCTCACATGATGCATAGATTTGTCCTTCTTTTCCAATCAGACAGGCCTTAACTGTCACTGGCTCGTCTATTTTTCTTAAATAGCAGGAAAAATGATATGTTTCCCCACCTTCAAGTGCAATTCCACTGTTAAAGCCAAGGTTTTTTACACCTGCTGCTGCCGAATTTGCCGTTATACGAAGATAGTGTGGGTTCTTCTTCGTATAAGGACTATCTGTCAGAATGGTAAGTGAAACATCAGCTGCGTCTGTCTGTCCATTTTTTTCATCTAACTGACAAGGCATCCACGCATACAGTGCATGATACTTTTTATTGTCAATCGGATCAAATTCAAATGCACGGTTCTGGATCAACTCCGCATAAAGTCCGCCATCTGCCGCATGATTAATGTCTTCAAAAAAAATTCCGAAGAGATCGCCTGTTGCTTCTCTTTTTTCCTTTGTGTTAATCTGAAATGTCTGCATGGCTCACTATTTCCTTTCCTTATAATAGACTTAATAAACCATACCACATTCTCACGAAAGCATCAACATTTTTAATTAAATTTGTGCAAAAAAGGCAGTTTCAGGAAATATTCCCAAAACTGCCTTTTTCATTATTTTTTATCTGTAGTAATAAAAAATTAGTTTGCTGCGCTTGCGCTCTCAGCCTCAGAAGATGCCTCCTCAGATGCTGCCTCGCTGGAAGCTGCCTCAGACTTAGCCTCGGTCTTAGCCTCAGTTGCCTTCTCGGTAGCCTTTTCAGTTGCCTTCTCGGTAGCCTTCTCAGTCTTAGCTTCGGTCTTAGCCTCAGTCTGTACCTCTGCCTTTGTGCTAGCTGCGGTAGTAGTCTTCTTATCAGCGCTTCCGCATCCTGTCATCATTGCTGCTGCCATAGCGATTACTGCGATAGATGTAATAAACTTTCTCATGATTTTTGTTCCTCCTATTTATAACTATTAAATATGCTTAACAGTTAATGTCCTTTGCTGCAAAAGTGATCTCCTCTTACCACTTCTGCTGACAATTGCTATACTAGTCCTTTTTTTTAATAGTGTCAATAGGTAATGTAAAATTTTTGAGAAATTTAAGTAAGCCTTAAAGATTTAATGCCATTATTGTCCAGACATTGTTGGCTGATTAGCCTGTTGTGCAATTGAATTAAGTGTAATTTCCTCTTGTGTCTGCGCATCAGTCAGCTTCATTGCCTGAGTTTCTTCATCTACACTAACCGTAAAGGTACGAACCTGGTCAATATTTGCCTCATCCATTCCCTTCCACTCCATCGTAAAGGTACCATCATCCTCACCCGGCTTGCAGCTGTAACGAAAATGAGTATCAATTCCTGCATCTGGTGATACAAGTGACTGAACAGTTAAGATTCTGCTGTAGTTATCAAACTGATATGAAGCACTTTCTGTCATCCAGATATCTTTGATGGATTCTGAAAGCTCACGCTCCTCTACGCTCTCATATACATTTATGTAGCGTCCATCTGTAATCTTTTCACTAGAGCGAACCTGCGCTGCAATTCCATAGTCATTGTCAGATTCACTAAGAAGTACAGTCACAGCACCATCCATCATGCCTGTTGGAGCATCATAGGAATCAAAGAAGGTATAGCCGCTTCCATTTTGTCCCTTTGGAAGATAGCCCTTTGTAAGTGTTTCTGCAAATGAAACTTCATTAATGTAATACCATCCATCTGCATAATAAACATCCTCAACACCTGTATTTGCCGGACAATAATCCTGCATCCAGATACCCGTAAGATTCAAAATAGCTCTTCTTGTGCTAAGCTCAGGTATACGAATCCATCCTTCTTGAGCCTGTTCTGACACAATGCCAAGCAAGCTGGCTGCCTCACCGCCTGCCTTTGCACTAACGCCAAGACGTCCAATGATTCCAGAATACAAAGTGTTGTTTGCCTCTGATGCATTAAAATCAGGAACAAGCTTACAGATCATCTGTAAAAATGCTGCCTTTTGCTCATCATTTACTGCACCTCCTGTAAATGTAAGTGCACCAAGACCGCTGCCCCAATCAGCTACCCATCCAGAAGCCAGCTTACTCATATATGTTGTACGGCTAAATGCACACAAAATTGATGGTGATGATCCATCTGCAAATGCCTGACTTCCCATTTTTCTAATATCTGCCGGGATAGTAAGTGATGTAAGACGCATACAGCCTGCAAATGCACGACTTCCTATTGTACGAAGAGCTGGTGGAAGCACAAGACCCTCGCCAACGCCGCTTCCCTCAAATGCATTGTCGCAGATCGTTAGAAGTGACTGTGCAAAATCAACTGTCTGAAGTGATACGTCATTTTGGAATGCAGCCGCACCAATGTAGCGAATCCCCTCTGGGATCGATACATTCTTCAACTCTGTACAGTTGCGGAAGGTACGCTCTCTTACAGCCTGGATTGCCGCCGGCACCTGCGCATAGACTAACTTTGTACAATCAGCAAATGCTCCTGCTCCAAGATAAGTTACGCTCTGCGGCAAGTTAGCAGTTACAATACCTGAGCCTGTAAAGCTCTCTGCACCAACTGCTGTCAGCGTCTGTGGAAATGTAAATGAAGAAAGTGCAGATGTTTCTGCAAATGCACGGCTTCCAATTGACTTAAGCGCACTCGAAGCCTGCACTGTTGTGAGTGAACTGCAGTTTTCAAATAAGCCTGAACTAATTCTTGTAATTGCCTGCGGCAATGTCGCAGATGTAAGGCTTGTACAGCCAGAAAATGCACTTGCACCAAGATATGTTACATTCTGCGGAACCAAAATTGAAGAAAGTGCGCTGCAATTTTGGAATGCGCCGCCCTCAATAAATGTCATGCTCTCTGGAAGTGTAATCTGTTTTAATGCAGTACAATTTTGGAATGCACCATAGCGAATCGTCGTAAGTGTTGATGGCAGCTGTACTTTCTGAACTGGCGTATTGGCAAATGCAAGTGTACAGATCGTTGTAGTTCCTCCCTGAACAATAACATCTGTATAAGGAACAAGCTGTGTTGCCACACCTGATTTTGCCAACTCGGCTGCATCTTTGTCACTTAAAGATCCAGTCGGCTGCTCTGACTGCACGATAATCTCAGCCGGCACACGATACAGCAAATCATTGATGTAAATCATCTCATGCTTTCGATCTTCATACCATTTTGTTCCGTCAAACGCGTTTGCTACAATATCTCGCACACTCTTTGGAATCTCAATCTGACTTAAAGCACTGCAATTTTTAAATGCATTAGAGCCAATATAGCTTACGCCGTCCGGCACAACTATAGCAGCCAGATTAACACGATTAATAAAAGCTTCCTCAGCAATAACAGTCGTTCCCTGCCTGATAGAAACAGTTACCGCATCGCTCTGACAGCGATAGAGGATACTGTTAATATATACAAGCTCTCCAGTCAATGTTGAATCATATGGTGTGCCTTCAAATAAATTGGCACCTACCTGCGTAACGCTTGTCGGAATCTGTACGCGAACAAGAGCGCTGCATCCTGCAAATGCTTCTCTTCCTATATAAGTAACACCCTCTGGAATCACCACGTCAGTAATCATGGTCTGTCCGCGAAATGCACCTGCTACTATGGAAGTAACTTTTGCACCGCCATAAGTTTCTGGAATCTCAACAACACTTCTTGAACCGTCAAATCCTGTAATGCTGACAGTCTGTCCATCCTCGCTAAAGCTAAATGTCAGTCCCTTTGTATCCTCCTTAGGTGCCTGCTCAGACCACTCTGGTTCCTCCGTTGTCGTCTCCTCTGGTGTAGTTTCTTCTGTAGTTTCTTCTGTACTCTCTTCCTCGCTAGTTTCTTCCTCACTAGTTTCTTCCTCGGTGCTAGCCTCTGCACTGCTTTGTGGTGTGCTTTCCTGCGTGGAAGATTCTTCCTGTGATGATGTCGGTGTTATACTTTCACTAGGTTCCTGGGAGGACGTTTCCGGTACACTTTCTGATGAGCTTTCAGTTGGTATCTGCAAAGACGTCTCTGGAATACTCTCTGTCGCCAAAGCCTCTGATGTCAGGTTCCCCAATATAGTCTGCTCTTCTATTGTCTGTGTCTGCGTTTCCTGTTTAATATTTTCAGTAGTTTCCTCCGCAAATGAATACTGCGGTATGTAAGAAACGGTCATCGCAGCAGCCATCGTCCATACGGACGCCTTCTTCTTCCATGATCTTTTCATAGTGTTCCCTTCCTTTCTCTTAAACAAAAAGAGCCGGTTTTTAACCGGCTCCCATAAATAATCCGGCAATAACTCTTTTCTAAGTTTATATTACCAGAGATTATGTCAAATAAGTACTTTCAATGTCCTTACATCTCTTAAGAATCTCTTACGATGCCTGGTCAAACTGGCTGTTGTACAGATCAGCGTAAAAGCCCTTCTTTGCCAAAAGTTCTTCGTGCGTTCCGCTTTCAATTACATCTCCATCCTTTAACACAAGGATAAGATCGGCATTTTTGATTGTGGAAAGACGATGTGCAATAACAAAAGAAGTACGATTCTTCATCAGCTCGTCCATTGCATTTTGGATTTGAAGCTCTGTTCTTGTATCGACAGAGCTTGTTGCCTCATCGAGAATCAACATAGGCTTGTCAGCGATCATTGCACGGGCAATTGTTAACTGCTGCTTCTGACCTTGTGACAGATTAACCTGATCATTAAGCACTGTATCATAGCCATTCTGCAGTGTTCTCACAAAATGGTCAAGACCAACAGCGCGGCATGCCTCCTTCATGCGCTCATCAGAGACATTTGGCGTACAATATACAAGATTTTCTCTAACAGTACCCTCAAACAGCCATGTGTCCTGAAGAACCATACAAAACTGAGAATGAACCATTTCACGTTTTACCTGATTAGTCGGAATGCCATCAATGCAGATTTTTCCGCCCTGAATCTCATAAAAACGCATAAGCAGATTGACAAGTGTTGTCTTTCCTGCTCCCGTTGGACCGACAATGGCAATTTTTTGTCCAGCCTTTGCCTGTGCAGAAAAATCATGGATAATCACGCGATCTTCATCATAGCCAAACTTTACATGTTCAAATGATACATCACCCTTTACATTGTCAAGCGTCTTTGTCTTATTGCTCTCGTCATCCATCTCCTTTGCCTCAAGAAACTCAAAGACACGCTCACCTGCTGCTGCCGCTGACTGTAAAGACTGTGCCGCCTGTGCGATCTGAGATAACGGCTGTGTAAAATAACGCACATACATCATAAATGCAACGATTACTTCAAAGCCAATAGTTCCCTTCATAGTCAGCACTGCACCTGCCACACAGACTGCCACATAGCCTAAGTTTCCGATAAATGTCATAATAGGCGGCATGAGTCCGGCAAGGCACTGTGCACGAAATGCACTTTCTCTTAAATTATTATTCATGCGCTCAAATTCTGCTGTTGCCTGCGCTTCTCCATTATATGCCTTTACAACTGTATGACCTGTGTAAATTTCCTCAATGTGACCGTTGATCTCACCAAGGCAGCGCTGCTGGCGCACGAAATATCTGCTGGAGCGCTTTGCAATAACTGTCATAAGTACAAAGCCAATCAATGTCGCCACAATTGCAGTGATCGTCATAATCACATCTGTTTTAAACATCATAAAAAGTGAACCGACAAAAAGCGTAACTGCGGAGACAAGATTTCCGATGCTTTGATTCATAGACTGTGATATCGTATCAACATCATTTGTGACACGTGAGAGGATATCACCTGTCGTAGAGCGGCTGTAATAGCTCATCGGCAGACGGTTAATTTTTCCTGAAATATCACCTCTAAGCTTTTTTGAAATATTTTGTGTCACTGTTGCCATAATCCACTGCTGACCAAATGACAGCAAAGCACCGCACACATAAAATGCAATTAATGTAAATCCAATCTTAGAAACAGCGTCCATATCAACGCCTGTTACAAGACCTTTTCCAATTTCCTTTGTCATCTCTGACAGCTTATCTGGTCCAAGAAGCGTCAAAACCGTGCCTCCTGCCGCGCAGATAAGTGCAATGATCACAACCGGAAGATAGCTTTTGCAATACGAAATCAGATTTGACCATGTTCCTTTAAAATCAGATGCCTTCTCAGCAGGACCTCTTCCCATGCCAGGTCCACGCATACCGCCTCTTCTGCCCGGGCGGTTCTGTCCAGGGGTATATTCTTTATTTTCCATTATGCAAGCTCCTCCTTTGACAGCTGTGAATATGCGATCTGACGGTATACCTCGCAAGTTTCCATCAGCTCATTGTGCTTGCCCATTCCGGCAATCTTTCCATCATCAAGCACAATAATCTTGTCCGCATCGCGTATAGTACCAATTCGCTGTGCCACAATGAAACGCGTTGCATCTGCACAAGTTTTTCTTAATGTATCGCGAAGAACACGATCTGTCTTGTAGTCAAGTGCCGAAAATGAATCATCAAAAATTAAAATCTCCGGGTGACGGCATATCGCACGTGCAATTGACAGACGCTGCTTTTGTCCTCCTGAGAAATTAGATCCTCCCTGTGCCACAAAAGCATCTACGCCGCCCTCTGTCTTATCAACAAACTCTTTTGCCTGCGCAGTCTCAATTGCCTGCTTAACATCATCATCAGTAAAGCCTTTTGTACCATTATCTCCATAGGCAACGTTGCTTTTAATGCTTCCTGTAAATAAAACAGCCTTCTGTGAAACATATCCAATCTTATTTCTAAGTGCCTTCTGTGTATATTCCTTTACGTTAACGCCATCGACAAGCACCTCTCCCTTTGTCGCATCGTAAAAACGCGGAATCATGTTGATCACAGTACTCTTTCCACAGCCAGTTGAACCGATAAAGGCAATTGTTTCACCCTTATGAGCAGTAAAGGAAATGTCCTCAATAACATCCTTCTCTGCATCTGGATAACAAAAAGATACATTGCGAAACTCAACTTCACCCTTTTTGCCGTCAATTCCATTCTCTTTTGTGCCATCCTTAATCGAGAGCGGCATATCAAGCACTTCATTAATACGCTTTGCTGATACGCTCGCACGCGGAAGAAGCACGAAAATCATGACAAGCATCATAAAGGACATAACGACCTGCATAGCATACTGAGTAAATACGATCATATCTGAGAAGATAGTCAGCTTGTCAAACATCTGAGCATTGCTGATCAAATAAGCGCCGATCCAGTAAATTGCTAACATCAATCCATTCATTACCATCTGGATTCCCGGCATCATAGTTCCCATAGTACGGTTTGCAAACAGCTGCGTTTTCGTCAGCTCATCATTTGCATCATTAAATTTCTTCTGCTGATAACCTTCTGCATTGTAAGCACGAACTACATTTAAGCCTGTCAAATTTTCTCTAGTGACACGGTTTAAATTATCTGTCAGACTCTGCAGCTTTTTAAACTTTGGAAGCGCAACAGCCACGCAAACACAAACAAAGCTAAGCAGTACAACAACAGCCACACCAGTTGAAGCAGTCCACTGCCAGTTCTTTGTAGAAATCTTGCACAGTGCCCACACTGCCATTATAGGAGCCTTAAGTAAAACCTCCAGGCCCATAACAATCAGCATCTGTACCTGTGTAATATCATTTGTAGAACGTGTAATTAAACTTGCAGTAGAGAAATTTCCAATTTCTTCCATTGAAAAGGACTGCACCTTATGAAAAACCTGTCCTCTTAAATTGGCAGAAAAATTAGATGAAATTTTTGATGCACATATTGATGTACATACTGCCGCAAGCAAACTTCCTAGTGCACATGCAAGCATCTTGCCTCCTGCTATCAAAATATCATTCATCTTACTGCCCTTAGTCTGGACAAGCTTTGTAATTTCAGACATATAATCTGGCATTGTCAGACTAAGCCACACCTGCACGATAATAAACACAAATGCAACTGCCGCCAGAATAAAATCTTTCCATGTAAGCTTCTTTAACAACTTAACCATTATCTGCTGCTCCCTTCTTTTTAGATAGAAACTATTATAGCGTTCAAAATAGAACAGTCAATACAATTTATATAAAATTTAGATTGTTTATAAAAAAAACGAAAAGAGGCAGACTCTTCATCTGCCCCTTTTTTGCTCTAATTTAATTCATCCCTGCTCATGCACACCTGTAACAGAAAATACAACCCACTCTGCGATATTTGTCGCATGATCTCCGATTCGCTCAAAATACTTTGCAATCATCAAAAGATCAAGTGCATACTCGCCGTCCTTTGGATTTTCTGAGATCATTTGAATAAGCGACTCCTTTACCTTTAAGAAAAGATCATCGACCACATCATCGTGCTGAATTGTTGCCTCTGCCATTGCTACATCACGCTTTACATAAGCCTCAACACTCTCTGTCACCATACGCATTGCAGCTACTGCCATCTGACAAATATACTGTGCATCCGTTCCGATTCTTCCATTTAAGAATCCAATAATCTCTGCAATGTCGGATGCCTGATCACCGATACGTTCCATATCTGTAATCATCTTAAGTGCTGCTGAGATCTGTCTTAAATCTCTCGCAACTGGCTGCTGCTGTAGCAAAAGCTTTAAACAAAGCGACTCAATAGTGCGCTCCATCTGGTCAATCTCACTGTCTATCGGTGCGATTTTTGCTGCTGTCTGTCCATCTGCATTTGCCAGTGCCTTTGCCGCTAATGCTAACGCCTCCTCACAAAGCGATCCCATCTTTGTCAGATCACGATTCAAAAGCGCTAGCTGCTCGTCAAACTTGCTTCTCATGTCTTCACCTCACTTTTTTTATTTCCATTAGCCAAAACGTCCTGTAATATAATCCTCAGTTCTCTTATCCTTTGGCTGCTCGAAGATCTTCTGTGTCTCACCATACTCTATCAGATCACCAAGCAGGAAAAATGCGGTGTAATCAGAAATACGCACGGCCTGCTGCATGTTATGCGTAACCATAACAATTGTGTACTGTGATTTTAATTCGCTTGCCAGCTCTTCTATCTTTGATGTAGAAATCGGGTCAAGCGCACTTGTTGGCTCATCCATCAAAAGTACATCTGGTTCAACAGCAAGTGCTCGTGCAATACAAAGTCTTTGCTGCTGTCCTCCTGATAAGCTAAGTGCCGATTTTTTCAAGTTATCCTTTACTTCATTCCAGATAGCTGCGCCCTTCAAGGAATTTTCCACGATCTCATCAAGCTTTGCACGGCTTGTAATTCCATGGGTGCGCGGTCCGTATGCGATATTGTCATAGATGCTCATTGGAAATGGATTTGGCTTTTGGAATACCATTCCGATATTTCTGCGAAGCTCATTGACATTTAACTTTGGATCAAAAATGTCCTCGCCGCGATAACGAAGATCGCCTGTAATCTTCACACCAGGCACCAGATCATTCATTCTGTTTAACGACTTTAAGAATGTGGATTTACCACAGCCAGAAGGACCAATCAGCGCCGTAATACTCTTCTCCTCAATATTGATATTAATATTTTTTAATGCCTGCACCTGTCCATACCACAGACACATATCCTTTACAGTAATTACGCTGCTCACTGATTCTTCCTCCTCTGAAAATACTTACCTAACAAAGTTGCAGTTAAATTGATAAACACGGTTAATACCATTAAGATTGCTGCAATCGCAAATGCAACACCAAACTCACCCTGCTCCTTAGCATACATGTAAAGCGCAACTGTAAGTGTTGCACCTGCACTGTGAAGACCATCTATCATTCCATTTACTGCATGTGCAAGACCTGCGGTGAAAAGAAGCGCTGCTGACTCACCGATAATTCTTCCGACAGAAAGAATACATCCTGTCACTACACCATCAATACATCCTGGAAGTACAACGGTACGAATAACTCTCCACTTTCCTGCGCCAAGTCCAAATGCACCCTCACGGTAGCTTTGCGGAACTGTCTTTAAGCTCTCCTGGGTTGTACGCATGATTGTCGGAAGATTCATGATCACAAGAGTAAGCGCACCTGCTAAAAGAGATGTCTGCAAGCTTAAAAACTGACAGAAAAACAGCATTCCTACAAGACCATATATAATAGAAGGAATACCTGAAAGTGTCTCTGCTGCATACTCGATCATGCCAACTATTTTTTTGTTTGTGGCATACTCAGTCAGATATATTGCAGCACCAACACCAAGCGGAAGTACAATTACAAGTGTTGCAATTACAATATAAAGTGTATTTAAAATATCAGGCAAAATACCAATGTTGTCATCTAGGTAGCTTGGAGATGTGGACACCAGCTTCCAGCTTATATTCGGAACACCTCTATATAATACATATCCGATCATAAACAATACAAGTCCACATGTAATTGTTATGGAAAGCCCCATCAAAAACTTCATCAGACCTATATAAAGCTTGCGCTTTACCCCTGGTCCATTCTTTGCAGCGGCACGCACTGTCATTACCGATTTTACATTTGCTGTCTGCGACGCCCCTATTGCTTCCTGTTTTGTCATCTTACTCACTCCTTTTATGAATCCGTTTTTCAGGCTTTCTCATGCTTTAAGAAAAAATTCAGTGTTGCATTGATCAGCATGATGAACAAAAACAGCACTAACGCAATTGAAAACAGCGCCTGTCTTTGCAGTCCTGCTGAATATGACATCTCACTGGCAACAGCAGTCGTCAAAAAACGAACACTCTGGAACAATGACGGCATATTTGGAACATTTCCTGAAACCATCATAACTGCCATTGCCTCGCCAATTGCACGGCCCACACCTAATACAACTGCTGCTGCGATACCACTTCTTGCAGCCGGAACTGACACCTTAAAATATGTCTCAATATCTGTCGCACCAAGTGCAAGTGATGCATCCTCATATTCCTTTGGCACTGCCTCAAGCGCATTCAGTGAAACCTTAATGATAGACGGCAAAATCATGATTGCAAGTACGATAATCGCTGCCAGAAGGCTTGCACCATCTGGCACATTAAACAATTTGCGGATACCAGGCACAAGAATCAGCATACCGACAAGACCATAAACAACAGACGGAATACCTGCTAAAAGGCTGACAGCTGTCTCAATAACACCTCTTACCTTTGGTGATGCAATCTTTGCCAGGTAGACAGATGTGAAAAATCCGACTGGAACACCAAGCAAAATTGCACCTCCTGTTCCGTAAATACTTGTCATGATAAACGGTAAGATTCCAAATGATGGCTCAGAGGCGGTCGATGCCCATTTTGTGCCAAATAAAAACTGAAACAGACCAATTTTTGCGATTGCCGGCACACCGGAAATTACCAGATAAACTGTAATTAACAATACACATCCGACCGTAATCAGTCCGAGAATCAAAAATATGCCATGTACTACTGTCTCTAACAGACTCTCTTTGCTCTTCATAAATCCTCGCACCCTTCCAATTGTGATTATTCTGCTACCGGAACAGCACCTGCTGCCGAAATAATATCTGCTGCATCCTTTGAAGTTACATAATCGAAGAATGCCTGTGCTGCCTCTGATAATTCAGTACCATCCTTTGTAACAAGAACGAATGGACGCTGTACCTTATAAGAACCATCCTTTACTGTTTCCTCAGTTGCCTCAACACCATCTACTGATACCTTCTTTACAGTATCCTTTACTGCTGCTAAAGATGCATATCCGATTGCACCTGGATTGCTGGAAACAGTTGTGATAACATCACCTGTAGATGTAAGCTCCTGACGATACTTGCAGGAATCAGATGTACCTGTAATAGACTCGAAACCATCTCTTGTACCACTTCCTGCCTCACGGCCAATCAGAACGATATCAGCATCCTCTCCGCCAACTTCACTCCAATTTGTGATCTCGCCAGTGTAAATCTTTGCGATATCATCAAGAGAAAGATCCTCTACTGTATTCTCCTTATTAACAATGATTGCAATACCATCAAGTGCCAGTGTAGTTTCTACTAAGCCCTGGCTCTTCTCCTCATCCTTTAATGCACGGCTGGAAAGACCGATATCGCAGCGTCCCTCAGATACAGCAGTGATTCCAGAACCAGAACCAGTTGGGTTGTATGTAAAGGTAGCATCTGGATTTGCCTTTGTAAATGCCTCACCAAGAGCACCGATTACCTTCTCCATAGAAGTAGAACCATCAGTTGCGACGCTTCCAGATACAGGAGTCTGTGCATCTGCCTTAGACTCAGCTGCTGCAGCAGATGTATCCTTAGCCTCTGTCTTGGCCTCAGTCTTAGCCTCTGTCTTAGCTTCTGTAGAAGCGGTAGTTGCTGCTGTTGATGCGGTGGTTGCTGCTGTTGACGCTGTAGTCTCCTTTTTATCTGTCTTTCCGCATGCAGTCAATGTTGAAATTGCAAGAGCTGCGGTTACTGCCATTGTGATCATCTTTCTCATAATAAAAACTTCCTTTCTGTTTCTACCCATTTTATTGTGTTTGTTTGTTTTGTTTTCTCTTAACGCCACTAATCTTATTGTTTCTTTGTAAAATCAGAAAGCAGTGATATGTCAAATCTATGTAAAAAATAAAAAGAGCCACCAGGGACACGTAATGTCCCCGATAGCTCCTAACTATCGTCAGGCTTTATCATACTCTCTTAATTGAATATCCAGATGAATAACATCATATTGATTCAAATGCTTTTTAAAATCAGACGCCTCGCTGATTTTCAACCCCGCAAACAAATCTTGTGAATCACACCCTTTGCTGTAATATGCTGTGAGCATATTTGCGGTTATTGATTTGCCAAATCGACGCGGACGGCTATTACAGATATATCCCTGCAAAGTATTCATTACCTTATTTGTATACTCCAGCATTTCAGTCTTATCAACTTGACATACTCCCACGGTTAAAACCGTGGGATTCCTTAGATTCTTGTAGCGTCATCCAGCCCTATAGGCTGAAATATAGCCACAGTATTCAGGATTTATGCTGATGGGATTTCATACGTCGTG
>ERZ824978.2036-NODE-2036-length-19019-cov-4.308005_pt1 | contig 19019 bp, 17 predicted proteins | sample MGYA00519860_ERZ824978 | MGnify/ENA primary metagenome ERZ824978 (study PRJEB31778, sample SAMEA3449184) | human gut metagenome | biome: human gut; feature: human-associated habitat; material: faeces | place: United Kingdom | collected 2010/2012 ... | reverse complement strand
GCTGGAGGCCAAGGCGCGGGACATGGTGGACTACACCTTCCGGCAGCTCATGATGCAGGCGGGCATGGATAGCATCGCGGATGCAGGCTTCCATTGCAACGTCTGCATCGTAGAGGACGGCATAAGCCTGCTCATCTATGTTCTCTATGCAGGCTGAGAAAAAACAATACGCAAGACCTCTCTGGAAGCAGAGAGGTCTTATCTTTTGTAGAGGAGGAAGCCATTTGAAAGCATTCAAACACATGACAGCCTTTGTGCTGGCGTTGGTCATGGCGGCAGCACTGGCGGTGACCGCCTATGCTGCCAGCGTGACGGTCAAGTACAGGGTCTACGTCTATTCTGACGAGATCACATTTCGTCAGTATGATTATAGCCAAAGCACAACGCCGTCCATTACAAATCTGACCATCTCGGCTACCAGCGGCCTCGGCAGCGGCAGTGCCCTCTACCACATGAAATATGCGGATGGCGCGGTGGCCTACTGTATCGAGCCGGGTGTTCATTCCGATGACAGCGGCACCTACAAGGAGGGATCCAGTGCCAGCTGGTATAACCTGCCCGCCTCTGTGCAGAGCGGCATCGCGCTGGCAATGTCCCTGGGCTATCCCAGCGCCGACTACGGCGCGGTGCCCAGCGACCGGAACAGCAGTGCCATCATCAACGCGGAAAAGTGGGCGGCCACGCAGGCCATCATCTGGGAGCTGATCTGCGAATACCGCAACGCCTATACCTACGATGATTGGGGATACAGCCCATTTTATGGCTGCGTGGACACGAGCCGCTACCCGACCTTCGAGCTGTGGTATGACAAAATCGCGGCGGCGATGCAGAACGCCACGATGATCCCCAGCTTTGCAGAGTACGCACCGCGCTGGTGCGACACCATTGAGCTGAAGAGGAACGCAGCGGGCAGCTATACAGCTACGGTCACGGATGACAATGAAGTACTGAGTGACTACAATTTCGCCGCCAACAGCGGGAGCGGCATCACCTTCACACGGAAGGGCAACGCCCTGACCATCACGGCGACGGCAGCGGTGGCCAAGAATCTCGACACCGAGAAAACCTACTCGGCCACCGGCAGTGCCTATGAGATCGATCCGAATCGAGCGGTGATCTGCTGGTACGACCGGACGGGACGGTATCAGGCGATGGCCGGTTACACCGGCGTCGGGCGTGACCCCGTGAAGGCGTACATTAAAATCAAAGCCGTGGAGGAGAAAGGCAGCATCACCGTCCACAAGGTGGATGTGACGGGCAGCCCGCTTGCTGGCGCGGAGCTGTTGCTGGAGACTTCCGCAGACGGTAAGACATGGGCAGAGGTGGGCAGAGTGACCACCGACAGTACAGGCGTTGCCAAGTGGGAGAATCTTAAAATCGATGTGCAGTACCGCGTAATGGAAACCAAAGCCCCAGCAGGGTACACGCTGCTGACCGAGCCGCTGTTCGCCGGCGTAGGACAGCAGGCCGATGATCATATTGACCCGGACCTTCGTCTTGGATTTGGCAAATTCCGCGTGGGCGGCGTTCTCGTTATCCTGCTCCAGCGTTTGCGGGTACTCCCGCTCGACGTGGTTGACCTTGATGGTCGGATACCCGTGGATCAGGTTGCCGATCATGACGTTGAGCTTTTCCAGCGCCTGCCCCTGCACGGCCGAGGCGACGATGGGACACACGGTGGAAACGATGATGATCCTGGCCAGATAAAATGACAATAAAAACCACGTTTTCGCCTCCTATGGTGAAACGTTGTCGTTTCACGGTATCGTATGTTGTATAAATCGGACGCCGCCTGCGCAAGACCCACCGGATTCGATCATAACAGAAACGGGCGCGGAAGTCCAACAGCTTCAAGAGGCGAAAACAGCTTTGCTGGATAAGAGGGCTAAAGGGGTCTGCTCCACGCTCTTTTTAGCCAACTGCCTAAGATGCATTGCGCTCTTGCAGAAAAAATTAGTAATACAGCCAAAAAGACCTTGACAAACACGGACGCCTTGTGTAATATAAGGGTGCGTATATAAGGAATCGATACGCATATACGTACAGACACTACAAAAAAAGGAGAATCAAAATGAAAAAGACGCTTTCTTACATCCTTGCAATCGTAGTATGTCTTGCAACGCTTTGCGGCTGTGGCGACACACCCAGCGGTGGACAGACAACAGATGGACCCAGAGATTCCGTGATGCTGCGGAATGCCCTGGGTATGCAGACCACTGACCCGGCAGATACCAATGAGACGGATGTCCTTACTGTAAACGAGCAGATTTATGAGGGCCTTTATACTCTGGATGAGAGCGGCGGCGGATATCAGCCCTGCTTGGCAAAGCAAATCGATATCAGCGATGATGCCACAGTGTATACGATTACGCTGCAGGACGGCGTGAAGTTCCACAATGGCGAGACCCTGAAGGCCTCTGACGTGGTGTTCAGCTATCAGCACTTTATGGACAATCCCAAGTACAACAGCTATACGGACATGATCGAAAAGGTGGAGGCTTTGGACGAGTCCCACGTTGTGATCACCATTGCACGTCCGTATTCCCCGATCCTTCACACGTTCTTCAAAATCAAAATTCTGAGCGAGAAGGAAGTGACCTCTCAGGGGAGCGACTTCGGCACCATTGCTAACCTGGCCGGCACGGGTCCTTATTACATGGATGCGGAGACTTATCGGCCCAACAGCGGCTGGACTTTGTATGCATTTGAAGACTACTGGCAGGGAGCACCCCAGATCAAGAAGATCGGTTATGTAGTGATCGAGGACAACTCCTCCGCAGTTATCGCACTGAAAAACGGTGATATCGACTACCTGTCGGTTCCTCTCTCCAACTGGGCGGATATCAAGGACTCTGGAAAGTTTGCGACCAATGAAATGGAGTCCAACGATATTCAGTTTATGTGCATCAACTATGAATCCAGCGAAGTCCTGAACAATGACAAGGTCCGTCAGGCGATCGTTCACGCAACCAACCGGGAAGCCATGAACATGGTTGCCACCGACGGGCTGGGCAAGGTTACGGACTTCTACATCAATCCCCATTATGCGGAGGCAGCTCCTACGGAATGTGATGTGGACCTCTCCTATAACCCGGAGCTGGCCAAGTCTCTCCTGGCAGAAGCCGGCTATCCGAACGGCGTGGATGTAGGCGAAATCCTGGTAGGTACCGGTTCCTCGGAGCCCTACGCCACGGTTCTCCAGTCGAACCTGGCTGAGGTGGGCATCACCGCGAAGATCACGACCCTTGAGTTCGGCGTGGCGGTGGACCGGATGGCGTCCCAGGACTACAACATCTGCATTGTCGGCGACAACGGCAACTATGACTTCAACAACTTCCGCCAGCAGGCTCATAGCGGCTCTGTCGGCATCTACAATGTGAGCTTTGTCGGAGACAAGTTCGACTACAAGCACATTGAAGACCTGTTTGCGCAGGGCGAGCAGCTCACTGACGAAGCCGCCAGAAAGGAAATCTATACCGAGCTTTATAATGAGGTAATGGCCACCTACTGCGTGATTCCGCTTGTAGCGCCTCCGGCCTGCACCGCATGGAATCCTGATTTGAACGTCGTTAATGTTCCGACCTACTACAGAGTTGCGCAGTGGAGCTGGAACGCCTGACACTATAAAAATTATCGGATGGAGGGTGAAAGGTGTATCGCTATGTCATAAAGAGAGTACTTTTCCTAATCCCCACAATACTTGGCGTCACATTTATTATCTTCTTTGTCATGGGGCTTACACCGGGAAACCCAGGTCGGATGATCCTTGGGCCAACGGCGAAGCAAGAGTCCATTGACGCGCTCAACCATGACCTGGGCTACGACCTTCCCATTGCGGAACGGTATGTCAATTACTTGAAGGATATCGTTACAGAAGGCGATTTCGGGATGTCGTACTTCAGCGGCCGGCCGGTGTTCGACGAGATCTGGCCGAGATTCCTTGTGACCATCCGGATGTCGCTGCTCATCCTGGTGATATCGGTATGCGTAGGAGTACCAGTGGGAATTTACTCTGCCGTCAGGCAGTATTCCCTCTGGGATACCGTGCCAACCATGATGGCGTTTTTCCTGGCGGCGGTGCCAAGCTTTGTGATAGGAATGGTATTGATGTACTTTTTCGCGCTGAAGATCAACATATTCCCATCTTTTGGCTTGTCTGGTCTGAAGAGCTACATTCTCCCGGTGAGCGCGGTCGCCATTTCAGAAGCGGCTGCATACCTCAGATTTACGAAATCGTCCATGCTTGAGGCGATACGGCAAGACTATGTCCGGACAGCCCGCGGAAAAGGAGTTCCGGAGCGGACAGTTATCTGGAAGCACGCTATGCGAAATGCGCTTCTGCCTGTCATTACATGCGTGGGCATGCGCTTCGGAGTCCTTTTGGCTGGAATGGTGACGACAGAACGACTGTTTTCCATTCCGGGAATAGGCAGCCTTATCGTGGACAGTATCAGTAAAAAGGACGAGCCGGTCATTATTGCAGCCAGCATCTTGATCGCCTCTGCATTTACCATGCTGATGCTTTTGGTCGATATCGCGTATGCTTATGTAGACCCCAGGATACGTGCCAAATATAGCAGATTGGAGCGGTGAATATGAGTGGGATAACCGGACGAGTAAAGGGCGCCGACAGAGGAGAATTCAAAAAGACAGGGCAATTCCACGAAATCTTCAGACGCCTCCGAAAAGATCGGGGAGCGATGGTCGGACTTATAATTCTGATCGTACTAATTCTTACCATCATATTTGCGGATGTGATCATCCCCTATCAAGCTGCCATTTCTCAGGATGTCATGAGTAACTTTGAGGCTCCATCAGCGAAGCATCTCATGGGTACGGATATGTATGGACGGGATGTTTTTGCAAGATTCGTACATGGAGCGAGGACTTCCTTGGCCATATCGCTGTTTGCTTCCATGACCTCCTGTATTTTTGGAAGCTTGCTCGGTGCGGCCGCCGGATACTTCGGCGGGAAGGTGGACATGGTGATTATGCGCAGTCTGGATATCTTTATGTCGGTGCCAGACATCCTTTTTACCATGGTCGTAGTGGCGGCGCTGGGTTCCAGCATTCCGGTCCTGATCGTGGCGATGACGCTGGCATACTTTACCAACTATGTCCGCCTGGTGCGTTCTGAGGTCCTGAACCTTTGCGAGCAGGAGTATGTGGAGGCGGCCAGAGCCGGAGGGGCCAGTTCAGCGCGTATCATTTTAAGCCATATTATCCCGAACGCTTTGGGAATCATACTGGTCAACCTCACGCTGAATGTGGCGAGTCTTGTGATTTATCAGTCTTCTCTGAGCTATATCGGACTCAGCCTTCCGCAGCCCACGCCGGAGTGGGGAAGTATGCTCTCTGAGGCCAGAGAGTTTATGCTGAAAGCTCCGCACCTGGTCTTTTTCCCGGCAGCAGCCATTGTTTTGACCGCATTTTCGGTTAACTTGCTGGGCGACGGACTTCGTGACGCGATGGACCCCAGACTGAAGAATTAGTACATGCGAATTTCAGAAGACTACATTACAAAATTTGTTAAGGAGCGCTTAATATGAAGGAGGATGTCATTCTTGCGGTAAAGGATTTAAGCGTGATTTACCAAACGGATCTTGAAACGGTTTATGCGGTGAACGGAGTTTCGTTTACGCTGGGGCGAGGAGAAAGCCTTGGACTGGTCGGCGAGACGGGAGCCGGGAAGACTACGCTGGCACTTTCCATAATGCAGCTGCTTCCGGAGCGGACGGGAAAAGTGACCGGGGGAGAGATCTGGTTTGAAGGAGAAGAGCTGACGTCCCTTTCCGAACAGAAAATGCGCACGATACGCGGAAACAAGGTCGCCATGATTTTTCAGGATCCGATGACTTCCTTGAACCCCGTTCTGACGGTAGGCGAGCAGATCGCAGAAGCGCTGCTGGTGCATAATGAAGCCGGCTGGACAAAGGAAAAGATCGACCAGCACGTAGACGAAACGCTAAATATGGTAGGGATTCCGCCGGCCCGGAAACATGAGTATCCGCATCAATTCTCCGGAGGAATGAAGCAGCGGGTGGTGATCGCGATGGCGTTGTCCTGTGAGCCGGATCTGCTTATTGCAGATGAGCCGACGACGGCGCTGGATGTGACGATCCAGGCTCAGGTCCTGCTTATGATACGAGAGCTGAGGGACCGGCTGGGTACGTCTATGATCATGATCACGCATGACCTGGGCATTGTGGCGCAAACCTGCGATAACGTGGCGGTGATGTATGCGGGCGAAATCATTGAGATCGGTACGGCAGAAGACATTTTCAACGGGAAAAACCATCATCCCTATACAGAGGGGCTTTTTGGGTCAATTCCTCGTCTGAACACAAGAGTCAAACGCCTGACCCCGATCGACGGCCTGATGCCTGATCCGACGGTGTGCGAACCGGGCTGCAAATTTGCACCCCGCTGCTCAAAATGCATGGACATTTGCCGGGAGAAGAGTCCGGAGGTCCATTATGAGGGTACACACGCAATTCGTTGCCATTTGTTTCAACAGACCGGACAGATAGGAGAGTAGTGCCAATGGAAGTAAATACACCCTTGATTGAAGCAAAAGCATTAAAAAAGTATTTCAAATTGGGGGAAAACCGCTATTTGCATGCTGTTGACAATATCAACCTGCAGATCTATAAAGGCACTACGGTGGGAATTGTAGGAGAGTCAGGATGTGGAAAAAGCACATTTGGACGTACGCTTCTGCGTCTGACCGAAGCGACCAGCGGAGAGATACTCTATTGCGGAGAGAACATCCTGACGTTTGGGCGGCAGAAGATGAAGCAGATGCGCAAAAATATGCAGATCATCTTTCAAGACCCGTATGCCAGTGTAGATCCTAGAAAATCCGTGGTTGAGATTATTGCCGAATATATGCTGATCCACCACACCTATCCTACCCGGCGGGAGATCTTTAACCGGGCAGCGCAGCTGATGGATATTGTGGGCTTGGCCAGACGGACTGCGAATTCTTATCCCCACGAATTGGACGGCGGCAGACGGCAGAGAATCGGCATCGCGCGGGCCTTATCCCTGAATCCGCAGTTTATTGTGTGCGATGAACCGGTTTCGGCGCTCGATGTTTCTATTCAGGCGCAGATCCTGAATCTGTTGATGGATCTTCAGAGCGAGATGGATCTCACCTATATGTTTGTTACCCATGATCTGAGTGTAGTGAGACACATTTCGGATCATATCATGGTCATGTATTTAGGTGAGAGTCTGGAGTACGCCGAAGCGGATGAACTGTTCAACTCCCCACTTCATCCCTATACCCGTGCGTTGCTTTCTTCTATCCCCGAACCGGATATTTCCATGCGGAACAAGAAGATCTCCGTGATCAAAGGCGAGGTCGTCAGCCCGATCAACCCCAAGCCGGGCTGCCGGTTCGCGCCCCGTTGTGAAAACTGCATGGAAATCTGCACACAATGCTCCCCCGAACTGAAGGAGGTGGCTCCGGGACATCTTGTCGCGTGCCACAAATATGCTTGAGACCATATGAAAATAACAAGAAGCGATGATATGCCGAAAGGAGGGACCCCCTATATGCCGTCACAATATCTGCTTGACGCATATGAACCCCGGAGATATATGAGGTATTTTGAGGAAATCACGAGGATCCCGCATAATACCGAAGACGAAGCACATCTTGCAGCATACATCAGAGAAGTTGCAAAAACCGCGGGGCTGGAGTCGTATCAGGATCCGCACGGGAACGTGTTAGTGCGTATGCCTGCAACGGAGGGATATGAGAACGCCCCGGCAGTCCTCTTTCAGGGACATATGGACATGGTGTGTGTAAAGGACGAAGGCGTTGTCCATGACTTTTCCAAGGATGCGCTGGATCTGTATCTCTATCGGGACGCGGACTATGGGGTCACCCTGGCGGCACGGGGAACCAGCCTGGGAGCGGACAACGGAGTCGGTTTGGCCATGATGCTTACGCTGATGACAACACCGGAGCTGCTGCATCCGCCGCTGGAATTCCTGTTCACCGTGGAGGAAGAGAGCGGACTATGGGGAGCCAGGAAGTTTGACTATACCCAGATCCGGGCGCGGCACATGATCAATATGGACAGCGGTGACGCTGACATGATGTGTGTGTGCAGCACAGGCGCCGTACACAATCGTTTTCACATGACCTACAAAACTGTACCGCACCGAGGCACCGTATACAGCGGGACTATCGGCGGGCTGCTGGGAGGCCATTCCGGCAACGATATTGCCAAGGGACGCGCTAATGCCATTTCACTGCTGGGCGAATTCCTGGAAAAGCTTACAGGATGTGAAAATGCTTGGCTGATAGATGCGGATGTACAAGAAAGCCAGGGCATCCCGGATCAGGCAACAGTCCGGCTCTGTGTGGAGAACGGTGAAGCGGAGAAGCAGCTGCGTCAACTGGCAGATATGCTGCAGAAAAGCTGGAGAAGTGCATACCGTGCGGCAGGCGAGGACAACATTGCGCTTCGCTTGGAGCAAGTGGAAGAGGAAGCACTTGTACATGATTGTATAAGCTGCGAAGATCTCCGGAAAATTGGAGCACTTTTGCAGGGCATACCGTATGGTGTCATTGAATACGGTGGCAAGAACCAGAGCATTCCGTTTTGCACCGGATGCACATCCAGATTCTGCGTAAAGGAGAATGTCTGCCAGCTGTGGTTCAGCGTACGCTCGCTGTCGGAGGCGCTGAAATGGGATACGGAAAAAAGCGTGAAAGAACTGGCATCACAACTGGGTGCTGATGTTGAGATCCTGGATCAGTATCCGGGATGGCCGTACCGGACGGATTCTCCCATGCAAGAGCTATGCAAGAAGCTCTTCCAGGAGATGTATGGCGAGGAAATTAAAATTGAATATGGACAGGGCGGATGTGAGCCGGGAATTATAATTGATAAGCTCCCGGACATGGACGCTTTGGGGTTAGCTCCCACGTCGAGAGGAGCCCATACCACGAGAGAAAGGTTCTATATTGAGACGGTGGAGCCGACCTATCAATTGTTTGTAAGGATGCTGCGGCAAATTGCGGAAAACGGCATATAAGGACTTGTATCACGGGCACCACAAAGGCTGCGGATATTTGGATTATCTTCAAAACTTATTATATGAGGAGGGCACTTCAATGATTATCGGAATTCCCAAGGAACTCAAAGATAAAGAGACTCGTGTCGGTTTGATCCCAAAGTGGGTCCAGCAACTGGTAGCACAGGGACACACCGTCTATTTCCAAAAGGATTTGGCATTACCGGCGGGAATTTCAAACGAGGAATATATGGCTGCGGGCGCGCAGATGCTTGATACGATGGCGGAAGTATATGAAAAGTCCGATATGATCGTAAAGTTTAAGGATCTGATGCCCGGAGACCTGGAAATGCCCTTCCGGAAAGGTCAGCTTCTGTTTACCGCGTTCCATATGGCGGAGGGCACGGCGAAGCCGGAGCAGGTAAAACGACTGCGTGAGGCAGGTGTGACCTGCGTTTCCTACGAGGTTACGCGCTTCCCGGATGGCAGCAGAGCACTGACCCGCCCGATGGGTGAAATCGCCGGACGGATGGCACCGATTCTGGGAACACAGTATATTCAGAGACAGTACGGCGGCAGTGGCGTGAGTATCGTCCCGATTACCGGAGTAAAACGCGCACGGGTTGTGATTATTGGCGGCGGCCATGCGGGATTGGCTGCGGCTCAGGTTGCTGAGGGCCTTGGAGCAGAGGTCATTGTCTTTGAAAAGTCGATTGCGCGGTTGGAGTATTTGAGGACGGTCCTTCACCACACTGACCTGCGCTATATGGACAAGAAGGCATTCGCTGAAGAGGTAGCACTGGCCGATATGCTGATCAACTGTATCTACTCCTATCCGGGAATGGAAGTTCCGGTGGTGACACGGGAGATGGTCCGTAGTATGCGGAAAGGCTCTGTGATTGTGGACCTTGAGGGTGAGGGCATTATTGAAACGGCTCAGTACACGACGATCAGCAATCCGTATTTCATTGAGGAAGGGATCGTCCATGTGGGCATTACGAATATCCCGGCAATGGTGCCTGCGGCAGCCAACGAGACTTTCTCAAGGGCGATTTATCCCATGATCGAAGATACGGCAAACTACGGGCTGAAAGAAGCGTGCAAAAAGAACTTCGTACTGCGTTCTGGTATCATTATGGTAGACGGAAAGATCACCCAGAAGGAAGTGGCAGACAGTCAGAAAGAGGCGTATATCCCGCTCGATCCGGATACAATGCTTTCCTAAAGAAGCAGGCTGACCTGCAAGGCGCGGGATCCGCAGGATCCTTTGCAATTGCAATTTCGACACCTTAAACATAGGAGAGGATGATAGTTTCATGCGTACTGTGTACGAGGAAATTCACAGGATCGGCATTATTCCGGTAGCAAAGCTGGATAAGCCGGAGGAGGACTCTGTTCTGGTGGCAGAAGCACTCCGGGAGGGCGGAATTCCGTTGATCGAAGTTACTTTTCGGGCAAATGGAGTCGCCACAGCCATAAGAAAAATAAAACAAGAGGTATCAAATTTCACAGTGGGCGCAGGGACAGTCCTGACCATTGAACAAGCTGAGGAAGCAATTGAAGCGGGAGCCGAGTTTATCGTTTCCCCGGGCCTGGACCCGTCTGTTGTGGAATACTGTAACCATCGGAGGATCCCAATCGTGCCTGGATGCGCGACGGCGTCGGACTGCCAAGCTGCTTACAACATGGGGCTGCAAATCGTAAAGTTTTTCCCGGCAAATATCGCGGGCGGGCTGCCGGCACTTCGTGCGCTGCATACGCCATTCCAAAAGCTCCAATTTATTCCTACTGGAGGCATTACCTTAGATAATCTGGAAGAATTCAGCGCAAGTCCATTTGTATTTGCGTGCGGAGGGACATTCCTTGTGTCAGAGGAGCTTATCCGGAGCCATAATTGGACAGAGATTACGAGAAGAAGCAGACAAGCCGTTGAGCTTGTGCTAAAAGGACGAAAACATGGCTAAAATTGTTACTTTTGGAGAGCTGATGCTGAGATTGAGCCCCGTAGGCTACAACAGACTCTTCCAGACTGAATCGCTTGAAGGAAGCTTCGGCGGCGGGGAAGCAAATGTGGCAGTTTCGCTGGCCCAGATGGGAGATGATGCAGCTTTTGTATCAAAATTCCCGCAGAATATGGTAGGCGAGGCTGCTCTGAGGAAGCTGAAGGCCTATGGGGTAAACACTTCGCATATACTCCGGGGCGGAAAGCGCATGGGAATCTATTATATGGAGAAGGGTGCGTCCCAGAGACCCAGTGTTTGCATCTACGACCGGGAGGGATCCTCCTTCCAAACGTCAAAGCCGGAGGAGTATTGCTGGAAAGAGATTATGCAGGGCGCGCAGTGGTTCCACTTTACGGGGATCACACCGGCGCTGGGCAAAGACATGGTTTCCGCCTGCCTCGATGCCTGCAAGGCTGCAAAAGAGGTCGGGGCAACAATTTCCTGCGATTTAAACTATCGCGGGAAGCTTTGGAGCCGAGAGGATGCCATGGCAGCCATGAGCGAGTTGTGCCAGTATGTGGACGTGTGTATTGGCAACGAGTCAGATGCAGCAGATGTATTCGGGGTGAAGCTGAATAACAGCCAGATTGTAAAAGGAAAGCTGGATATGGACGAATACCGGAAGCTTGCAGAGACGCTTATGGATCGCTTTCCGTTCCGAAAGGTTGCAATGACGCTGCGTGAATCAATCTCTGCCTCGGATAACGACTGGTCGGCCATGATTTACGATGGAGAGCAATGCTATTTTTCCACAAAATATCATCTTCACATGGTTGACCGGGTAGGCGGCGGCGATGCATTTGCCGGAGGTCTGATCCATTCGCTTGCAGAGGGAAGATCTCCCAAATATGCGTTGGAATTCGCCGTTGCCGCCTCAGCCTTAAAGCATTCCATCAATGGCGACTTCAACTTGGTCACACCTGCTGAAGTTGAGACATTGATGAACGGGGACGGTTCGGGCCGGGTACAGAGATAGACGATACCGAAGGCTGTCTCGCTTTCGTGGCAGCACGGTATGTCCGGAGCTGCAGCGACGCCTTGACACGTGCGACCGGATTTCACACAGAGCAGCCACCCGTGAGGCGGTAGCTCTGTGTGAAATTTTTTCCGCCGGTTTTCACAATTTCCGACTGGTAGAATGGGCACATGAAATTCTTAGTGGAAACTTCGAAAACTTTGTGTTATTCTATGTAATTATAGTGAATATGTTTAGCAAGCTGCTCTGCCTGAAACCGCACAGATAAAAACTGATATGAGGTGATACTTATGCAATCGGACCACCGCTCAACAGAACGAGTTTTGGATATTTTGGAACTGCTCGCATTTCGTGACGCATCGGATGGGCTGACACTGACGGAAATATCCAATTCCCTTCAGTCCCCCAAGAGCAGCATATCACCGATCCTCCACACGATGGCTAAGAAAAAGTACTTGTCATACAAGCCGGGATCCTCTACTTATACGTTGGGAATCCGCACTTTGGAAATCGGAAACGCCTATATGCGGAAGGAGTCCTTCTTTGAACGTGCGCTGACAGAATTGCAAGAGGTTGTGGACGCATGTAATGAGACCTGCCACTTGGCAGAACTGGATGGATGCAATGTGCTTTACTTGCTTAAAGTGGACGCGCCTCAATCGATACGCATGTATTCCGCGCCCGGGAAAATGCTCCCTGCAAATGCTACGGCGCTTGGAAAAGCGCTCTTGTCCGGCTATACAAGGGAGGAATTGAGCGAGATTTTTAAAGATGGCGTAAAAAAAATGACAGACAGGACCATTACGGATCTGGATGAGCTATATCAGCAGATCCAGGGGGTAAAGAAGCGCGGGATCGCTTATGAACGTGAGGAAAACTCTGAATTTATTCAATGTATTGCAACACCCCTGCTAAAGGATGGCGTACCTGTGTTTGCCTTGAGTATTGCAATCCCAACCTTCCGTTATACAGAAGAAAAAGAAAGTCAGGTGACGGAACTGCTCCTGACTGCGCGCGCAAAGCTGGAAGCGCTTCTTTTGACGAGATGAGGACAATGGCTGTCTCTTTTCGCTGGCAGGGGAATGGTCACATTTTGCGCTGTTGGAAACAATAAAAGGGTATCAAAACGAAGAAATAGAGCCACCGGGTGGAGAGCAATGCTCCCGCCCGGTGGCTCTGTAGATTCTTGGTATATGATGAGGGCCATCAGGCAGCCTTTTCCGTCCTGCTTCCGCAGATCACAGAAAGAGGTGCAAAAGCGCAGGGAATCCTCCCTACAAATCAATGTCAGGGGTATCGCCGGAAGTGCCTTCGAGCAGCGGGCGTACCTTGCGCAGGAACGTGTCCACCTGCTCCGGGCAGCGACCGATATAGGCCTCTGGCTTCAGCAGAACGGCGAGGTCTTCTGTATGCATGGAAAAAGCCGGCTCTGCCGCCAGTTGCTCCAGAAGGTCGCAGGGCTCGCCTTCCTTCATCCTTGCGGAGGCCGCGTGGGAACAGCGGCGGATCACCTCGTGCAGCTCCTGACGGTTTCCGCCGCGTTTGACGGCCTCCATCAGCAGATTTTCCGTGGCGATGAAGGGGAGGTATTCCCGAACGGCCTTGCCAATGATCGCCTCATTTACAACAAGTCCGTGGGTCACATTCCTGCAGAGACGCAGGATCGCATCGGCGCAGAGAAATCCCTCCGGCATGGAGATGCGGCGGTTGGCGGAGTCATCCAGCGTGCGTTCCAGCCACTGTACGGACGCCGTCATGGAGGCATTTACGGCGTCCGAGATCAGAAAGCGGGACAAAGAACAGATTCGCTCACTGCGCATGGGGTTTCGCTTATACGGCATGGCGGAGGAGCCAATCTGGTTTTCTTCAAAGGGCTCCTCTATCTGCCGGTCATGCTGCAGCAGGCAAATATCGTTTGCCATCCGATAGGCACTCTGCGCAATAGAAGACAGACAATTCAGGATGCGGCTGTCCACCTTTCGGGGATATGTCTGCCCGCAGACATCAAAACACGCTGCAAATCCGAATTCCGCGCTGATCTGCCGGTTCATCTGGTCGATCTTTTCGGTATCACCATTGAATAGCTCCAGAAAACTGGCCTCGGTACCGGTGGTCCCACGGCAGCCGAGGAATTTCATGTGTGCCAGTACGTGCTCCAGTTCCTCCAGGTCGGAAAGAAAATCCTGCATCCAGAGTGTCGCCCGTTTGCCCACGGTAACAAGCTGCGCGGGCTGATAGTGGGTATAGCCGAGGGTGGGCAGCGACTTGTATTTCTCCGCAAAGTCCGCAAGATTTTTCAGCACGTCCAGCAGTTCCTTGCGGAGATGGCGCAGACCGTTCCGATAAAGGATCAGATCCCCGTTATCGGTTACATAACAGCTTGTGGCCCCTAAATGGATCACGCCTGCGGCGCCGGGGGCCGCTTTTCCGTAGGCATAGACGTGCGCCATCACATCATGCCGTACCTCTCGCTCCCGTTGTGCGGCGCATGCAAAATCAATGTCATCTATGTGTGCTTCCAGCTCTGCGACCTGCTCTGCCGTAATGGGCAGGCCGAGATCATGCTCCGCCCGGGCCAGCGCGGTCCAGAGCCTTCGCCAGACCTGAATACGCTTTTTCTGGGAGAATAGATACAGCATCTCCTCTGATGCATACCGGGATGACAGGGGCGATTCATATTTTTCGTACATCGTGCTGCCCTTTCTCTGCTTTATTCCGCAGTGACGACCATGCTGCGCGTGGTTTTATCGATATCATGAATTGATACCGAGTACGAAGAATTTGAGAAATGCAAGTCTGTTTGTAGGGACTGTTCACTCTTTCGGCAGCAACCGGAAGGAAAAGGTGTAAGCATATTAAAACTGCCGCCATCTATTCGAAGGTATCCTACTTTTTTGAATGAACTCCGCCTTTCAAAGCTTGGAAGAGAGATGATCTTTTGAAAGGGCTCCGTTTCCCGGATATTCTGTCGAGAAACGGAGTCCTTCTTACATATTTTCTCTCGACGGGCAGGGGATTCATTTGCTATACTGAAAGCAAAGATAATAATTGGGAGACACCGTGATATGAAGAAAATCTTATTCATCTGCCACGGCAATATCTGCCGCAGCCCAATGGCTGAGTTCGTAATGAAGGACTTAGTAGGAAAAGCGGGGCTGGCAGTCCAATTCCATATAGAGTCCGCTGCAACCAGCCGTGAGGAGATAGGCAACCCCGTCTATCCTCCGGCACGACGTAAGCTGGCAGAACACGGTATATCCTGCGGCGGCCACGCGGCGCGGCAGCTCACCAAAAACGATTACAAAGAATTCGATCTGCTCATCGGCATGGACAGAGCCAACCTACAGAATATACGGCGTATTTGCGGTGGTGACCCAGATGGCAAGATACATCTGCTGCTGCTGGATTACACCGGCCATCCCCGCGATGTGGCCGACCCGTGGTACACCGATGATTTCGAGGCCACATGGCAGGATGTGATGGCAGGTTGCCATGGATTACTGAGAGAGTTATTGCAGAAACGAGGTGAACAGAATGGCACAAAATGATAAGATCCAACTATTTGACGACAAACGCATTCGCACCGCATGGGACGAAGAAAAAGAAGAATGGTACTTTTCTATCGTCGATGTTGTAGGTGTACTGACGGACAGCGTTGACCCTGCGGCATATTGGCGCAAGCTCAAGCAGCGTTTGAAAGCTGAAGGCAATGAAACCGTGACAAATTGTCACGGTTTGAAAATGTCCGCCTCAGATGGCAAAAAGCGCCTGACCGACGTAGCCGACACTGAGCAGCTTCTCCGTATCATCCAGTCCATTCCTTCCCCCAAAGCGGAACCGTTCAAGCTGTGGTTGGCGCGGGTAGGCAGAGAGCGCATTGAGGAAACCATCGATCCAGAGTTGACCATTGAACGAGCACTGGAGACATACCTCAAGAAAGGCTACACACGCGAGTGGATCAACCAGCGGCTGCAAGCTATCCAAGTCCGCAAAGAACTAACGGACGAGTGGGATACCCGCGGCGTGCAGAAAGGCGTGGAGTACGCAATACTTACCGATGAGATCTCCCGTGCATGGTCAGGGATGTCCACACGGCAATATAAAAACCTCAAGGGTCTGAAGAAAGAAAATCTCCGCGACAACATGACTACGCTGGAACTGGTGCTGAATATGCTGGCGGAGGCGACCACCACGGAGATATCCAAGCAGAAAGCTCCGGAGACATTTTCGGAAAACATTGATGTAGCGCGTGCCGGAGGAAAAGTGGCCGGTGATGCACGGAAAGCCATCGAAAGCCAAACCGGTGTCCCTGTCATTACCTCCAAGAACGCTGCACAGCTCCATCAGGTCGTGACAGATCTGCTGGAAGGAACGACTACGTCACCGGAAAAGCAAGACAAAAAGCACTGATTCACTGACAACAAAAGTGGTGGGTGGTCACAAAAAGAAAGACACCCTCACGGGTGTCTTTCTTTTTGGAGCAGGGATTTTGCTGTGCAAAATCGTTTGCCTGCGGGCGGGCCGCGGAACGCGCAAGGGCTGCCGCCTGCACACCATCACCGCCTCCAACGGCGAGGGCATGCCGGGCGGCGAGCGCATCCAGGCCACTATGGTCTTTGAGAAGATCATCTGATTACATTTGGAGCCATATACGAGAACGGGAGACTGCGGTGCGGTCTCCCGTTTTTGTTATCGCCGCAGGGCGGCCATAAAGCGCAGCAGATTGCCCATGGTGAAGCGCAGATCCTCCTCGGTCCGCGCGGCGGCTTGGGGCCAGGTACACAGCGCCGGATGAATGGGGAATACGCCGGACACACCCTCCGCGTACACCGCGTCCAGCGCCGTCTCGCAGCCGCCCACCAGCGCCGCCGCCGGTACACCCAGCGCCCGGGCGCGGCGGGCCACGCCCACCACCGTCTTCCCCCGCAGGCTCTGGCTGTCCAGATGACCCTCACCGGTGATGACCAGCGATGCGCCGCGGCATTTCCGGTCAAAGTCCGTGATATCCAGCACCACATCAATGCCCATGCGCAGCTGTCCGCCGAAAAATGCCGCCGCACCGGCCCCGAAGCCGCCGGCTGAACCACCGCCTGCCAGCGTCAGCACCTCCATGCCCACGTCTTTTTCCAGCGTCTCCGCCAGATGGTGCAGGCCCGCATCCATACGGGCCACCATGGCCGCGTCCGCCCCCTTCTGGGGTCCGAACACCGCCGCCGCACCAGCGGGACCGCACAGGGGGTTGTCGATGTCGCACATCACCGTGACCTCCGCGCCCGCCAGCGTCTCCCGCAGACCCTTCATACGGATATGGGCGATTTGGGTCAGCGTCCCGCCGGTAGGCACGAACGCCCGTCCCTCCGCATCCAGAAACTCCGCGCCCAGCGCGGCGGCCGCGCCGCAGCCGCCGTCGTTGGTGGCGCTGCCGCCCAGCCCCAGCACCAGCCGCTTTGCTCCGCGGGACAGCGCGTGGGCCATCAGCTGGCCCACGCCGTAGGTAGTGGTCTTTTCCGGATCGCGGCACGCGCCCGCCAGCGGCAGGCCCGCCGCTGCGGCCATTTCCACCACCGCCGTACCGTCCGGCAGCAGGCCGTAAAAACCCATGACCTCCTGGCCGCAGGGCCCTGTGCAGGGCACCTCCGCCCGCGTGCCGCCCACGGCGGCCAGAAAGGCGTCCACCGTGCCCTCGCCGCCGTCCGCCACCGGAATGGCGCAGATCTCCGCCTCCGGCTCCAGCCGCAATATCTCCTCCGACGCGATGCGGCAGATGTCCTCCGAGGACAGCGTTCCTTTGAAGGAATCCGGTATCAGCACATATTTTGCCATGGTCTCCGCTCCTTTCCGAAAAAGCGAGCCGCGGCAGACGCCGCGGCTCACGGGTTTGCTGCTTACAGCGTGTAGAACAGCGCTGCCATCTGGGCCGTCACATCCTCCGTGTAGCTGCACAGCGTCACGCAGTAGATGTAGTTGCCCTCCTTCATGCACACCAGCAGCTCATACATGGGGGTATCCTGTACCGTGGCGGTGATGGCGATCGCGGGACACTCCGCACCGGCGAACTCCGCCGTGGTCACGGACGCTGTCACGTCCTCAAAGCCGTAGGTGCCCATGGCGTCGGGCAGCTGCTCTGCGGACAGCTCCACGTAGTCCTGAGCGCTCATGGTGGTGCCAAACAGCAGTCCCATGTTCTGGAACACCACGTTCATGGTCATCAGCCCATCGGTGGAGGAGGCGTACATATCGTACACGCTCTGGTTCTCCTCCATCAGCTGGCGCATATCCTCGTCGCTGGTGCCCTCCGTCAGGAAGCCGTTGATCTCCGCGATCTGCGCCTCGGTGTAGAACGTCCAGGTCTCGTCCAGCGTGCAGCCGATGCCGGCGAACTCGTTGGTGTAGGTACCGCCGTTGACGCTGCCCAGCTCCGGCGTGCCGGCGTCATCGGCGGGCATGTCCACCTGACCTGAGGTGTCCCGATCCGCCACGGCGCCGGGGTCCACGGTGCCGCCGGCATCGTCCGCCGTCTGCTGTCCGCAGGCGGCCATGGTCATCAATATCGTCAGTGCCATCAGCATGGCAAACAGCTTTTTCATGGGTCTCCTCCTGTACGAAGTATGTCAGTTTCTGTCAACGGCATTGTACCAAATCGGCGCGGGAAATACAACAGCAAAATTTTCCGCCGCTGCGGCCGGCGGCTTTGGGATGCGCCGCCATTTCCCGACAGGATGCGTCCGCCGTTCCGGTTACAATAGGCGTGAAAGGAGGGACAAGCCTTGAAAACTGTCACCGAGGCCGTCCGGTCCGTCCCGCTCCGCTCCCTGCTGACGGGGTTTTTACCGGCGGCCGCCGCGTTTCTGCTGTCCGGCGCGGCGCTGGACGGCCTGTACAGCCCATGGGCGCTGGCGGCCGTCTCCGCCGCAGGCGTCAGCTGGCCCGGGCTCAGCGCCCTGCTGGGCGCGGGACTGGGCGCTTTCCTTTTTCTGGATTTTCAGGCGGGGCTGCGCCACACCGCC
>ERZ824978.2035-NODE-2035-length-19025-cov-3.454402_pt1 | contig 19025 bp, 19 predicted proteins | sample MGYA00519860_ERZ824978 | MGnify/ENA primary metagenome ERZ824978 (study PRJEB31778, sample SAMEA3449184) | human gut metagenome | biome: human gut; feature: human-associated habitat; material: faeces | place: United Kingdom | collected 2010/2012 ... | reverse complement strand
CTCCTGGAAAAGTTGGTGTTATTAATAATGTTTTTAATTTTTTATTTGCATTCATAAATTGAATGTTTGTTCTTAATGTTCTAAATACTTCTGAAACAGGTGATTTTGGATCTTTTTGAACTATTAATTCTTTGTTTGACTTCATCTTCTTCTTTTTCCTCCTTTGTTTTTAGCAATCTCAAAACTGTATAATGGTATTGATGCAATTACTGGCACATTACAAAGCTTTTCAACCTCTTCTGAACTTTTTATTGTTGTATCTAACATATTTGCAACTAATACAAATACTATGGCAACAAATAAACCTACAAATGTAAACATTATAACATCTTTTGCATGATTTATATTAGATGGTGTTGTACTTATTTCTGCTTGATCTAAAATTTGTACATTGTTTATATTATAAATTTCAGATACTTTTTGAGTAAAAACTTTTGCTATTTCATTAGCTATATTATATGCATTTGTTGCATTTTTATCTGTGACAGATATTTTTATTAATTCCGTATCTTTTACGGAACTTACTGTTATACTATTTCTTAATTCATCTTCTGTTTCATCAATTCCTAAGTTTGAAATAACTTGTCTTGTAACATTTTTACTTTTTACTAATTCACTATATGTTGATACTAATTTAGAGTTTAATGTTATATCACTTGTTGTTATTGTATTAGTCTTAGAATTTGCACTTTCTGATGTTGCCAATAACAATGTTGTCGAAGATGTGTATTTAGGTGTAACAAATCCTACTGAGTATATAATCCCTATAAGCATAAAAATAATAGTTATAAGTATAATACTTACTTTTCTATTCCAAAACAACATTACAAATTCTTTTAAATCAATTTCTTCCATTTTTCTTTCTCCTTTTATCTTCCGAATTTAACATTAATATTTTACCATACTGTATTTTTAGTATCAAGTAATTTTTAAAAAAAATTACATTTGATACATATATTTTATAAAATCTTTTTTTGCTTTTTCTGTATCTGTTACATATAAGTATGCATCTTTTTCATAAATTTCTTTACTATAATCTAACGCTGGTAACATTACTGAAGTAATATTATTTAAATATTCATCTTTATTAGCTATAAAATCAGGAAGCATAGCTGTATATTTTGTAACATTTATGTTTGTTGTTACTTGGCTTAATATTAAATCTAAAATTCTTGATATTTCTTTTGGTTCTTTACTTGCAATTTTATTTAGCATTGAAATAAATACATCTCTTTGTCTTCTTGTTCTTCCATAGTCTCCATGTTCGGAACTTGCATAATTTGTTCCTGACATTCTCTCTTTTACATAAGATGCTGCTTGCTCTCCTGTAAGAGTAACTTTTCCGTATTTTGTAAGTTTTTGAGTTGTTTTTCCTGAAAATCCATAGAACATATCAGCATATTCATTTACCCATTTCATTTCATCTTTTGTAACATTTACCTCAACTCCGCCTAATTCATTTATTATGTCATACATTGAAGATATATTTATTGTTACATATTCTTTTAAATTTAAGTCAAATGTTTGATTTACTGTTTTTAATGCTAATTGTTCTTTTCCTGTTGCGAATGCATAGTTTATTTTATATCTATTTTTTACTCCGTCTATATTTGCTGCTGTATCTCTTGGGATACTTATTAATTTTATGCTTTTATATTTTGGATTTACAGATATAATCATCATAGCATCACTATTTCCACCATATGTATCACTCATGTCTTTTGAGTCTGAACCTAGAAGCATTATATTTATTACTTGGTCATATTCCTTTTTTGTTAATCCTTCAATTTCACTATAAATATCATCATTTGTTCCTAAATCGTTCTCATCTAAATCTTGAAAATTTATCTTTGAAAGTTTCCCATTTATAAATGTTCCTGCTACTATTCCTAATGCTATTATTATTACTAATATTACTATTAAAATTATTTTTATTATTCTACCTTTTTTTCCTTTTTGTTTTTTTATTTTTTCTTTACCTGCTGAATGTTTTCCTACTTTTTTTCTTTTTATTTGTTCTTCTTCCATTTTTTCTCCCTCTAGATTTGTTTTTATTTTACTATAATATCATATATTTTTTTAAAGAAAAAGTAAAGTGTTTTTTTAATATTATTTATTTTTTTAATAATATTTTTGTGTAAATTTTATTCAAAAAAATACCCCTTAAATGTAAGAATTTATTACACTTAAGATGTATTTTTATTATTGGTATTTATATCTAATTTTCAAGTCATTATATTTACTATAATCGATTTTTTTATCTTTTTGTAGCCTTCCAACTATTATAAATGGTTGAACTTTTTGTTCTTTTGCAAATTCTATTATTTTTTTTCTTGAAAAATCTCCATTATAAATAAACTTTTTATATTTTTTTTCATCAATTAAAATATTTTTAGCAAATACATCTGCTTCATTTTCTTTTGTTTCATTTTCGATATAATAATCTATTTTATTATATTCTATATCTCCATTTAAAATATGACCTATTTCATGAAATAATGTAAACCAAAAGATATCAGCATATGATTGTCTTATTGTCATACATAAAATAATCCTCTTTTCTTTTTTCTTTATAAATCCTTGTACTGGGGCTCCTGTAAAATGTTTTACTAATTCAAATGTTATACCACAATTATTAAATACTTCTTTTAAATTATTTATCATATTATTTGGATTTTTCTCAAACATTAACTGCTTTATGTTTTGTAAATTGTCTATTAATAATTGTCTATTATATTCATTAACATTTTCATCTCTATTAGCTAATAGTTCACATACTTTCTGCCATGTATATAATATATGTTGGTTTACTTTCTGCTTTGATGCTGTTCGATATGCTACTTGGCTACTTAATATTTTTTCCATATATGTTAAATTTTGTACTCCACACAATTTTCTAGATACTATTACACTTTCTACTTCATTATTTATTTTTTCTATTAATTTTAATTTTATAGCATACTCCAATACTGGTCTTATTTCTTTGGCTATTTCAAATTCGTTTTTTGATATATTATTTTTTTCTTCAAATTCAATAATTTCTTTATCATATATTCCTTGTAAATTTATCCAAAATGTTGTAGGAATTCCAAATACATATTCTAAACTTTTGGCTAATTTAGGTGATATTCCTTTCTTTCCATTTACTACTTCACTTATATGTTTAGCTGAGAAACCTGTTCTTTGTGCCAATTCTTCTTGTAACATATTATTATTTTCCAATATTTCTTTCAGTGTTTCTCCTGGATGTATTATAAATTCAAGGGATAATCCATTCATTTTTGTCTCCATGATAATCTAACACTCCTTTTATTATGATTTTCTCGCTTCCTAATGTTTCTGGTTTTACTATTAATCTATAATTTCCTGTTATTCTTATTGAATAACATTCTTTGAAATTATTATTAAGTGGATGCGGTATTCCTAAACCTGTTTTTATATATTGTTCAAAGTTTTCACATGCTTCTAACTGATTATATCTTTGTTTTACAGTTTTAGCCATGGCTAATCCTATTTTTGATGTAAGACATTTCATATCAGTCATAATCTTTTGTACTTTTTGATTTTCAAATTGTATTTCCAAGTTTTCACCTCTGTTTGTTAAATTACCTAAAAGGTAATTTAATTATAACATATAATATAAAAATGTCAATACTTTTCTTAAAACTAATTTATAAAGTTTTTTTAAAAAATACAGATAAATACATAAATATTCTTTAAATTTGTTAACTTAATATATAAAAAACAACTTAAGTACTTAATGCTCTTAAGTTGTTTTTATGACATTTATTAAAATTTTATATTATATATTGTTTGTGGTTTGCTTCTCTGTGAGTGCTTTATACACTGAAATTATAATTAATACTAATATAATTCCTAAGAATACTCCTGCCGTATCTATTCCTACATCTATTATAGATGCGGTTCGTCCTGGAATAAAACTTTGATGAATTTCATCTGAACTCGCATATATCAAGCCTACTAATATACTTATTAAAAATTTATATTTTAGATGTATTTTATATGTACTTATATAACTCATTATAAATATTCCAACTAATGTATAAATAGATAAATGTGCTCCTTTTCTTATTATTGGTTGAGTTTTTTCTACTATTTTATTTTTAGTTTCTTCTTTTAAATTTTTAGTATATGGAAATACATCTACTATTTTCCTTGCCACTTTTCTACTTAGTCCACCTGAAGTTTGTCCATCTTGGTTTGAAAAATTGAATATTGATATGAATGTTAATACTAAAAAAAACATTGTAATTATTCTAAATATTGTTGCTTTCAAATCCTGCCTCCTAATTGTTACATAATATGAAAATTTCTATTTTTATATAGCTTTATTTAATATAATTCCTGATATTTTTCCACCAACATTTTCAATTTCCTTTTTTGTTTTTAAAAGATTCTCTTGCCTTACTTCACCATAAGTTGCAACAATAATAGTTGAATCTGTAATATTTGACAAATACATAGGAAAAATATTTTCATTTATGTTTTCCGAATCAATTAAAATAATATCATATTTCAATTTTAATTTTTCCATAACATTTGTAATATTTTCCTTATCAAATTCATCTTCTATCACATTTATTTCACCTGCTGGTAAAATAAATATTCTTTCATTTTTTGTTTCATGTATTAATTCATCAACTTCATCTACATTATTTGTACTTAGTAGTTCTGCTAACCCTTTATTTTGTATTGTCTTTGTTACATTTGTCATAAATCTATTTTTAAAATTTGAATCTACTATTAATACTTTTGAATATAAATTTGCAAACTGAATAGCTAAATTATTAATTATATATGACACTCCATCTCCATTCTTTGTTCCAGTTAACAAAATTGTTTTTGTATTAGTTTTTTTATTTAACACTAGATTTGCTTTTATTCTTTTTAGTTGTTTTTGTATCTTTTCATTTTTTGTTATATAATCTTTTTTTCTCTTTTTATTGTCTAGATCAATAATTCCTAATGCTTTTATTTTTAATTTTTCTTCTATATCATAAATATTAGTTAACCCACTAAAGCTAAAAATACTCATAATATACATTATATCAATAATAATCCCAATACATAAAGCTATAAAAATATCTCTTTTATGATTAATATTACTTGCTTCAGATGGGATTTCTGGATTCTCTATTACTTTAAAAGTCTTTAAATCATATATTTCCTGTAACTTACCTTGAACATTTTCTATATATTGATTAATTATATTAAAAGCTTCTTCAGAATTCTCCATTTCTACTGTAGCTGTAATTACTTTACTACTTTTATCAAATTTGGCATTTATTTTATTTTGGCACAATTCATCATTAGAAACAACTTGATCTATATAAGTATCTGACTTATCAATTAAAATTTGTGTTTCTACTTTATACATTGGTTTTTTTATATAAACAGTATACATCATTCCTAATACTAAAGCTATCAATGCTATTACTATTATTATTATTTTTCTTCGGTAAATATATTTTACCATTTCTTTAAAATCTAATTCTTCTTTCATACTTGTTTCATATATTCAATCTTATAGAAATATTAATCTATTCAATTGATTAGTCCCTTTCTTTTAATTTCTTACTATAGAAATATAATGTTTAACTTTTAATAGTTATAATTTCCTTACATTTTTATTATTTCTTTTATTTTTGGTATTTTATCTATTATTGCGCTTACAATAATACTTAATAATAGTACAAATATCAACATTATTATATTAATTAAAAAATTGTCATATTGATAAAATTTACTTATTGCACCTATAATTAACAAATGCAATGTATAAACACCAATTATATATTTATTCATTTTTTCTATTATACTTTCATATTTGGAAAATTTAGAATTATTATATATTCCATTCCAAATCACTAACACATAAAACATTATTAATATATTATCATAGAAATACTCTGCATGAAAATTTTTAAACACAAGATTCCCTATAATATATTGATACATAACTATTATAAACATAGTTAATATTAGGATAATTATATATTTTTTATTTTTGCAAATATTTAATTCCAAATTATATTTCCCTATATATCCACCTAATAAAAAATAAAATAACCATGTCCATAGTCTAAAAGTTTGAATAATTTGCTCAGTAAATATCTTTTTGTCCATTAATCCTAAAATTATATTTATTATATCTACTATTATACAAATTGAAAATAAAATCGTCAATATAATTTTATATGTAGTTTTGTTTTTATTTAGTACCTTATGTAACACTGGTAAAATAGAATATATTATAATTAATGTTCCGAAAAACCAAAATTGATAAAATGTTCCACTTTGTACTAAATTTTTACCAGCTTCTATAATAGGATTTTGAAATTCTCGTTTAAAAATAAATATTGCAATAGTTAATATTATATTCCATGAAACAACAATTAACAAAATTTTTAAAATTTTTCTAAAAATATAATTATAATCAATTTTTTCTTTTTTCATTAACAAAAATCCATTTACCATAAAAAATACTGGTATTGCAAATGTAGCAATATAATAAAGACTACTATTATACACATTCGGTTTTTTCCCAAAAATATGCAAAATAACTACTGAAAAACATGATAATATTTTCAAAAGATCTAAACTTACATTCCTTTTTATTTTACTTTCCAACTATTTTACCTTATATAATTAACACTTAAAATTGATATATTATATTTACCTTTCTCCATTAAAATTTTATCTTCTTTTATAAGTTTTTTGGTTTAATGGAACCATTTTTTATATTAAATTTTAATCAATATGATTTTATCTTTAATATATTTTTTCATTTTATTTTTGATTAATTTCATATATGCTATTCTACTTTAATTCTTTTTTTGCACATTTTAAAGCTTCAATAATTACTTTATCCATATCATAATACTTATATTGTCCTAATCTTCCACCAAAAATAACTTTATCATCTTTTAAAGATAAATCAGCATATTTTTGATATAACTTATTATTTTTTTCATTGTTTATAGGATAATATGGTTCTTTTGTTGTATTCCATTTATCAGAATATTCTCTAGAAATAATAGTTTTTCCAACTGATGGTCCTTCTGTCACTTCATTTCCTAATTGTTTTCCTTGCTCAAAATGTTTATGTTCAATTATTCTTGTATATGGTACTTCTCTATCAGTATAATTAACAACTGCATTTCCTTGATAATTGTCCACATCAATTTCTTCTGTCTCAAATCTTACACTTCTATATTCAAGTTGTCCAAATTTATAATCATAGTATTTATCAATTTGACCAGTAAATACAATTTTTTTTGCTATATTTTCTAATTCCTCTTTGTGTTCAAAGAAATCATAATTTAATTTTAAATCTATTCCGTCTAACATTTTTTCTATTATTTGTGTATACCCGCCTATTGGAATTCCTTGATATTTATCATTAAAATAATTATTATCATAAATCATTCTTACCGGTAATCTTTTTATAATAAATGATGGTAATTCTGTACAAGGCATGCCCCATTGTTTTTCTGTATAACCTTTAATTAATTTTTCATACACTGTTGTTCCCACTAAAGATATAGCTTGCTCTTCCAAATTTGATGGTTCTTTTCCGTTTAATTTTGCTAATCCTTCTTTTCTTTCTTCATCAAGCTTTCTTTCTATCTCTTGAGGAGTAATTAAGTTGAACATACGTGAAAATGTATTTAAGTTAAATGGTAAATTATACAATTCATCTTTATATCTAGCCATAGGTGAGTTTGTATATCTATTAAATTCTGCAAATTGTTGTATATAGTCCCATACTTCTTTATTACTTGTATGAAATATATGTGCTCCATATTTATGTACATTTATTCCATCTATAGTTTCTGTATATATATTTCCTCCTATATGTGAACGCTTGTCTATCACTAAACACTTTTTTCCTATTTTGTTTGCTTCATAAGCAAATATTGAACCAAATAGCCCAGATCCTACTATTAGATAATCATATTTCATTTTTTCCTTCTATCCTTTCACTAATAAAACTTTTGTTTTAATTATTTTAATTTTACTTAATACCCTTATAATTAAAATTGTAAATATAAATGAAATTTCAAATAATATTAACACTCTAATCGAATTAGAAACTCCAATCAATTTTATGTATTTACTTAAAATCATTTCTACAATAATATGAATAAAATATATTGCTAAACTTATTTTAGAAATGTATGTTACCACTTTTTTTATTTTATTGCTCATTTTTTCAGTATTGATTCTTGTAAATAGTTCAAACAAATTTAAAGTACATAAATACAATAAAGGTGAATTATACCAAATATTATACTCAACATTATTATTACATTCGAAGATTTGTATGACACATGAAAATATAAAAAATATAATACTCATGAAAACAATCCTTATAGTTTTAATGTTTTTAAATATCTTATTAGATATAAAATATCCACTAACAATATATATTCCATATATTCCACCTAAAAAACTAATATCTAATAAATTCCCATATTGTTCTAATTTAAATGTCTTTAATATTATATTTATTGTAGGTAATATAAAGGTTAAAATAAACACCATAATTATTGGAATGTTTAAAGATTTCAAACTAAAGGTATGTACTATTTTACTTAAATACGGAATAGCTATATATATACCAATTATCATTGGCATATACCACATATTCCTCAATGGTACTTTTTCAACAAAAAACATTTCTTTTATTAATATATATATATCAAAATTTTGGTTATTATATATCACAATAAATACATTATAAATTATAATCCATATTTCAGTTACTAATATTAATGATATTAGGTTGTTCTTATAAAATTTCTTAACATCATTGTCATTATCATACCTTCTATTTAACTATAAATACACTGATATTAAAAGAAATATTGGTACTCCTAATCTTCCTACAGTAAACACAATTGTTCTATATATTTGTGATTTAATACTTAAATTTAACCATCCTTTTAAATTCATATTATATATAAGTTCAACTGAATGACACAATACAACTGAAATAATTGCAAAAGTTCTAGCAATATCTAAATAATATATTCTCTTTTTATTTGATAATTGATTTACTTTTGACTTTTCACATACTTCCTCTAATTCTATTTCATTTTTCATTTTATAAACCTTTTATTTAATATTTTTTTCAATAAATCAAATACAAATTCATCTCTTAAAGTGATTAAACAAATTCCATACGTAAAAATCCCTGTAATAATTTGCATAATTATAGATATTAAATTATTTTTAATTAATATTCCAATAGTTAAATTTATTATAAACATTATTATACCAGATAATAGATAATTTGAAGCTAATTTAAATATTTCTTTCAAATTAAAATCTTTTTTTATAAAATTCATCTGTATAACTGTTACTGTTAATTCCGCAATTACTGTTCCTATTGACGCCCCTATCGCTCCATATTTCCAAATTAAGCATGCATTCATAAAAAAGTTAATTAAAGCTCCTCCAATTACTGAAAATGTATATTCCTTTTGTCTTTTAGTTGGTAACAAATATTGTGTTCCTGTAACATTACTTAGTCCAATCAACAATATAATTGGACTTATAATATTCATTAATATTGAAACTTTATCATATCCTTGTCCAAAAAATACTGGTACAAAAGATTTAGATATAGAAATAATTCCAAACATTAGTGGAAATCCTAATAAAAATACAATATTAAATGACTTTTTCATATATTTTATAACTTTTTCTTTTTCACCACTTGCAAATGTACTTGCTATTCTAGGTAGCATAACTGTACCTAAAGATGTAATAATAGTTAAAAGCATTTTAATAATCTTTTGACTTTGTTCATAATATCCCACTTCAGATTTATCCGAAATTATTGCACCTATCATAGTTTTATCTAAAATTGTATATACCTGTATTGCTATTTGTGGAATAAACAATCCAATTGTTGGTTTTATATGTTGAATTACATTTAATTGCTTTACTCTTACTTTTTTTAGATACTTTGGTAAATATGCCCACAAAGATAAATTCCCAATTAAAATTGATAAAACATATATCCAAAAATATATTCCTAAATCATCCGAATTTTTTACAAATGTAAATATTGAAACTACACTAATTAATTTAATTATTATATTTCTAGTAACTGTTTTTTTAAATTCTTCCAACCCTTGGAAAAACCAACTAATATCAAAACAATTTGCAAATAATTCTAACAATAATATCTTGTAATAAGTCTGGTATTGTTCTCCCTTTACAAAAACAAAATAAAATATTAACATAGAAATCGTCATAGTAATAAATCTCAATATTAAAATTTCCCAGAATGTTTTACTTAATTTTTTTCCTTTTTCCTGTTCATATGCAATCTGTCTTTGTCCATATAACGCTACTCCTAATGAACCAAATAATATAAAATATGCATCAATTGATATTGTATAACTATATATTCCTATATTTTCTGCTCCTAATACTCTTGAAATATAAGGTGCTGTTATTAATGGAAGTATTAAAACTAATACCTGATACGTTAAATTATATATGTAATTTTTAGTAAGTGTTTTTTTATTATCCATTTATCTCATCCTATTAACTTCTTATTTTTATATTTAATTTATAATATCCCGCTGATATTAATCTCTTGAAAATAAATCTCTAGTATACACTTTATCTTCTACATCTTCAAGTAATTTATCCTTCCTATTTGCTAATATAACTGAAGAAATATCTTTAAACTTATCAATATCATTTTCTACAGGAAAACCATCAAAATCATTTTTATTTAACGTTGGTTCATAAATAATCACTCTTACATTATGTGCTCTCAATTTTTTTATTATATCTTGAATAGCACTTGATCTAAAATTATCAGAACCAGACTTCATTGTTAGTCTATATACACCAACAGTTTTAGGTTTCTTTTTTAAAATTTCTTCAGTAATAAAATCTTTACGTGTTTTATTTGCATTAACAATAGCTTCTATTAAATTTTGTGGAACATCTTTATAATTAGCTAATAATTGTTTTGTATCCTTTGGTAAACAATATCCACCATATCCAAAAGAAGGATTATTATATTGATTTCCTATTCTTGGGTCCAATCCAACCCCTTCTATTATATCTTTAGTATTTAATCCTTTTAATTCTGCATATGTATCTAATTCATTAAAATAAGCCACTCTCAAAGCTAAATATGTATTAGCAAATAGTTTTACTGCCTCTGCCTCAGTTGCTCCCATATATTTGACTACAATATTATCCTTTAATGCTCCTTCTTTCAATAAATTAGCAAATTTCTCTGCTCTACTACTCTTTTCACCTATTATTATTCTTGAAGGATATAAATTGTCATACAAAGCTTTTCCTTCTCTTAAAAATTCTGGTGAAAATATTATATTATCAATATTGTATTTAATCTTCATATTTTCAACAAAGCCAACTGGAACTGTTGACTTAACAACAATTGTAGTTTTTATATTCATCCCAACAACTTTTTGTATAATATCTTCAACACTTGATGTATCAAAATAATTTTTTTCATCATCATAATTAGTAGGTGTACTTATTATAATAAAATCTGCTCCTTCAAAAGCCTCTTTATAATCTAATGTAGCTTTCAAATTAAGTTCTTTTTCTGCAAAAAATTTCTCTATTTGTTCATCTTTGATCGGTGAAATCCTATTATTTATCATTTTAACCTTTTGTGGAATTATATCTAATGCTACTACTTCATTTTTTTGACTTAACAATGTTGCCATTGAAAGTCCTACATAACCTGTTCCTGCTACTGCTATTTTCATAATTTATTTTTCCTTTCCTATATCTTTATATTCTTTCTTATATTTACTATAAATTAAGTATATCCTTTGCTTTTTACAATTAAGAAAATATTTATAGTATATTTTAAATTTTTACATTATAATTTTGTATCACATAGTTTGTCCTCTATATTTAAAATAGAATTGATATTAAATGCAATTAAAAACATCATAAGATTTGTATATTGAAATATTGTTGTAAAATACAATAAAAACTCTACTATTGCAATTACAAAAATTTCATAATCCTTCTCCCTATAAGATTTTACCATTAAAAATATTATTGGTAATATATATATAATACTAAAATAAATCCCTCCTTGAATCAAAATTACTGCAAACGTACTCGATAATCCTGTATTATACAACCTGAAATCACTCATATTTGATATTGCAACACTATTATTCATATATCCATCACCAAAAATAGGATTATTTTTAAAAGACATTATTGCGACTTTTATATCGTCTGTTCTTATACTATATGAATTTGAATTTGTATCATTTTTTTTGCCGTTAAAAAGAATAATCACGGCAAATACACATATAATTAAAGCTATTGGTAAAATTAATATTTTCTTTTTTTTCTCTCCAAATTTTAAAAATTTATAAAAAGAAAGAATTACAAATATTATCATTCCTGTTGTCGACAATGTTGTAAATAGTGTAATTGCTAAAATAATACTTTTTTTATTTATTACTTTTCTGTCTTCAAATAAAATAAAAGCATATGCTAATATTAATTGTAATGAATACATAGGGCCTTCAACAAATATTCCTGTATTTCTTAAAATTGATTTTCCAAAAAAAGATGTTGTTTGTACATCAAAATGAAGGAAAAAATAACCATTTACTTTTGTATTTCCACCCCATTCTAAAATTGTTACAATGTTAGGTTTTAAAACTTTCATGCAACTACCAAATAAATAAAAAAACAATGAACATACAGCAAGACCAATAATAATTCTAGAATACTTTTTTAATAATTCTCCTAACTCATTACGATTAAGCATAGATAAATATATCATAAATAATGGTAAAATAATCAAAAAATTTTTAACAAATGACATTACATTTGTCTTAACTGCCATAATTAAATAGAAAAATATATAGCAAATCAAAAATACAATAAAAAAGATTTTTTTCGTCTTTATTTTTTTATCATGTCTTATAAAAATTAAAAATATTATAATAAACATTAACATTAAGCTTACTATAGTACTTATATTATAGTTTATACTATGTACATATACAGTCCTACAACTTAATATTACTAAAAAGCATAGGAAATACTCTAATAAAGATATATATTTAATTTTTATCATAATTTTTAATTCCTCTCATTAAACTAGATATCTGAATTTTTATTTTTTTAAGTAAATTTTTAAATTTATTTTCAGTAAAAAGCATAGAATTTACATACTTAATTTTCTTATCATTTTTTAATAACCATACATTTAACAAAAATTCTGACATAAATCCATATATTCTTTGTTCTTGTTTAGAATAACCAGTTAAATCAACATATTCTTCATATTTTTCTAAGCATTCAAATAACCATAAGCAATAACTACAGAAATCCTCTTTCTTCATAATTGCCATATTACAAAAACTGCATGCTTGAGAATGCATAACTTTTTCAAATGAATCATAATATTCATTGTACTCATCTCTTATTAATTTTTCTAAGAGTTTTAAATCTTTTTCTCGACCGCTTATACTATTACAAAAATATTGCCATACATCAGGTTTTTCTTTAACCTTATGTGGTAATATCGCATCATACTCCTCCATCATTGTTTTTATTTTATCTACTCCATAAATTTTTGAAAAAAGTCCTTCTACAAAAAATCTTCTATAATGACATATTCCTATATAATCTGGTAAATCGTAATTTTTCCAAAGCCAATATATAGCTGTCAATTCACAATAATTAGGGTTTTTTTCTGATATATTATCTCCTGTTGCATCATTTAAAATACTTTTTTCATTATCAAGTCCATATTTTCCAACTCCTATTACTTTATATCCATTTGGTGTCTTTAAAAACAATTTTTTATGTGTAATAACAAACATTTCAATACTTTTCATCTTACTAAATATCTCCTTTTACTTTACAAGACTTGTGTTGATATCATAATACTTATTTCTAAATATTTTTTGCTTTACCTTTATCAACATAGCAAGCATCTTCTTTAATTTTGATTTTTGACATTTTTTCCATTTATTTGCAAAAAATTTAAATTCTTCTTTTCCAAACAATTCATATAATATTTCCAATTGTTTAATATGTATATCATGATATGATGGACTAGCAATTGTTCCTTTTAAATCATAATTTGACCAATATTTTCTATCATAATTTTTTAATTGTTTAGACATAGAATCAATTGTTCTATATAATATTTCTTTATACTTCTTTTCTGGACTTATTAAAGTATAATCAAATAATCCAAAAACAGAAAAAATCCATCCATTTAAAACAGATAAATTATATTTAGAAACATATTCCTGAAAAATAACTTCTCCATTTTTATATAAACATGTTCCTCCTTTGTTAATATCCTTTATCATAAAATCAATAGCCTTGGTTGCAGCTTTATAATATTTCATTTCATTTGTTTCTACATAAGCTCTAAGTAATACAGATACACCTTCACTTTGACACATTGAAGATTGAGTTTCATGAGCTTTATCCTTTAGTTTTCCCATACAATCCCACATACCATCATTTTCCTGATTAGCTATTGTCCAATCTGCTATATTAATGAATTTTTCTAAATATTCTTTCTTATTTTCTATTAAATATAAATCATACAATCCCAATGCATATTGAAAAATAGTTATTGGAAAGTAAGTCTCAACATTAGCAATTGTCATATTAATTGGTATGCCACTTTCATCTAAAATGGTCTTTTCGGAAACTTTATTAGTCAAATCATTATAATAACCTTTTATATTTTCTTTTGAATAGCATTTACCTTTTCCCTGTTCGACATGAAACGCACTTTTTCCAAATAACATATTTTTCCATCTTTTTAACAATTTAAAAAACTTCATATTAACTCCCCATCATTTCTTCATTAAAACCTTTTAGTATATCTTGTATCATATATTGCTTAGATAATTCTAAAGATTTCTTTTTAAATACATCAATCTTGTCCGATATAATTAATTCTTTTGTCTTTGCATACATATCTTCATAATTCTTATATTCAAATATAATTCCATTTTCATTATTCTTTATATATTCTTTCGCATATTTCCAATCAGAAGCAACTACTGCTAAACCAGATATATATGCATCAATTAGTGAACCTGGTAAACACTCTCCAGGATATTCTGTTGGAAAAATAAATATATCATACTGTGATAATATTTCATATTCGGTTTTACCATCAGTTTTTATCTCACCATTATAAACTATATCTTCCATAAAAAGCTTTTTAATCTTTTTAAAATACTCTTCTGTACATTGTCCATATATATCTAATGAGCATTTTATATTTTCATCATTAAGTTTTTTTATTAATTTTATAGCTTCCTCAACGCCTTTTTCTTTTATCACTCTTCCAAAATATACAAATCTAATCTTAGTAGACTTAACATAATTATTTTTAAATTTACAAACTTTTCTAAAATTATTTAATTTTTCAACATTATTTATATTGATAGAATTCAAACTATTTTTTAATGTATTTGCTTCAACATAAATCTTTTTTATTCTTTGATATGTACTTATTTTCCATTTTTTATTTGTAATATTTCTATATAAAGACCCTCCTATTACAAAATAATAAATACTTTTCTTAGAATTAATTTTTTCTAGAAAATCTAAAACTATATGAGCTCCTCTATCTGCTGAAGATATTACAATTTCATCACATCTAAAATAGTTAAAAATTATTTTAAACACTAATTTTATAGCATTTTTTTTCCAATTATCCGTGTCAATAGACACAACTTGAAGGTTATCTATATCTTCCAAATATTCCTTTAATAATCTACATTTTACAGTTTCTCCATCAAGTCTATTTCTATTATCTGCAGTTGTTGCAATATAAAGTATTTTTTTCATATTTCACCTACTTAACATATATTCTCTTTTTTATTCCATTAAATGCATATCCAACAAAACAATAACAAGTTTTCCATAGTGGTAATTTTTCTATTTTTCTATACCAATACCAATTCATTTTTATAGCCTTAAATTTATTACTAGATAATGATTTAGAAACTACTCTATAATAAGATAAACATTCCGGTACTTCATAACAATCAAATCCATTTTTCAATAATTGACACCATGTAGCAGCATCTTGCCTTCTCCTAATATTTGGCATTTTCAACAATTCTTTACCTGTTAATTTTGTATCAACCATTACTCCTACTGTTTGAATAATAGTATTTCTTAAAAAAAGATTATAATCAACTTTTTTTGGTATTTTAATAATCTTGTTTAAACTTTTTCCTTGTTCATCTATCTTCTCATAATCTGTACAAGAAAAAGCATAATTATTATCCAACATATATTTTACTTGTTTTTCCAATTTTTCTTTTTTCCATAAATCATCCGCATCCAAATAAGCAATAAATCTACCTTCTGATTTTTCTAAAGCATAATTTCTTGCAATTGCTGCTCCAGAATTATTTTGTAATTTATAATATTTTATTCTGCAATCTTTTTTTACGTACTCTTCTATAATCTTTGCAGAATCATCAGTTGAACAATCATCTACTAAAATCATTTCCCAATCATTATAAGTTTGATTAAGCACACATTCTATTGTCTTATCTATTAATTTTTGACAATTATATACTGGCACTATTATTGAAACTTTTTTTTCCATTTTACATTGCTCCTTCTTTTTTTATTACTGATAAAATTGTTTTAAAAAATATCTTTACATCTAATTTAAAAGAAATATTATCCACATAATATAATTCCATTTTAATTCTCTCATCATATGATGTATCACTTCTACCATTAGCTGCCCAATATCCTGTTATTCCTGGTTTTACGCTTAAAAATTTATCTTTATTTTTACCATATTTTTCAATTTCGCCATCAACTACTGGTCTTGGACCAATAAGACTCATATCTCCCCTTAATACATTTATAAGTTGTGGAAGTTCATCAATACTTGTTTTTCTTAATACTTTTCCTATTTTTGTTATTCTTGGATCATTTTTTAGTTTTTGATTTTCTTCAAATTCTTTTTTAGCCTCATCATTTTGATCTAAATATTCATTTAATCTTTTATCAGCATTCATACACATTGATCTGAATTTATATATTCTAAATTGCTTACCACCTTTGCCATATCTTAACTGCTCATAAAATAATGGACCATCATCTTCTTTCAATATTTTTCTAGCTATGTATACTCCTATAGTAACAGGTATTAGTAAAACGACTCCTACGATACCTCCTAAAATATCTATTATCCTTTTTAAAAATCCATATACAATTTTTCTTACATCTATTTTTTCTTTTAAATTTTTTTCTACTATTGTATTTTCTGCAACAATATTGTTTTCGCCAACACTTGCATTCATAATTATCCCCCTTATTAACTAATCAAATACAATTTCATTATATTATTTTTCAAAATAAAAAGCAATATTTTTCTTCATTTTTCGCTATTTTATATTAAAGAAAAAAAATCCATTTATATAAATTTTTGTATAATGGATTTTCTTCATGCTTTATTTTGTATAACCTGTCTTGCTTATTATACTATCACTTATACTTTTAACATCACTTGAAGGTGTATAATTTTCTTCACCAAATGCTTCTTTATGTAATTTAGTCACATTGCTTTCTAATGTAACTGGTATACCATACCATCTGTCCATTGTTTTTCCTTTTGTTTCATATGGCCAGCCGATACTCTCTCCTACTTTATATTTTGCCATACTTGGTATCATTGATATTAAATCTCCTGATGAAATATTTGTATATACACATGGTAATATTTTATCTGCAAATGAATTTATTTCAGCAACATTTTTTGTTTTTAATTTTGTAAACATTGCTTCAATAACAGTTCTCATCCTTTCTGTTCTCTTATAATCTCCTCCTGCTGTATATCTAATTCTTGAATATGCCACAGCCTGTACTCCATCCATATTATAAGTACCTGCTTGTGTTATATGATTTGCTGCTTTTCCAGTAACTTTAGCCGTTTCATCTATATATGTATTTATATATTTTGTTTCTTCAGATGTTACACTTATTTTTACTCCACCTAATTGATCTACAGCTTTGGCCACTGAGTCAAAATTTACTGTTACAAATTCTTTTATATTTAAATCTAAATTTCTGTTTAATGTGTATATTGCAAGTGGTGCTTCCCCATATGAATATGCATGTGTTATTTTGTCTAGTCCGTGTCCTTTTATATTCACATATGTATCTCTATATACAGAAATTAATTTTATTTCTCCTGTTGAATTATTTATACTTGCTATAATTATACAATCACTTCTATTTCCAACTCCATAGTCATCTGATCTACTATCTACTCCAAAGATAGCAATATTTCTATATTTTGACAAATTACTACTTGTTTCTGTTGAAATTCCTAAATCCGCTTCATCTATATCAACTTTATTCATTTTTCCTAATTTGTTTGTTACATACCAGTATGCTGTTCCCAATAATACTGCTAGTATAATAATTAATGTTAATACTATTTTACCAAATATTTTTAATTTTCTATGTTTTCTTTTTTTTTCTTTTTTCATTTTTTCCACGCTTCCTCTTTGTGGTTCTTCATGATTATTTTCTTTTCTTAATGCTTTTGGAATTTCTTCATCAAGATTTTCTTCTTTTCTAAATGCCTTTGGTAACTCCTCTACATCATTGTAATCATCTATATAATCTTCTTCATAATATTCATCATCTTTTTTATAATCTTTATTATGTTTTCCTTGCATAACTGCTCCTTGTCTATTGTTTTTCTAGATTTTCTTTATTGTATATTTATATTAATTAAAAGTCAATATGTTTTATAATATTTTTTGGCTTTGTAAAATGGCATTTTTAGTTAGATGCCCATCTAAACATTTTTATATCTTTATACTTTTTTAATACCTGCTTATATTTTTCATATTCTTCATCCCATAACTCTTCTGGCACTTTATCAAATGCAGTAAATATTTTTTCTGCTTCTGCTAAATATATTACTTGTTCTTGTGCTGACATTG
>ERZ824978.2033-NODE-2033-length-19034-cov-15.762264_pt1 | contig 19034 bp, 20 predicted proteins | sample MGYA00519860_ERZ824978 | MGnify/ENA primary metagenome ERZ824978 (study PRJEB31778, sample SAMEA3449184) | human gut metagenome | biome: human gut; feature: human-associated habitat; material: faeces | place: United Kingdom | collected 2010/2012 ... | reverse complement strand
AATCCGGCTCTGACGACATGTGCGTCAGAACGGATGAAAACCCAGAGGTTTTCGTTCTTTGCGGGTTTTGCCGCCCGGGAGCGCATGCGAGAGGCAAAACCCGTAAAAACTCGAAAAAGTGATCTTTAGTCACTTTTTCGAAATTTTCTGTATTACTCTTCCATCTCGCCCGCTATCATAAGCGCCCCGGTAACCGTGAGCCTTTCGCGGGCGTCCACCTGATAGTCCAGCGCCGCGTTGTGTATGGCCTGCGCGTCCGAATACTTTCCCTCAGCCTCAAGGAATTCGGATATCATGCCTGTAAATTCTTTAAGGGCCGGGTAGCGGAAGGTTATACGCCCCGGCAGCGGGCCGCCCTCCTCCCTGGAGGTGGCGTATATGAGTATGTTGGGCGGAATCGCCCGAAAGCCCGCTGTGACGGAGGATATGAGCCTTATGCCATCGCCGTCCGCAGCTATATCGTCCAGCAGCAGTATGAATTTAAGCGGCTGGCCCGAAAGCCTCTGCAAAAGCCCGGGGATATGTGCCGTCTCCCCCTCGGGGACAATTATCAGCCGCACTTCAGGCAGCTCCTGAAGCAGTGACACCGCCTGAGCCGTTTTGCCGGTCCCCATGCCGCCCAGCAGCAGCATGTTCACCGCCTTCTCCCCCCGCATGAAGCGTATGGTGTTTTCCATCAGCCGGCTGTGCTGCTCCTCATAGGCGGAAAGCGGAACTATCGCCTCCGGCTCCTCCATAGGCGCCAGGCGGCCATCTTCAATTCTGAAGAAGCGATGCTGCAAAAATTTCCCCGTACCGTAGGATGCGAAAAAGTTCCATATATCTTCGGTAAGCTCGCCCCAATCAGCCGTCTCGAGAAAGCGGCGATACATCTCCTCCAGCGCCTCATCTGATACGAAGCTGTCCGTAAGCCCGGCCTGGCCGTATTTCCATGGGGTAAACTCCAGCGGCAGCTGCGCCGCCTGCTCTTCCTCGCTATTCCGGCGCGGAAGGTTTGATATGCTGCCTCCCGACCATATGGCGGTGGACTTCATGGCCACAGCGTCGTTTGCCCTTGAGCTTCTGCCCCTTTCACTTATGAGCCGGGCCACGCGCTCTGAGGTAAGGGTGGAAAGCTCGCCCATTATCTCAAGCCTCTCCCTCATAGCCATGAGCTGCGCCTCATCCCGTATGCCCCTGGCAGCAGAGAGGGCAAAAGGGTGTTCCGTCTGTATTATTTCGAATAAAAGCTGATCCCGCCACAGGTCCCCTGTGACCCTCCTGGCGGGGGAGGACAGCATATATTCCGTGAGCCTGTGATATGCGCCGAGAGCGCCAGGGAAATTGGCTGTCCAGGTATCCATGAGCAGCTCCCCCATGAGCTCCGCCGCCTTCGAAAAGCCCCCGAGCCTTAGGGTCATGGCAGCCGCGGCCGCCAGCGCCTCGCCGGGATTCATATCCCTCAGTCTCATACACGCCTCTCCTTTGCGCCGTTTATAATATCATAGGGCCGCAGCCCCTTTAATAATACCACAGCATACGCCTTGCGGCAATCGCGGCAGGGTGATATAATTTCAGAAACAATAATCGTTTTCGTGGCATAATAATGAAAATGAGATAGGTTCTTCTCGCCGGCTCTCGCTGTAACGGCAATACGGCGGTGCAGATTAGTGCGCTGTTTGATTTTATATAATATAAAGGAAATATAACCATGTCAAAGAAGATTATCCTAACGGGCGGCGGAACTGCCGGCCACGTCACACCCAATCTGGCGCTGCTGCCAAGGCTCAGGGCGGAGGGCTACGAGATACACTACATAGGCACCGCCGATGGAATAGAAAAAAGCCTTGTGGGAGGCCTTGAGGGCGTGACCTATCACACCATATCCGCCGGCAAGCTGCGCAGGTACTTTTCGCTGAAGAACCTTACCGACCCATTCAAGGTTGTAGGCGGCATATTCCAGGCCAAGCGCATCATTAACAAGGTAAAGCCGGACGTGGTGTTTTCAAAGGGGGGCTTCGTATCGGTGCCCGTGGTCATAGCGGCAAAGGGCATGGCGCCCATAGTAGCCCACGAGAGCGACTATACTCCCGGCCTGGCCAATAAGATAACCGCCAGGTTTGCAGACAGAGTATGCGTCACCTTCGAAGATACTCTAAAATACGTCGGCGCAAAGGGCGTCCATACCGGCACCCCCATACGGCCCGAGCTTTACGGCGGCGACAGGCAGAGGGGGCTGGACTTTACCGGCTTTTCCGGCGAAAAGCCCATACTCCTTACCATGGGCGGCAGCCAGGGCGCCCAGGCCATAAACGACGCGCTGCGATCGGCGCTGCCGCGGCTGACCCGCTCCTTCGACATTATCCACCTCTGCGGCAAGGGCAAGAAGGATGCTTCCATAGCCGAACCGGGCTATGTCCAGTACGAGTACATCTCAAAGGAGCTGCCCGACCTTTTCGCCGCGGCGGATATAATACTCTCCCGTGCCGGCGCCAACGCCATATTCGAGTTTCTGGCACTTGCAAAGCCCGCTCTGCTGATACCCCTGCCGCTTTCCGCCTCCCGGGGGGATCAGATACTCAACGCCGGCTATTTTGCCCGCAAGGGCTACGCCATGACGCTGGATCAGGCCGGCCTTACGCCGGACACCTTATTCGACAGCATACACGACCTTTACGACAGAAGGCTCAGCTTTATTTCCGCCATGAGCGGCGACTCCACCGCGGACGGCACCGATGAGGTGCTGGACGTCATACGGTCCGAATCGGAGAGGAGTAAAAGATGAACTGCCACAAAAGAAGCAACGGCAAAAACAGGGGCAGCTACGGTTCCTCTGTGGCGCACAAGGCGCTTACCAAAGAGGTAGTGGCCCAGAGGCTTGCGCTGCCCAACGGCCCCGAGCACATGATGCACTACGCCTCCGAGGCGTTCCCCTTCGCTTATGAGCTGTTTTCGGAGGGCAACTCCGCCGCGTGCGCTTTTCTCTGCCGCTGCGCAAAGCAGGAAAAATACGCAAGGCAGCTTAACGATATCATGGGCAGCGAGCGCGAGGCCCTTCGAAACGCCCTGCTTTCCAATCAACCCAAGCTCCGCAAGAATGCCGCGGTTCTCATGGGTCAGCTGAAGGTCCCCTCGGACGTGAAATACCTGAAACAGGCCCTTTCAGTAGAGGATACCCGCTTCGTGCGGCCTTCGATGCTGCTGTCCTTAGGCTCCATAGGAGGGGATGAGGCCAAGGCGGCTCTCGCCTCATATACTATACAGCCGGCAAACAGCGAAGATGAAAAGGTGCATTTCGAGGCGGAAACAGAGGCCTACAAAACCGCCATGCGAAGCTTTCTCACCTTCGAAAAGCACGAATTCACCGCCCTTCCCAGGCCCTGCGAAATAGAGCTGCGTTCCCCGGATAAGCTATCCGACCCTCTGGCCCGGGAGCTTGCCGAGCATGGTTTCAGGGTGTCCGCCGTACACCGCGGCGACGTACACGTGCATACGGAGGACATGATGGGGCTTTTCGCCTGCCGCTGCTTCACTGAGGCGCTCATCGAGATATCCGCCAACTCAAACCCCGACCCAAAGTCCATGGGCATAAAGGCAAAGAGCTTTCTCGAAAAGCTGCTGCCCGCCTGCCATACCGGCAAGCCTCCCTTCGGCTACAGGCTGGAGATAAGGGGGGAGGGCAATATAGACAGGCTGGCCATAGCCCGCAGGATGATAGCGGTCATGGACGGCGAGACGCTGCTCAACTGCCCCAACAACTACGAGGTGGAGATAAGGGTGGAGATAGGCGGCAACGGCGGCGCGTTCATGTACGCAAAGCTGCTCACCATAAAGGACGAAAGGTTCAGCTACCGGCTCCAGGCCCTGCCCGCCAGTATGCACCCCGCGACGGCGGCCGCCATACTGAAATACGCGGAGTTCTTCCTGGGCGGAAAGGACGCGAGAGTGCTGGACCCCTGCTGCGGCAGCGGCACATTTCTCATAGAGCGGGAAAAGCTTTACCCCTGTGCCGGCCTTACCGGGGTTGATATATCAAACAAGGCCATAGACATAGCCCGCAGCAATGCAGAGGCCGCCGGCAGCATTGCCAAATTCGTACACAACGACTGCATGCGCTTCACTGCGGAGCGGCCATATGACGAGCTGGTGGCAAATCTCCCCTTTGGCAATCGCGTCGGCAGCCACAAGTCAAACGAAAAGCTTTACGCCGGCATATTGGAAAACCTTCCCAAATGGCTCCGCCGGGGCGGCGTGGCAATACTGTACACCATGGAATACACTCTGCTCAAGAAGCTGATTCGGGAGCATCCCGGCTTAAGGCTCGTCACGGAGGTCAGAACGGAGGCGGGCGGGCTAATGCCGGCCGTGTTCGTGATAAAAATCGGGCAGTAAATAACGATACTGTGTAAAAAGTGGCTCTCAGCCACTTTTTTATGTTATAATGAAATAAATAATAAAACAAAAAAAGGAGGGATACCTATGGAAAAAACTGTAGAGCTGCTGATGAAAAACGCATCTCTTCTCGACGTGGAGCTGGTGGCGGGCGTCCTCAAGCAGGAAGGCATACCTCATTTTATAAAGGAAAAGGGGCCGGGCGGGATATATTGCGGCGGCGCCATTATGGGAGCAGATCTGTACGTGCCGGGAGAATGCCTGGAAACAGCTATGGATATAGCGGAAGACGTGCTTTTTACACAACCCGATACCCGTGCGTAAAGCAATATGATACAAAGGGCCGCAAGGCCCTTTTTTGTTCTCCGCGTGACTGTTCCACGTAGAACATTTTTCGGCTTTTATTTATTTGTTCTACGTGGAACATTAACCAATTATTGTTTATTCCACACGAATGCATTATAATCAATAAAGAAAATCCGGTACTGATCTTTCAAATGGCACAGCCATTTATGCAAAAAAGGAGGATACATGGCTAAAATAATCGCCGTAGCTAACCAGAAAGGCGGGGTAGGCAAAACCACCACCACCGTCAACCTTTCGGCATGCATTGCCCAGCAGGGCAAGCGGGTGCTGTGCGTGGATATCGACCCTCAGGGCAACAGCACCAGCGGCCTTGGCATAGATAAGGAGGCCGTACAGTACAGCGTATACGACGTGCTGATAAACGGCGTGGACCCAAAGGAAGCAATAGAGCACAGCGTGGTGGAGGGCCTGGACATGCTCACCGCCCGCAAGGAGCTTTCCGGCGCTGAGGTGGAGCTGGTCAACGCAATGGCCCGGGAGACTGTTCTCAAGCGTGAGCTGGATACCCTCCGGGACAGCTATGACTATATATTCATAGACTGCCCGCCCAGCCTTGGCCTGCTCACCATAAACGCCCTGACCGCGGCGGACACGCTGCTGGCCCCCATACAGTGCGAGTACTTTGCCCTGGAGGGACTGTCCGACCTGATGAACACAGTAAAGCTTGTCAAGCAGCGGCTGAATACCGATCTTCAGGTAGAAGGCGTAGTCCTTACCATGTTCGACGCCCGCACCAACCTTTCGGGGCAGGTTGTGAACGAAGTAAAGAAGTTCTTTAAAAATAAGGTTTACGACACCATAATACCACGCTCGGTGCGGCTAAGCGAGGCTCCCAGCTTTGGCCTTCCCATCACCATGTACGACCCCCGTTGCTCGGGAGCCAGGGCATATAAGGCGCTTGCCAACGAGCTTATAGGTAAGGAGAATTAAAATATGGCTATAAAAAAAGGACTCGGAAAGGGACTGGACGCACTTTTAGGGGACTATCAGCAGCCCCCGGAGGAAAGCGTTAAGGAGATAGACGTAAACCTCATCGACACAAATTCATCCCAGCCCCGCAAGAGCTTTGATAAGGAAAAGCTGGACGAGCTGGCCAATTCCATAAAAAACCACGGCATAGTACAGCCCATCGTCGTGCGCAGGACAGGGGAGAGGTACACCATAGTAGCCGGCGAACGCCGCTACCGTGCCGCCCGCATAGCGGGCCTTAATAAGGTACCTGTAGTTGTAAAGGATATGGACGACTATCAGGTGATGGAGGTGGCCCTCATAGAAAATATACAGCGGGAGGACCTGAACCCTATCGAGGAAGCCACTGCTATACGCTTCCTTATGGATCAGAACGACCTGACACAGGAGGAGGTGGCGGAGAGGCTCGCAAAGAGTCGTCCGTCCATCGCCAACACCCTGCGCCTTCTCAACCTGCCCGAGGAGATACAGCAGTACCTCAAGGATGGCAAGCTCCAGTCCGGCCATGCAAAGGTCATACTCAGCCTGCCTGAAAAGCCAATGCAGTTCCGGCTGGCCGACAGGATAGCGGAGGGCGGGGTATCCGTCCGGGAGGCGGAAAGGCTTGCAAAGGCAATGCTTCAGCCCGGGCGCGAAAAGAAAAAGCCTGAACAGCCGGCGGACACCGACCTTAAGTTCGCGGAGGACAGGCTGCGGGACAGGCTGGGCACAAAGGTGAGCATACAGGGCAGCCAGAGTAAAGGAAAGGTAATTATAGAATACTATTCCCGTGACGAGCTTAACGGTATATACGATATTCTCATAAGGGAGTGAACCGGATGAAATACCATGGTATAAAGCCTGTGTATAACGTATGGCTGAGCAAGGACGACGGCAAGTACTTCGGTCCAGGCGTAGCCATGCTTATAGAAGGTGTAAAGCGCACCGGCTCGCTGTCGTCGGCAGCCAAGGAAATAGGCATGGCCTATTCTAAGGCCTGGCGCATTATAAAGCGCAGCGAGGAGCTTACGGGCTGCAAGCTGCTTTTATCCCGCACAGGCGGCGCACACGGCGGCGGCGCCTGCCTCACACAGGACGCCGAGCAGATACTTTCGGACTTTACCGCCTTCCGCAAAGAGGTGGATACTGAGATAGAAAAGGCTTTTAAGAAGTACTTTGCCAATTAAAAATATGAAAAATAACAAAACCACTTACATGGACCTCTTCACCTCTTTCTTCCGCATAGGTCTTTTTACCTTCGGCGGCGGCTATGCCATGCTGCCCATGCTGGAGAGGGAGTGCGTGGAAAACCACAGCTGGGCTACCCGTGACGAGCTTCTGGACTATTTCGCCATTGCCCAATGCACCCCCGGCGTCATCGCCGTGAACACCGCTACTTTTATAGGCTGCAAGGAGAAGGGATCTATGGGCGCGGCGATAGCCACCTTGGGCGTCATATGCCCCAGCATAATCATAATACTCATAATAGCGGCCATACTTACTAATTTCGCCAGCCTTCCCGCCGTAGGGTACGCCTTCAACGGCATAAGGGTGGCCGTTGCCGTGCTCATACTCAACGCAGTGATAAAGCTCATAAGGAGCAATCTTAAACAGCCTGTTTCCATTCTGATATGCGTGCTTGCCTTTGCTGCGAGCCTGTTTAGCCTGTCCCCCGTCATAATAGTGCTGTCTGCGGGGGCCGTTGGCATAGCGTACGGATATTTCGGGAGGCAGAAATGATATACCTTCAGCTTTTTTATGAATTCTTCAAGACCGGGCTTTTTGCCGTAGGCGGCGGCCTTGCCACCATACCCTTCCTTTCCGCCATGACCGATAAATACACATGGTTCACAAAGGCGCAGCTTGCGGATATGATAGCCGTGGCGGAATCCACCCCCGGGCCCATCGGCGTAAATACCGCCACCTTCGCAGGGTACAACGCGGCAGGCATACCCGGTGCGATAGTTGCCACATTGAGCCTTGTATTGCCGAGCTATATTATAATACTTGCAATATCAAAGGCGCTGCAAAAATTCCGGGACAATAAATACGTGAACGATGCCTTCTTCGGTCTTCGCCCGGCGGCGACGGGGCTTATTGGGGCGGCCTGCTATTCCGTGACGGCTATAGCCCTCTCCGGCAGCACGCTTTTCGGCTGTATCGACCTCAGGCGGCTCATATTCTTTGGGCTGCTGCTGGCCGTTACAAACATAAAGCGGCTGAAGGGCCTGCACCCGATAATATTCATAGCCATAGCCGCCGTCGTTGGCATAGTTTTCAGGCTGTAAAGGGAGATATATGTAGCATATGTATATAAACCCCTTGTTCAGCGGCTCCTCCGGCAACTGCACTCTTATAGGCGCGGACGGCGGCCTTTTCATGGTAGACGCGGGCAAAAGCGCCCGCGCCGTATCGGCTGCCCTTGCCCTTGCGGGGGAAAGAATAGAGGATATATCCGCAATATTCATCACCCATGAGCATACAGACCACATAGCGGGCGTCGGCGTGCTTTGCAGGCGTTACGGCATACCGGTATACGCCAACGCCGCCACATGGCAGGCCATGGAGCCGCTTATAGGCGAGGTGCCGCCGAAATGCATACGTGTATTCGAGAGCGGGCGTGATTTCTTCATAGGCGGCGTATCGGTGCTGCCCTTTTGCATACCCCACGACGCGGCGGAGCCGGTAGGCTATTCTTTTTTGGGCGGCGATGGCAAAAAAATCACCGTAATGACCGACATAGGGCATATGGACAGCCGCCTTATATCCTGCGCCGCCGGTTCAGACATACTTCTGATAGAATCAAACCACGACGAGGAGCTGGTAAGCTCCTGCCGTTATCCCTACCCTACCAAGCGGCGCATACTTTCCGACATCGGCCATCTTTCCAACGCCGGCTGCGGCCGGGCGCTATGCGGCCTGTATTCGGCCGGTGTGCGGCGGGCGATACTCGGCCATCTGAGCCGGGACAACAATTTCGAGAGCCTTGCCCTTGAGACGGTGCGCTCCGAGCTTTTGAATCAGGACATACCGGAGTCTGAATTCGCCCTTGCCGTGGCCCACAGGGACAGGATGACCGGGAGGTTTGACGTATGACGGTAAAGCTTATATGCGTAGGCAGGCTGAAGGAAAAATTTTATGGCGATGCCTGCGCCGAATTCAAAAAGCGCATATCCCGCTTTGCTGACGTCAATATCATTGAGGTATCAGACGAAAGGGCGCCGGAGCAGCTGTCGCCCGCCGAGATGGAGCAGGTCAAGCGGGCGGAGGGGGAGAGGATACTCGCAAAGGTTGCCCCCGGGGACTATCTCATCGCCATGGACCTGAAGGGGGAACAGCTCACATCCCCTGAAATGGCGTCGCGGCTTCAGGGCATAATGAATTCCGGCGGCAGCAGGATCGACTTCGTCATCGGCGGCTCTCTGGGCCTGTCTTACGAGGTGCTTCAAAGGGCAGACCTCAGGCTCTGCTTCGGCAAGCCCACCTTCTCCCACCAGATATTCCGGATAATGCTCCTGGAGCAGATCTACCGCTGCTTCAAGATCATAAACAACGAGCCTTATCATAAGTAGAGTATTTATGCCTTCTTTTCTTTCTCTTTTCAGGAGAAAAGAGAACAGAAAAGAAGCAAAAGAAAGAGAAAAGCCAACCCTTTTATTATGAAAAAGAAACAGGGAAAAGGGAATAGCTCAATTTTAACTTATATATTTTTGAAAGGATACCGTAAATGCAGATCAGAAAAAGCACCATACAGGATGTCAATGATATAATGAATATCATTGCCGCGGCAAAGCAATATATGGTCAGCCACGGAAACACGACCCAATGGGTAGACGGCTATCCGGGAGAGGACATAATAATATCCGATATTAAAGACAACAACAGCTATGTAATTATCGATAACGATATAGTAGCGGGGACCTTTTCATTTATTATAGGAAAGGAGCCCACCTATCAGGTCATTAAAAACGGGGAATGGCATTATGACAGGCCATACGGCACTATCCACCGCCTGGCTTCAGGGGGGATAATCCGGGGTATCTCAAGGGCGTGCTTTGAATATTGCCTCCATCAGATGGATTATATCCGCATAGATACCCATAAGGACAATATTTCCATGCAGGCCGCCATTGAAAAATTCGGATTCAAAAGATGCGGCAATGTATATATGCTGAACGGCACTGAGCGTATAGCATATGATTATTTGAGATTATAATATCCATTTCTATTCTATTTTTTGTTTCTCCGGTATTTATAGTTCTTTATGTCCTTTTATCTTTTCCTGTTTTCGTTGGGCTTTTCTTTTCTCCTGAAAAGAGAAAGAAGGTGGAAAGCACTATTTCTGATTCTCCGATTCTCCGATATGCTTGTTATTATATAAATATATAGTAGTATCCGTAATAGTCGTGTCAGCAGCGTTGAAAATGCCAAAAAATTCAGCTGCCGCCTGAAAAACCGATATTGACAACCAGTTGGCAACACGTGGAAAAACACCCGCCTTATCAACGCTTTCAACAGCGCCAATGTTTCCACATTCCGTCAACAGCATATCAACAGGGTTTATCAACGATTTGCAAATTGTTTTCCGCCTCGGCTGCGCCTGAAACGGCATAAAAAAGCGCGGTTTGTGCCGGTCAACATTTTGCCAACACAATATCAACTGAGGTTGTCAATGTTTTGGTAGTTTAATGATGCATCAAATTTATCCGTTTTGTCATAAAGTCGCTTGAATTTGCCTTAAAGTCAAATATTAAAATTATTTTGTAAAATATACTTGACATAAAAGCGGGTAAGTGATAACATGTTCCCATAAGAGAGATCAGAGATAAATCAGGAGGGAATCAAGATATGTCTAATAGCTATGTGCTTGGAATCGCCGTAGGGATAGCCTTCGGAATAATGCTTGTAGCCTTTATATTTTCTTATTTAAAAAAGAAGGGAAAGGATATATGTGAATACGACGAGAGGCAGAAGCTGGCCCAGCTCAAGGGCTGGAAGGCGGCCTTTATCGCTGCCGTATGCTTCGATATAATAAACGCCATGGCGGTAGATATATTTGGCCCCTGGGCCAGTATGATCACCATGTCCTGCTGCTCGCTTTTTATAGGGGTAGGGGCATACGGCATAGTTTGCATTATAAAGGACGCCTACACCCCGCTGCATAAGAGGGCAGGCAGATACATGCTGCTGTTTCTTGTCATAGCTGCGTTCAATGCCGTAACAGGGATTGTGAACTGCAAAAGAATTGGCTTCTTTGATGAGGGAAGGCTTACCGTAGGCTGGATAAACCTCTTTGCCGCCGCCCTTCTGATAATTATCGACATAGTATACGCCATAGATGTTATCATAAAAAGGAGCAGGGCAGTGGAGCCGGACGATGAAGATTAACGGAGGAATAAAATAATGAAGAATCTTCGCATGAAGGCAGCCCGGGCGGCAATGGATATGTCCCAGCAGCAGCTGGCCGACGCCGTAGGCGTTTCCCGCCAGACCGTCAACGCCATAGAGAAGGGTGATTACAACCCTACTATAAACCTCTGCATTGCCATCTGCCGCGCCCTCGGCCGTACACTGGACGAACTGTTCTGGGAAGAAGGGTAGAGAAACTGATAAGCAATGAATACGAGGAGCGGCTTATGCCGCTCTCAGTCTGTCAAAAAACCCCAGGGTTGATAAGGGGCCGCAGCCCCTTATGTTTAATCCGGCTCTGACGACATGTGCGTCAGAACGGATGAAAACCCAGAGGTTTTCGTACTTTGCGGATTTTGCCGCCCGGGAGCGAATGCGAGAGGCAAAACCCGTAAAACTCAAAAAAGTGGCATTCAGCCACTTTTTTGACACTCTGAGAGCGGCTTATGTCCGCTCTTATTTATATTTCGTTAAAAATGAATCAACAAAAATACAATCCGTCAATATTTGACAATAGCTAAATATAGTCGTTAAGTCTTTAATGAGCCTTAATATATTGTGGGAAAAGGGTGAATTTGATAAAAATCCAACAAAATAAGGATTTTTTCGCAATAATATATGTACTGAATGTGAAGAAATATATTGACTATTTTTATATGCCATGCTAAAATCTTAGCGTGGATAGAAACTTTATTTACACATTTTTAAGGTTTTTGAATTTAAAAGCCTTTTATCTTGCAGGAAAAGCGAATCGATAAGCAATAATATGTTTTCAATAAAATAAGAAAGGACTAATTTTGATGGAACTTATCGTAAAAGTAAACTCCTTCCTTAACGGCATCGTAATGGGCTGGCCGGGCATGATCCTTCTGGTAGGCACCGGCGTGTATTACACGATTCGCTGCGGCGGGGTACAGTTCAAGTGGTTCGGCTACATAATGAAGACCACCATCGGCAAGATCTTCGACAAGAAGGAAGCCGGCGAGGGCTCCGTAACTCCCTTCCAGGCCGTGTGTACCGCCCTTGCGGCGACGGTCGGCACCGGAAATATCGCCGGCGTTACCGGCGCTATCGCCCTCGGCGGCCCCGGCGCGGTTTTCTGGATGTGGGTATCCGCCCTGTTCGGAATGTGCACCAAGTTCGCTGAGGTCACCCTGGCCATACACTTCCGCGAGCGCAACGACAAGGGCGACTGGGTAGGCGGCCCCATGTACTACATCAAGAACGGCCTCGGCAAGAAATGGGTCTGGCTGGGCACGCTGTTTGCACTGTTCGGAATGCTTGCGGCCTTCGGCATAGGCAACATGACCCAGATCAACTCCATAGTTACCTCTATCTCCGGCACCATCAACTCCTTCACCCCCATCAACGTCAACGCTGCTAACCTCATAATCGGCATCATAGTGGCGGCGTTCTGCGCAATGGTGCTGCTGGGCGGCCTCAAGCGCATAGGCCAGGTCACTGAAAAGCTGGTCCCCTTCATGGCGGTGATCTACATCGTCTCCGCACTGATAATCTTCTTTGCACACATAGGCAACATAGGCAACGTGCTCCGCGGCATCTTCGTGGGCGCCTTCACCCCCTCCGCAGTTGTCGGCGGCGTTGCCGGCGTAACCATCTCCGCCGCTATCAAGCGAGGCGTCGGACGCGGCGTGTTCTCCAACGAGGCCGGTCTTGGCTCCGCTCCTATCGCCCATGCCGCTGCGGATAACGACTCCGCTGTGCATCAGGGCTGCTTCGGCGTGTTCGAGGTATTTGCGGATACCATCGTCATCTGCACCCTCACCGCCTTCGCCGTGCTCATGTCCGGCACTCCCATAGAGTACGGCCAGGCCGCGGGCGCTCCCCTCACCATAGCTGCGTTTTCAACCACCTTCGGCAGGGCGGGCGGCGTCATAATCTCCATCGGCCTCACCCTCTTCGCCACCTCCACCATACTGTCCTGGTGCCTGTACGGTACCCGCTGCGCGGAGTTCCTGTTCAAGTCCACCAAGGTCATCAAGCCCTATCAGATCATATTCTGCCTCGTGATAATCCTGGGCGCCGTCACCGAGCTTTCCCTGGTATGGGATATCGCCGACACCCTCAACGGCTTCATGGCTATCCCGAACCTTGTGGGCCTGTTAGGATTGTCGCCCATAGTCATCAAGCTCACCCGCGAATACTTCAACGGCGTGCGCCTGGGCGAGAGCAACGGAAAGTAATAACAACAGAGTTTCGCAGAAGTGGCAAGTCCACTTCTGCGAGTTTTTTTCGGGTTTTGCCTCTCACATTCGTTCCCGGGCGGCAAAACCCGCAGAGAAGAAAAACCTCCGGTTTTTATCCGTTTTGACGTACACGCCGTCAAAGCCGGAATTAACTTAAGGGGCTGCGGCCCCTTAACAACCCTGAGTTTTCTCGAAGCGGCGCCCGCAGCAAAACGCGGGGGCCGCTTCCCGGTTTATTTACACAATTTTTTATCGCAAAAAATCTTTTACAGCGGAAAACACTCAAAAAAAATTTGCCTGTCCGCTTATTACGGACTTAAAAAGAAAGGCTGAACTTAATATATTTGACAAAAGTGTTGCAAAAGCATAATTTATGTAGTAACATTAAGGCATTGAAATAACTTATTAGCCATCTGTCCGGTAAAAAACATATGTCCGTATTTTAAGGACATATAAAAAATAAAATATTTTTATTTTCTTTAAAAACATCGATATAAACCACTGCTGTCCGCAAAGCGCGGACATTTGTTTCCGGATAACAAACTTTTTATCTTGCAAAAGGCAAGAAGCTACCTTATAATCTTTCTATCGTTTCGTGCCGTCGGCAAAAAACCGATGGTTCAGGCATATAGCATATATGCCATAAACAAAAAAGAAATATAAATGGAGGAAAAAATCATGAAGAAGCTCATAGCCCTGCTCCTTATCGCAGTGCTGGCACTTTCCGCAGCAGCATGTTCTTCCCAGCCCGCGGGCACCGAAGCCCCCGCTGAGGGTACCGAGGCCGCCGCGCCCGCAGACGGCGCAAAGGTCGTAAAGATAGGCGTATTCGAGCCCGCTTCCGGCGACAACGGCGCAGGCGGCAAGCAGGAGACCCTTGGCGTTCAGTACGCCAATAAGGTACAGCCCACCGTCGAGATCGGCGGCGAGACCTACAACGTAGAGCTGGTCATAGTGGATAACGAGAGCTCCAACGACAAGGCCCCCACCGCGGCCGCCAACCTGGTTGCTCAGAACGTATCCATAGTCCTCGGCTCCTACGGCTCCGGCGTATCCATCGCTGCGGGCGACGTATTCAACAAGGCCGGCATCCCCGCCATGGGCATCACCTGCACCAATCCCCAGGTCACCAACGGCGTGGAATGCTACTTCCGCATCTGCTTCCTCGATCCCTTCCAGGGCACCGTTCTCGCTAACTTCGCAAGCAAGGAGTTCGGCGCGAAGAAGGCATACTGCCTCTCCAAGCTGGGCGACGATTACTCCGGCGGCCTGTGCCATTACTTCGTAGAGGCCTTCAAGGCTCTCGGCGGCGAAGTAGTTGAGGAGACCTTCCCCGAGGGCAACTCCGACTTCACCTCCTACATCACCACCGCCCAGAACAGCGGCGCTGAGGTATTCTTCTCCCCCGTATCCACCGAGGCTGCGGCGCTGATAATCGACCAGGCCGCGGGCAACGGCATGACCATGCCTATCCTGGCCGGCGACACCTGGGATTCCAACGTCATAACCGGCGCTGCCAAGGGCAAGAACGTAAAGGTCTGCGTTACCACCTTCTTCGATGAGGGCGCAGAGAGCGAGGCCGCCCAGGCCTTCGTATCCGGCATCAAGGAGTGGATCAACAGCGACGCTACCGCCAAGGCCAACAACGGCGGCAACGACATGATCTCCGCCGTGACCGCCATGGGCTATGACTCCTACTTCACCGCCCTCGAGGCGCTCAAGAACGCCGGCTCCACCAACCCCGCCGACGTGCTCAAGGCTCTGCCCACCACCACCTATGAGGGCGTGACCGGCGCCATCGCCTTCGACGAGATCGGCGACGCCATCCGCGACGCGGCCTTCGTTAAGGAAGTTGACACCGCCACCGGCGAGTGGAAGTTCGTGGCTATCCAGGGCGTAAACTAAATTAAAGGACTAAACCCAAGCGTAAGCACCGGGCGGCGGGTAACCGCCGCCCGGATAGTATAAAAACATTTCTCTTTTCCTTCCGCAAAACTCCACCACCCCCGGAGGTATCTTAAATGGATTTTATCAATACTAACCTGCCATATCTGCTGGCAGGCATATCCGTAGGCGGACAGTACGCCCTTATAGCTATAGGCTATACCATGGTTTACGGCATACTGCGCCTGATCAACTTTGCACACGGCGACGTTTTCATGTGCGCCGGCCTCATAATGATATACGCTGTAACGTGGATGCCGCTGTATATTGCCATCCCCTTCACGCTGCTTGTGACGGTGCTCATAGGCTTCCTCATAGAGCGTGTAGCGTATAAGCCTCTGCGCACCGCTCCCAGAATGTCCGTCATGATAAGCGCCATAGGCGTGAGCTACCTTCTCCAGAACGTGGCGCTGTACGTTACCGGCGGCCTGGCCAAGATGTACCCCACAATACCCTGGATAAGCAATACGGTGACCATAGGCACCGCTACCACCAAGGTAGTCACCATAATCACTCCTATACTTACCCTTGTGCTCGTAATAGCTCTGGTAACCTTCATTCAGAAGACAAAGATCGGCATGGCCATGCGCGCCGTGTCCAAGGACTTTGAGACCAGCCAGCTTATGGGCATAAAGATAAACAACGTAATCAGCGCTACCTTTATAATCGGCTCCTTCCTGGCTGCCGTAGGCTCGCTGCTGTATTTTACAAACTACGCGGCGGTAATACCCACCTCCGGCGCCATGCCCGGCCTTAAGGCCTTCGTGGCGGCGGTGTTCGGCGGCATAGGCAGCATACCCGGCGCGGTAATAGGCGCGTTTATAATAGGTATTTGCGAAAACATAATAAAGGGCCTGGGCTGGACCACCTTCTCAGACGCCTTTACCTTCGCCCTGCTCATAATAATACTCATCGTCAAGCCTACCGGCCTCTTCGGTGAGAAGGCCAACGAAAAGGTATAAGGGAGGGGGAGAGTATAATGAAAAAGCTCAGCAAAAACAACATAATCACCATCGCCCTTATAATAGCCATATACGCCATTGTGTTCGTGCTGGAAAAGGTAATAGATTCCAACTCCATGCTGTTCATAGTGCTCAAAAAGGGCGCCATATACGCCCTGGTGGCGGTTTCCATGAACCTGCTTAACGGCTTTACCGGCCTTTTCAGCCTTGGCCAGGCGGGCTTCATGCTCATAGGCGCATACGCTTACGCAATATTCACTATACCCGTGGAGTACAGGGACGCCGTATATCAGTACTTTGACGGCGGCATAGTCCAGTTCTCAATACCCGTCATACCTGCGCTTATACTTGCGGGCCTCGCGGCGGCGCTCTTCGCCTTCCTCATCGGCCTTCCGGTGCTGCGCCTCAAGAGCGACTATCTCGCGATAGCCACACTGGGCTTTGCAGAGATTATCCGCGCCTTCTTCCAGTGGGATACTCTTGGCCCCGTCACCAACGGCTCAAACCTGCTTAGAAAATTCCCTACTTTCGATTCCACTTTGTTCCCCTTCACAGTAGCCGGAATTTGCATACTGCTCATAGTGCTGCTTATCAACTCCTCCTACGGCCGCGCCTTCAAGGCAATAAGGGATGACGAGATAGCGGCGGAGGCAATGGGCATAAACCTGTTCAAGCATAAGGAGATGTCCTTCGTGATAAGCTCCTTCTTCGCCGGCGTAGGCGGCGCGCTGCTGGCCATGTTCCAGACAACAGTTCAGGCAATGGCCTTCAAGTCGGCCATGACCTATGAGATACTGCTCATAGTCGTCATAGGCGGCATAGGCTCCGTTACCGGCTCGGTGCTGGCCTCCTTCCTGTTCATTGCCTGCTCCGAATGGTGGCTCCGCTTCCTGGATGCCGAAACCTACATAGGCGCGTTCAAGGTGCCTCTCCTTCGCGCCGGCTTCCGCAAGGTGGTGTTCTCCATCATCATAATGGCTGTCGTGCTGTTCTACCGTCAGGGCATAATGGGCGACCGGGAGCTGAACTTTGACAGGATACTGAGGAAACGCCAGAAATTCATCGAAAAAACGCAGAGGGGGGGCAAGTAATATGTCAGAAAACGTACTTCGCCTTGACCATGTTACCATGCAGTTCGGCGGCGTAGTCGCCGTGAACGACCTCTCAATGGAGGTAAACGACAAGGAGATAGTTGCCCTCATAGGTCCCAACGGCGCAGGAAAGACTACGGCTTTCAACTGCATAACCGGCGTATATGAGCCTACCAACGGCATGGTGAGCTTCATGGGTAAGACCATGGTATGCAACCATCCCCAGGGCAAGATGAAAAAGCTGTACACGGGCGACCTTTATCCAGAGTTCAGCCATGTGGTCAGCCCAACTCCGGACCAGATAACCAAGCTGGGCATAGCCCGTACCTTCCAGAATATCCGCCTGTTCAGGAGCCTTACGGTATTCGATAACGTGCTTATCGCAAAGCATATGAGGGCAAAGCAGAACGTATTCACCGCCACGCTGCGCCTCAACGCCAAGGAAGAGAAGCGCATGAGGGATGAGGCAATGGCTCTGCTGAAGGAGCAGCATCTGGAGCACCTGAAGGACGACATAGCGGGCAGCCTGCCTTACGGCCTCCAGCGCCGATTGGAGATAGCCAGGGCTCTTGCTACCGATCCAAAGCTATTGCTCCTCGACGAGCCCGCAGCAGGCATGAACCCGCAGGAGACAAAGGAGCTCACCGAGTTCATCAGCCAGATAAGGCACGAATACAACATACCCATACTGATGATAGAGCATCACATGGATCTTGTTATGGCCATAGCCGAGCGCATATACGTGCTGGATTTCGGCCGGCTGATCGCCTCCGGCACCGCCGCCGAGGTACAGGACAATCCCGACGTCATAAACGCATACCTGGGGGTAGATGAAGATGAGTAGCCTGCTTGAAATACGCGATCTTAAAGTAAACTACGGCGGCATAGAGGCGCTAAAGGGCGTTTCCTTCGACGTGAACGAGGGGGAGATAGTAACCCTCATAGGCGCGAACGGCGCGGGCAAATCCACCACGCTGCGGGCCATAATGAGCGTCGTCAACCCCGCCTCCGGAACCATCAGCTACGAGGGCAAGGACATCACCCACGCCGCTACCCACGATATAGTTCAGCGCGGCATAGTGCTGGTGCCTGAGGGCCGCCGGGTGTTCCCGAACCTTACCGTCCTTGAAAACCTGCGCATAGGAGCCTATCTCCGGGAGGACAAGGACGCCATAGAGCACGACATAGAACACGTGTACAGCCTGTTCCCCAGGCTGAATGAGCGTCACTGGCAGCAGGCCGGCACCCTCTCCGGCGGCGAGCAGCAGATGCTGGCCGTTGGCCGCGCGCTCATGGCAAAGCCAAAGGTTATGATGATGGACGAACCCAGCCTTGGCCTGGCGCCTCTGGTGGTAAAGGATATATTCTCCATAATCCGCCGCATAAACGACGACGGCGTGACCGTCCTCCTCATAGAGCAGAACGCAAACGCGGCGTTGAAGATAGCCGACCGGGGCTATGTGCTCCAGACCGGCAATGTGACCATGACCGGCACCGGCATGGAGCTGCTCAACGATGAGAGCATAAAAGAGGCCTACCTCGGCAAGAAATAAGACACAACACACAAAAGAGCGGCATAAAAACAGGTGCCTTCGTAAAACAGTTTTAGTCCCGGCAGTAATGTCTGCCGGGACTGGTCTTGTATAAATTGAAGCCGCATGATATGATGAACAAACCGATAAATCGGGATTTGAGGAGGTGTTCATATGAAGAGAGCATTGCTTTTTATTTTCATG
>ERZ824978.2027-NODE-2027-length-19073-cov-5.819645_pt1 | contig 19073 bp, 17 predicted proteins | sample MGYA00519860_ERZ824978 | MGnify/ENA primary metagenome ERZ824978 (study PRJEB31778, sample SAMEA3449184) | human gut metagenome | biome: human gut; feature: human-associated habitat; material: faeces | place: United Kingdom | collected 2010/2012 ... | reverse complement strand
CATTCAGCTTGCGCAAGGCGGTGGACTGCTTGAGCGCACCAACGCCCACGTTATACGCAAAGCTCACCAGGGCATCAAACTGGTTCTGGTTCAGCGGCATCTTGACCGCCTGGGTCACCGCGTCCTCATAAGTCTTGATGCTGTGGTCACGGAGCCAAGCGTGTGCCAGAGCCTTCGTTGTGGTCATTCCCCGGCGCACCCGTTTGCCGTAGTAGCTGCCGGTCTGACCATAACCGATTGTCCATACACCATCCAGCTTGTTAGACGCTTTCAGCAAACAGCCTTCAAAGCGCTCGATCATGGACAAGCCCTTTTCGCTGATTTTCATCCTTTCGTCCACTCCTCCTTCATCGTCCGTCCTGGTTAGCCTTATCCTTCAGCGCTTCCAGCGCCCGTTCCAACACGGCGGGCAGCGGCACACCCATCAGACCAGCATTTTCAGCAATGCTGATGACCTCGCTGACCGTAAAGGCAATGCACACGCCGTCCCGCACATAGCTGGCGCCAAGCGCTAGGTCAAGCCGATGTGCCACCAGCACCAGCAGCAGGATGACGCACTTGCGCACAAGCCCTTTGAAACACGCCTTGCTCTCCAGCGCTCCGTTGGCGCTTTTCTGGCTCTTGTGGAACACGCCCGCGCAGAGCAGACCGGTGGCGTAGTCGATGGCCATGCAGATGACCAGCGTGGTCAGGCCAGCGTCCCAGCCACCGAACAGGCCAGCAATGAAGGAGCCAACCAGCCCCGCACCCGTACAAATCATTTCTTTCATGTTGTTCTCCTTTTTCAATTGATTGGATAGGCCAAGTTAATCCAAAACGCATTGGCCGAGCCTCTGGTAATCTGCAACCCGCCGTCAGCAGGGATCCGCAGTCTGGCAGGATTGGTGGTGGGTGCTTTCCAGGAGGGCAGGGTCATGATGATGGCTTCGCCATTTTGGGGCACTGGTGACGGTCAGGTTGTCCAGGCCGTATTCGCTGTTCAGCAGCACCTTGCAAACTGCCTTCTTGTTGTCCGGCAGGATGAACTCACCGGCCTTGCCTGCGCCCTGGAGAGCCACACCGTCAAAGTCTTCGGATTCAATGGTGCGGGCGGTGTTGATGCCGGTGAACGCTTTGCCCACGCCGTCAATGTAGACGTAGGCCACCTCTCCGGTCTGGAACAGGTCATCGGGCACTTCCTCGATGAGGAAGCCCTTGAATTTCACCACGCCGTTTTCGTCGATATTGGCCACGGAACCCTTGGAGGTGGTGGTCAGTCTGTGATCCACGATGGCGTTGTACAGGTCGGCACACACCTTTGCCCGCTTGGTGCCCACGGCCTCGATGTTGTTGTAATACTTGCTCAGGGCGTTGAAGAGCGCCAGCACATTGTCGTCGGTGTAGTCCAGCAGCGTCTCGCTGTGACCGGCATTCTGGGAGATGAACTTGCCGTGAGCGTCGTTAAATGCCTTGGTCTTCGCTCTGGCCTGCAGCTCCAGCCGGTCTGCGATGGCGGCCGCGAAGTCGTTGTTCACCGTGTGCCGGTCGATGCCCTCATGGAAGTTCCAACCCCAGGTGTATTTTGCGGGGGTGTTGGTGTAGATGATCTCGGTGCGGCTGCCGAAGCGGCTGGAATTGCCGGTGCCAGTGCCGAACGCCTTGGTGGCAGTCTTATCATAGCCGGTGCCGCAGACACAGGGGATGTCAGAGGTCTTCACATAGAAGGCGGTCTCGTTCTCCTGGATGCCGTCCATGGCTTCGATGCTGCCGCCGAAGAAGTCGGCAAAATAGCTCTGCTTCTTGAATACCGCCTGCAGCAGGCGCTTGAATTCCAGCTGATAGCTGCGGGCGGGCAGGTCGTTGTTGTCGCCAGCCGCGAACAGCTGGAGGTCAAATTTCTGTCTCATCTTTCTGCTCCTTTACTGATATTTCGCAATGCGCTTGTCGATCTCAGACATGGCATTGCCGGTGTTGTGTACGGTCTTGGGGGTTCTGCCGGTGGCTCTCTCCACTTCGGCGCGCTTCAGCTGCGCCTGGACGATGGACACAAAGCGGTCGATCCGCTCCTTGGTCTCCTCGGCATTCTCTCCTACCACAAAGTCCAGAATGTCCTGGGTGGCGTCCACGTTGTGCTCTTTCAGCAGGCCGGTGGCCGTCTTACCCAGCTCCATCCGCAGGGCGGAACGCTTCAGCTCCGCGTTCTCCTTCTGGAGCTTCTCCATCTCATACTGGTGCTTCTGGTCTGCGTTCATCTTCGCCAGCTTGGCGGACTCCTCCTGGGCGTTTTTCACCGCCGCTTCCTGTTCCGCTTTCCACTTGGCGAATTTTTTGTTGATGATAGCGTCAACATCTTTGTCGGTGTATTTCTTATCTCCTGCGCCCTGCTCCTGGGCAGGCTCCTGGCCTTCGGGCGGTTCAGTGCCCTCCGGCTGTGCCTGGGCAGGCGCTTCTTCTGCAAACAACTGCAAGTCAAACCGAACTTTTTCCATTGCTTCTACCTCCTCAAAGTTTTTGACCATTCTTCGCTGGGTCTTCCCCCCTGTTTTTCCGCCGTCAGGGCTTCGGCGCGCCGTCCCCGGCGATCTAAGACTTGTACGCACTGGGGATAAGCCTCCGCCACCCCCTGCACGCCAACAAAAAAGGAATCGGCCAGCAGTTGCACCTGCGGCGATCCCTCATATCTGACAAACGCCCCGCCGGGCGCAATGTCGCTGTGTAATTGTGCGTCCGTCAGCTGCTCCGCCGACTGGACAAAGGTCTGCACCAGCGTGGATACCGCCGCACAGACCAGGTCATGGCCGGGCGGTCCTGCGCCAGCGTGGCCGGTGATGCAGATGATATCCGGGCAAATGACGATGTGAATCATGGCCTTTCCTCCTGAAAATGGGTGTGAAAAAGCACCGTGACATTTGCACGATGCTTTTCACTGCGGCAGCCTACTGTTTTCATAGTCTCGAGTAACATTTCCGGTGTTCGGATCAACAACAACAGTCGCGACATATTCATAAGGCGTTTCATCTCCCATTTTGTAAACAAACGGTTTTGTGTGCATACATAATGAATAAACAAACTGCCCATCCTCGCGAAATCCGCAAGAACAACAACAAGAATCATTGTACTTACTATACAGCTTTTCTCCCATCATTTTTATGCTTTCCGCAAGCGCGTATTTCATCATACTTCTTTTGTCCATCACTGTCACCCCCCTAAATTTTACGCCAATTTTCTAGAAAAATCAATAATCAAATTCAGACTGGAAAAATTCCCTTTCCTCGCCATTTATACCTACGATAATGCTTGATTTTTGTCCGAGTTTTCGCAACGTTTCTCTGTCCGCCAGCGACGCAGTTAAAAAGCCGCCATCCACATGACTATGCGCCACCCATTTGTAATGTTTATTAAGTATTTCTTCTCCAAGCTCACCCGCTATGTCGCACGCTCTACTATTGCCTCTGATAAGGATATCTTCTCTCTTGCTCCTGAACAATGCAAATTCGTGACCGGTCGCCGCAGACAAATATGCAAGATCTCTAGTTGAAATTTCTTCCCGCTTATATCTATGGTACTCGCCTGTATTTTGAATGCGCGCAAGAATGTTTTTCCGTCGCTTGCTAAGGCCGGCTTTCCCCTCCGCAATTTGTTTTAAGGAACGCCTATAAGATTGAGGGCTTCCGGGTTGATCGATTTGGAGCCGTCGCTCCCACTCCTCCGTGGTACCGCCCTTATCCAAAAAGTCCAGCCAGGCTTCATATTCAGCGTCATCCTCATAGGCACTGACGGAGCACCGGCAATTCGGGTGCATGGGCGGGGCGTTCTTGCCCGGCATCATGTCCTTGATCTTGAAGTGTTTGCCGTCCAGGTCAGCGCAGGCGGAACAACAGCCACGGTTTACATGGAAGGTATATTCCTCGAAGCCGTTGGCCAGGAAGGACTGCCGCTGTGCTTCCGTCTGCACCCTGGCCAGCTCTGTCCGCATGAGCCGTTCGGCATTGCTCGTGCTGGTGCCGAAGGTCTTTTGAATCTCCCTGGCCAGGACACGAGGGTTTTTGCCTTGAATCATTCCCACCTGCAGTTGCTTGGACAGCTCCGCCTTCAGCGCTGCCTGGTTGCCCCAGATGCGCTCGGAAAAGGTGGCACCGTGGAAGGACGCATTGGGGATGGTCTCCGCCAGTTTGGCGTTGTTCCGGACGGTCTTGCCCAGGATGCCCGCCTGCCGCTGTAGTTCCTCCTCCGTGCGTCCTCGCAGGATTTTAGACATGAACTTCTCCTGCTCGTCGTGGCCAGCGACCAGCCCCAGGCCGATGTTGGCCTTTAACATCTCCAGCCGGTTGACCTTCATGGTCAGGTTGTACAGCCGCATTTCCTCATTGGCCTGCTCGCCGAAATCCTTGTCGGCCACATAGCGTTTGGCCTTGCGCTGGTAGGCCGCAATGTCCAGCTTGGACACTCGCCGCTTGGCCTCGGCCAGGGTGATCTGCTCCTTGTCCGCGTAGCGGCCGTAGAAGGCGTCAATCTCCTTCTGGGCGGCGTCCAGCATATTCTGATAGATCGCCCGCAGCTGTGCCTGGTACTCCTGCTCCTCCTGGAGATAGTGCTTCAGAGCTTCCGCCTCCCGCTTCTCCCAGTAGGTCTTACTGCTCATGTTCTACCCCGAACCGGAAATCCGCAGTGCTTTCTGCCGCTTCCGCTCCCTCCTGCTCCATGCGCTCCAGCTCTTTCTTGTCCAAAATCCGTCAGGTCATGTTCCGGATGTTCAAATACGCGAAACGCGAAGGCGTGATCGCCACCAACCCCGCAGATGACCTCTGCCCCTACTGTTTGCGGCACACCTATGGCACGGATTTGCAGGATGCGGGAGTATCCATCAACGTGGCAAAATACCTGATGGGACACAGTGACATAACAACAACAGCGAACATTTATACCAACACCACAGATGACTCGATTGAGTCCGCAAGAGAAAAAATTAACAATAAACTTTGTATGTCAAAATGTATGTCACTTGAAAAAGAAGCGTAGAGAAAATATTGATATATCAACGGTTTTCGTCTGTTTAATTTCCAGCTTCCCAAGCTGGCTACGAGGGTTCGATTCCCTTCGCCTGCTCCAACTGAAACGTGCTGATTTCACCTTTTGGGAAGTGAAATCAGCACGTTTTCTATGTTCTTCAACTGAGGGCGCTGGAATTTGTGCCTCCTCGCCGTTCCGTCTGGTTCGGCAGGTGAGCTCTGTCAGGCTCCCGTGCAGCTGCGCACAGGTTCTGCTTATGCGAACGCTTCCTTCACATACGCATAGACAGCGGACGCCATCTTTTCAATGTCCTTGTCCGTAGTGTTGAGCAATAGATCATAGTTTGCTCGGACACCCCACTTCTGTTCGCTGAAAAACTCATAGTATTTTGACCGGTTCCGGTCGATCTCCGCCATCTTTTTCTTCATCTCCCGCTGGTTCAGATCTTCCTCCGCCGGCTTGCGCTCCATGCACCGCTTGATCTTGCTGGCTTGATCTGCGTAGATGAAAATACGGAAGGGGTTACGATCTCGGAGCACATAGTCCGCACACCGGCCTACGATCACGCAGTCAGACTGCTCAGACAGCTCCCGAAGCAGCTTATGCTGTTCTGCGTAGGCGGAAATGCTCTGCTCAAAGATCGGATTGGGCGCCAAGTAAAAGCTCCGCCCTACGTTGATGGGGAAGGGAATGATGGGGCGGCGCTCGGTCACTTGCCGCAGGTATTCTTCTGACAGATCCATCCGCTGGGCAAGCTTCGTGATGATCTCCTGGTCGTAGTAGGCGATGTGAAACTTTTCCGCCAGGCGCCGTCCCAATTCACGGCCGCCGCTTCCGAACTCACGCCCAATGGTGATGATTCGATTCATAATGCAAACTCCTTTCCGCTGCTGTTTTTTCTGTCTTTTTCTGGGTTGCACCCTGTCGCCGCACCGAACCACAGGAACCCTCGGTTCTTCTATCTCTGCCTTCGCTCTCTCCCCAGCCGCCAGAGCAGCCCCCCTATCACCAAGGTCACCCGCGGCACCAGGTAGCATCCCAAGGCGGCCGCCAGATAGATGCCCCAGCCGGTGGCGTTAGGGCGCTGGAAGCGGGGAAAGAGGAGAACAAAGAGAACAACGCCCACGGCAACACTGATGATACGGCCAGGGGTGAGGACATCGGCCAAGGTTTTGTGGTCGGGGATCACATCCTCCAACACGGTCACATGGTTGGCATAAGCCAAAGCACGGGCGTTTCGCGTCAAGTGGCTGTTGGTGACCACCATGGCACGCTGACAGCCGTACATTGCCATGCCGGCCACCGCTTCCTGGACGGCAGCGCCGGAGACGGGTTTGGTGTAATATTTACACTGGACAGCGTAAGAAATCCCGTGTTTTTTGGCCACCAGATCCACCCCCATATCCCCAGTTTTTCCGGTCTGTATGACCTTTTTATAGCCGTTTTTGTATAGGTACTGAGCCACATAGTGCTCATACCCTGCTCCGTCCATCTCTCCGTGGGCAAACTCCACGCCTGTGATCTTGCTGGCCAGGTTCAGGCACCTGCGCCCCAGCCAGGCCACCAGCCGGAAAGGCGCACGCAAGATCCTCCACACCCTTTTCATCCCAGCAGGATCCTTCCCACTTCCGCCGGATCGGCGGCAAGCCAATCGGCCTTGGCCGACTCCAATTCCTCCCGTGTGCCGTAGCCCCCATAGAGGATCCCGATGCAGCGCAAGCCATTTTTATGGGCGCCCAGTACATCCAGGTTCCGATCACCCACCATGACCGCCTGAGACAGGTCGGTGAGGTGGAGGGCTTGGATGGCGTCCTGAATGATGAGAGCTTTCTCATTCCGAGTCTCGTCCATGCTGCCGCCGCAGACCAGGTCGAAGTACTGCCGCAGGTCAAAGTGCTCCAGCACCCGCTCTGCCAGTTGGTAAGGTTTGGAGGTCGCCACCGCCAAGGTCTTCCCCGCCGCCTTCAGGTCATGGAGCAGCTCTGGGATGCCATCGTAAGGGCGGTTGTTGTAGATGCCCTTGTGGTTGTAATCCTCCCGAAAATAGGCGATGGCCTGCTGACACTGCTGAGGGGTATAGCCGTACAGGCTGTGGAAAGAGACGGTCAAGGGCGGGCCGATGAAGGTACGGCGCACCTTTTCCACGTCCGGCTCCGGCCGTCCCATCCGCTCCAAGGCGTAGAGAACGGAATGGATGATACCGGGGCCGGAATCCGTGAGGGTGCCGTCTAAGTCAAAAAAAATGTACTGTGCCATGACATGATAATTCCTTTCTGTTTCATAAATCCAACGCCTTCTGTCCATACTGATTTTATGCCATTCAGGAGGTTTTGTAAATGGAATACGCCCATGTTATTTTGGCTTCTCTGTTCTCCATCCTCGCCCTCTTTCTCATCACCAAGCTGCTGGGCTGCCGGCAGATGAACCAGCTTTCTATGTTCGACTATATCAACGGCATTACCATCGGCTCCATCGCCGCCGAGCTGGCTGCATCCTGGGGAAAGGAATTCTGGCAGTGGGCCATTGCCCTGGTCATTTACGGCCTGGCCACCTTCCTGCTCTCCCTGGCCACGGATCGCTCCATCCAAGCGCGGCGGCTCATCACTGGAACGCCCATTCCACTGTATGAAAACGGGCAGCTGCTGGATCAGAATTTCCACCGTGCCAAGCTAGATTTGAACGAGTTCTTGATGCAGTGCCGCCTAGCCGGATACTTCGACCTGTCCCAGCTGGAGGCAGTGCTCTTTGAACCCAATGGGATGCTCAGCATCCTCCCTGCCAGTCCTTACCGCCCCGCCACCCCCTTTGACCTAGATCGAGCGGTGGAGCAGAGCACCCTTCTGGTGAATGTCATTCTGGACGGCAAGGTGATGGAGGAAAATCTGACGGGAACGGGCAAAGATCGTCCCTGGCTGGAACACATACTGGCCGCCCAAGGCTGTCAGGCAGCGGATGTGTTCCTGGCTCTGTATGACCCTACGACAGAGGCCGTGCAGGTCTACCGCCGGAGCGGCGGGAAAGAGGAGGACAAATTGGAATAAGGGAATCCCCCAAAAAAATACCGGCAGCAGAAACCGCTGCCGGTATGATTTATTGGGGACAAGTTTGGATGTGCGTCAGAAAACCTCAGTCTTCGTCCTCTGCTTTCTTCAGCTTCATCAGCAGCTGACCGGCAACCACACTGTCGCCTGCTTCCACCTTGATGTCGCTGACAACGCCATCTGCACGGGCGACCACGCTGGTCTCCATCTTCATGGCTTCGATGATGAGCAGGACGTCGTTTTCCTTCACTGCATCGCCCTTCTTCACCAGCACCTTGCTGACTGCGCCGGGGATGGAAGCACCGACCTGCATCACATCGTCAGGATCGGCCTTTTCCACTGCGTGGACGGAAGCCTTGGCGTGCTTATCCTGGACGTTGATCTCACGGCGCATACCGTTCAGCTCGAACTGAACCACACGGGTGCCGTCTTCGTTGGCATCGCCCAGACCCAGGTACTTGATGACCAGCGTCTTGCCGTCTTCGATGTTGACGCGGTTGGTCTCGCCCACTGCCAGACCGTGGAAGTACACATGGCTGCCCAAACGGGTGATGTAGCCGTATTCCGCACGGTTCTTGAAGTAGTCCTCCAGCACCTTCGGATAGGTCAGCCAGGAAATGACGTCACGCTCAGAAGGTTCATAGCCGCAGACCTTGCGCAGGTGTTCCTTAGCAGCCTCGAAGTCAGCGGGAGGCAGCAGGGCGCCGGGACGGACGGAGATGGGTTCTTCGCCCTTCAGGACGATCTTTTGCAGATCCTTGGGGAAGCCCCATGCAGGCTGACCCATCATGCCCTTGAAGTAGCTGACAACGGAGTCAGGATAGCTCAGAGCTGCGCCCTTTTCCACGATGTTTTCGGGGGTCAAGTCGTTCTGCACCATGAAGATGGCCAGGTCGCCCACCATCTTGGAGGAGGGAGTGACCTTGACGATGTCGCCCAGCATATCGTTGACCTTCTTGTACATTTCCTTGACTTCCAGGAAACGGTGCCCCAGGTTCAGGCTCTCCACCTGCGGCTTCAGGTTGGTATACTGACCGCCAGGAATCTCGTAACGATAGATATCGGTGACAGGCGTCTTCAGGTCGGACTCGAAGTCCACATAGCGTTCCCGGACGTCTGCCCAGTAATCGGTCAGCTTCTGCAGATCCATCAGGCTCAGGCCGGTATCCCGTTCCTGTCCTTCCAGAGCGGCGACCACAGCGTTCATAGAGGGCTGGCTGGTCAGGGAGCTCATGGAGGAGATGGCAAGGTCTGCGATGTCCACGCCGGCTTCGGCTGCCATCAGGGTGGTGGCCACCTGGTTGCCGGTGGTGTCGTGGGTGTGCAGGTGGATGGGGATATCCAGAGCGTCCTTCAGGCCGGAGACCAAAACCTTTGCGGAGTAAGGCTTGAGCAGGCCGGACATATCCTTGATGGCGATGGAGTGGCAGCCCATCTTTTGCAGTTCCTTGGCCATGTCAACATAGTACTTCAAGGTGTAGTTACGAGAAGTATCGGTAATCTCGCCAGTGTAGCAGATGGTGCCTTCTACGAACTTGTTCTGCTTCAGAGCTTCGTCAATGGCGACTTCCATGCTGGGCAGCCAGTTCAGGGAGTCGAAGATACGGAACACGTCAATGCCGCCCTCGGCGGACAGACGGACGAATTCACGGACGACGTTATCGGGATAGCTGGTGTAGCCCACGGTGTTGGAGCCGCGCAGCAGCATCTGGAAGGGGATATTGGGGATCTCACGACGGAGCCAATCCAGACGTTCCCAGGGAGATTCGTTCAGGAAACGGTATGCCACATCGAAGGTAGCGCCGCCCCACATCTCCAGGGAGAAGCAGTCTGCCAGGATCTTAGCCATAGCCGGTGCGCACTTGACCATATCACGGGTACGCATACGGGTGGCCAGCAGGCTCTGATGGGCGTCACGGCAGGTGGTGTCAGTGACCAGCAGCTTCTTCTGATCCAGCACCCACTTGCTCAGAGCTTCGGGGCCGTTCTGATCCAGGTACTGCTTCAGGCCGGGCTTGGGATCCCCTTCGGGTACGTCAGGGAAGCGGGGCGTCTCATACAGCTTCTGACCTGCGGTGGGGTCATTGACAACGATGTTGCCGATGTATTCCAGCATCTTGTTGGCACGGTTCTGAGACTGGCTGATGGTGAACAGCTCAGGCGTGTCATCAATGAACTTGGTATAGCACTGGCCAGCCTGGAAGACCGGATTGGACAGGATGTTGCTGACGAAGGAGATGTTGGTCTTGACGCCGCGGATTCTGGTCTCACTCAGGGCACGCAGTGCCTTGCGGCAAGCGCCCTCAAAGGTGTTGTCCAGGGTGGTGATCTTAACCAGCAGGCTGTCGTAGTAGGGAGAGATCTCTGCGCCCACATAGGTGTTGCCTGCGTCCAGACGGATGCCGAAACCGCCGCTGGTACGATAAGCGGTGATCTTACCGGTGTCCGGTGCAAAGTTGTTGGCAGGATCCTCGGTGGTGACACGGCACTGGATGGAGTAGCCGCGGGTGGTCACGTCAGCCTGGCTGGAGATGCCAATGGCGGGATCGCTCAGGGGACGGCCTTCCGCAATGAGGATCTGGGAACGAACCAGGTCGATGCCGGTGACCATTTCAGTGACGGTATGTTCCACCTGGATACGGGGGTTCATCTCGATGAAGTAATGGTTGCCCTTGCTGTCCACCAGGAATTCCAGGGTACCGGCGTTGACGAAGCCAACGGCCTTGGAGATCTTGATGGCGTCTTCATACAGGGCGTTGCGGATGGACTGATCCACAGAGAAAGCGGGGGTGTATTCCACGACCTTCTGGTAACGGCGCTGCAAAGAGCAGTCACGCTCGAACAGGTGGACGACATTGCCGTACTGGTCAGCCAGAACCTGGATCTCAATGTGCTTGGGACGTTCCAGGAACTTTTCAATGAAGATGTCGCCGTTGCCGAACGCCTTCAGGGCTTCGCTGTGAACCATGTCATAGGCTGCCACGACTTCTTCAGGCTTGTCGCAGCGACGCATACCACGGCCGCCGCCGCCGGCTGCCGCCTTGAGGATGATGGGGAAGCCAAACTCGATGGCCTTTGCCAGCGCTTCTTCGCCGTCCTTCAGGGGTTCGGTGCTGCCGGGGATGATGGGAACGCCGCAGCTGATGGCGATCTCTTTGGCCTTGAGCTTGTCACCCATCTGCTCCAGAACGTCGGAGGGGGGGCCGATGAAGATGATGCCGTTTGCTTCGCAGGCACGGGCAAAGTCCGCATTTTCCGCCAGGAAGCCGTAGCCGGGATGGATGGCATCGACACCGCGCTTTTTGGCCAGGTCGATGATCAGGTCAATGTTCAGATAGGCGCCAACGGGGCCCAGCTGCTCGCCAATCTGGTACGCCTCATCCGCCTTGGAACGGAAAGAGCTATACACGTCTTCCTTGGAGTACATCGCGACGGTGTGCAGACCCAGGTCAGCACAGGCTCGGAAGATACGAATCGCGATCTCGCCTCGGTTGGCGACCAATACTTTCTTGATTTTCTTCTTACCCATTTGAATCATTTACTCCTTTTACCGACACGCCGAACTCCGCAGACGGCGTGTTGAATAAAAAATTTAGTGGTGCAGATATATTGTACCGCAGAGAAAAGACTTTTGCAATAGTCTATTGCAAACTTTTGCAATCAGCGAGCGCACAAATTGCTTTCATGATTTTGGTCATTTCTGCTCAATCTTATGTTTTCGGCTGGAATGTGAGGAAAAAACGAGGAATCCTTTTCGGTATCCCCTTTTCCTGTCCAAACCGTTCTCTCTGCGCTGACAGATTATGATTGCTTGCCAAAACAGACCTGCAAGCAGTGCGCAGGTCTGTCTGTGGCGGACACCAGGTGCCTCACAGAACCTTGGATAAAAATTCTTGGGTTCTGGGATTTTTCGGGTTAGAGAATAGCTCCTGTGGGGTTCCCTGCTCCAGGATGCCGCCGCCGTCCATGAACAGGACACGGGTGGCCACCTCGCGGGCAAAGCCCATCTCATGGGTGACCACGGCCATGGTCATACCAGCCGCTGCCAGCTCCTTCATGACCTCCAGCACTTCCCCCACCATCTCCGGATCCAGTGCGGAGGTGGGTTCATCAAAGAGCATCATTTTGGGCTTCATCATCAGGGCACGGACGATGGCGATGCGCTGCTTCTGGCCGCCGGAGACCTGGCCGGGATAGCTGTCCGCCTTATCTTCCAGACCCACACGGCGCAGCAGGCGCAGCCCTTCCTCCTTGGCTTCCTCCTCCTTCATCATGTGGGTGCGCATGGGCGCCAGCGTCAGGTTGTCCATGATGGTCAGGTGGGGGAACAGGTAAAAGTGCTGAAAGACCATGCCCATCTGCTGACGAATCTGATTGATATTCACGCCCTTGGCGGTGATGTCCTGGCCGTCAAAGATAATCTGACCCTTGGTGGGTTCTTCCAGCAGGTTCATACAGCGCAGGAAGGTGGATTTACCGGAGCCGGAGGGGCCGATGATGACCACTTTCTCCCCGGGCTTGATATGTTCGTTGATGTCGTGGAGCACCTCATGGTCTCCAAAGCTCTTATAGAGATGATTAACGATAATCACTGCTGCGCAGCCTCCTTTCCACTTTGCCCATGATCCACTGGATAAAGAGCACCATGACGAGATAGATCAGCGCCACAGTGAACAGGGGGAAAAGGGCATCGAAGGTGATACCACGGATGATGTCGCCGCCGCGGGTCAGCTCATTCAGGCCGATGTAGCCGCAGATGGACGTCTCTTTCAGCAGGGTGATCATCTCGTTGATCAGGGCGGGCAGGGCGCTTTTCATGGCCTGGGGCAGGATGATGTCCTTCATGGTGGTCACATAGCTCATGCCCAGGGAGCGTCCAGCCTCCATCTGCCCCTTGTCCACGCCCATGATGCCCCCTCGGATGATCTCGGCCACATAGGCGCCGGAGTTGATGCCGAAGGTGATGACGGCAACGGTGATCTTCTGGGCGGAGACCAGGATGACGAAGTTGATGATCAGCAGCTGCACCAAGGTGGGCGTGCCGCGGATAACGGTGATGTAGAGCCGACAGATCGCGTCAGCCAGCTTCAGCAGAAAGTTGCCGGGCGAACGGAACCACTTCGGGCGGGTCTGGTCGTGGGTACAGCGCACCATGGCAATGAGGATCCCCAGGATCAGGCCAACGATCAACGCCAGCAGGGTGACGATGATGGTGATCTTCAGGCCGTCAGTGATGTAAGTCCAACGGTCTTTTTCGATAAAGTCCGCAATAAATTTCTGTTGCACTTCTGCAAACCAAGCACTCAAATGCTCATCCCCTCTTGTTAATCAGATAGGCATAATTATACACGAAAATGCACGGAAGGTAAAGAGTCCATCTGTGGATTCTCCATTTTTCGTGGTTTTCGCCAGAGGGGGAAATGCAAGCTCTTTTGTTTTTCTTTCCTTTCAGGTCGGTTTGACCAAAAAAAAGCGGAGCAGGCACGCCGTCCTGCTCCCATTGGCATCTGTCTTTCTCCTGCGGAGGGACAGCCTGGCTGTCCTCTCTGCAAGGTTCTGTACCTACAGCCGCTCCGCCCCCGGCCATGACCGGAACCGATTTCACGGAGGGAACGCCGTTCTTCGTTTTGCACATGGCGCTGTGCATTCCGGTTTTCCCCTGTCCTCTATTTTCCTCTTTTCAGACCATTTTATAGGATGACAACCAAGCGGCAACCAAGTGGCAACCACTTGCCAACCACAATTCTATTTGCAGTTGGCAGCTGCCGCCGAAGGAAAGGATAGGTAAGGTTAGGAGAGGAAAGGGTAGTCGAGTGAAGTAGAGCATAGCGTAGAACAGAAAAGCAAAGAAAAAAATAGTTTTCTCTAGGAAAGCAGAGGAAACGAGGCTGGCGGCAGGTGGGCTTGTCCCCCACCGCCCTGTGGAAATCCCCTCTCGTTGTGGGTTGGGGAGAAAAAAGAATTTGTTTTTCTTTTTTTCGCTGGACGGAGCGTCTCTCTTTTTTCCGACCGCACAAGTGCGGCGGACGTGAAAAAACGCCTGGGCAGGTGCGAAAGATTTTCAACAGTTTCCCATCATCCCTCTTTGCTGTTTCCACCAGCGCAGCATCGGTTCAAACTGCGCACAACAAACAAAAAAGCCGAGCGCAATGCACTCGGCTTTTCTGGTACGCGAGAAGGGATTCGAACCCCCGACCTTTTGGTTCGTAGCCAAACACTCTATCCAACTGAGCTACTCGCGCATATCGCCGTTTCCTGACGACTCGATTATAATAGCACAGTTCCAAAAGGAATGCAAGTGTTTTTTTGATTTTTTCAAAAAACTTTTCGGTCGGTGGATTTCCCTGGAAAACAGCGTGGAAAACGGCTCACAGCCCGTCCTCCTCGCTCTCCGTCCAGGGCAGGTCGGCCTCGGCGTCGGCGGCGGCACTCATGGCCTGCGCCATGGCCAACTCCTCTTGGTCGCCGCCCTGGCGGAGCTTGCGCTCCTGCCAGGCTTCCTTGGTCATGAGCACCTCCCGTGGTTTGGAGCCTTGGAAGGGGCCAACGATGCCATCCTCCTCCATCTGATCCACCAGACGGGCGGCACGGGAGTAGCCCAGCTTCAAACGGCGCTGGAGCATGGAGACAGACGCCATGCCGGTGTTGACAATGACCTCAACAGCGTCCTCGTACATCTCGTCTCGGTCGGATTCCACCGTTGGTTCATTGGCCGCCGCTTTGCCGCCCTTGCCGTTCTTCTCGTTGGCCTGGGCATTGGCTTCCACCTGCTGGATGACCTCATCGCTGTAATCCGCCTGGAAGTGTTCCTTAATGTACTCGGTGACGGCGGACACTTCTTCGTCCTCGATGAGACAGCCCTGGACACGTCTGGGCTTGCCACTGCCCACGGGGTAATAGAGCATATCCCCCTTGCCTACCAGCTTCTCCGCACCGGAGGTATCCAGGATGATACGGGATTCCAGGGAGGAGGCCACGGCGAAGGCGATGCGGGAAGGGATATTGGCCTTCATCAGGCCAGTGATGACGTCAGACGAAGGACGCTGGGTGGCGATGATCAGGTGGACGCCGGCAGCACGCCCCATCTGGGCAATGCGGCAGATGGATTCCTCCACCTCTTTCGCCGCCACCAACATCAGGTCGGCCAGCTCGTCGATGACCACCACGATCTTGGGCAGCTTGGTCAGCGTCGGGTCGTCTTCTTCTGCGATGGCTTTGTTATAGACCTCCAAATCCCGCACATGCCGCTCAGAGAACAAGCGATAGCGTTTCATCATCTCGGTGACCGCCCACTGCAAGGCGCCGGCGGCCTTTTTCGGGTCGGTGACCACGGGGATGAGCAGGTGGGGAATGCCATTATAGACACTCAGCTCCACCATTTTCGGATCCACCATGATCAGACGCACCTCGTCAGGGGTGGCGCAGTAGAGCAGGGAGATGATGAGGGAGTTGGTGCAGACGCTCTTACCGGAGCCGGTAGTGCCGGCGATGAGCAGATGGGGCAGCTTGGTGATGTTCCCTACCACGCATTTGCCAGAGATGTCCTTGCCCACAGCAAAGGCAACCTTGGAGGGGTGGGTGCGGAACTCGTCTGACTCGATGACCTCTCGGATGGGGACGGGAACGGTGGTCTTGTTGGGTACTTCTACCCCCACCACCGAGTTTTTCCCAGGGATGGGCGCAATGCGGACGCTGACGGCGCCCAGGCTCAAGGCGATGTCTCCGGCCAGATTGGTAACCTTATTGAGCTTCACGCCCCGTTTCAGCTCCAGCTCATATCGGGTGACCGATGGCCCCTGCTCGTAGTCAATGATCTGCGCCTCGATGCCGAAGGAACGGATGGTTTCCTGGAGGAGCGTCTGCGTCTCGATGACTTCGCTGGTGACCCCCTGTTCCGCCTGCTTGGCAGGCTCGTGGAGGAGGTAGCTGGGGGGATAATAATACTTCCCCGGCTCCTCCAAGGCGGCGGAGGGCAATTCTACCGTCACTTCCGCCTCGTTCAGCGGAGTGCGCTCCCCGTCCTCCGGCTGGAAGTCCACGTCAGGGCCGGCGGGCATCCATTTCCGCTCCGGCTCCCGTTCTCCGGAGCGCACTTCTGCCGGAGTGGCACGCTGGCGCTCCTGGAAGAAGGAGCCCGTCTGGGGGGTGAAGCAGGTTTTCTCCACATCCTTCCAGGTGTCCTCCCCTTCCCCGTACCAGGGGAAGTCCTCTGTCTCCGCCAGCGGCTCTGCTTGGGTGGGTTCCCACGCTTGGGCATCCATTGGTTGGGCTGGCTGAGCCGATTCAGCCGGTTCTGCGGACTGATCTTGGGGCAGGGTGGGCGCTTCCGGCGTCCAGATGGCATCCAACGGAGTCTCCTTGCTGGGCTTGGGTTCCTCCACCGCCTTCTTCTCCTTCATAGACTTCCAATCGGCATCGCTGGCCATGGGAATGTCGATCTCGGTGGGAAAGCGGGTGGGCGTGGGCTTGATGTCCAGCTTGGTGACGGTGACCGCCGGTTTCGGGTCGCCCACAAGGGGCAGCGGGTCAGGCTGCTGCTTGGGACGGCGGGGGAGCTTTTCCATGGGGTCGGTATTCTGGATGTAGTCGTCAGGGGAATAGGCGGCACGCTCCGCCTTCTCCTTGGCCTTTTTCTTCTTCTCCCGATAGCGCTGGGCACGGTACTCGTTGAGCATATGCACCAGCTCCGTAGGGCCGATGCGCCGCAGCCCTAAGACGCAGCAGAGCAGACCCAGCAGGAGCAGGATCATAGCGCCCACGCTGCTGAACACCTTGGTCAGCAGGACGGAGAGCATTCCGGACAGGGCGCCGCCGGAGCTGAGGGCTGCGCCGGACTCCCAGAGGGCGGGAAGGACGCTGGTTTTTAAGGCGTAATCCCCCTCGCACAGAGCCGTATGGACAGCAGCGCCCACAAAGAGGGGCACCAGCAGGCAGAGCACGATCTGCAGCCGCACGGGGCGTCCAAAGTGGCGAAAGAGCTTGACGGAGATGAGCAGGAGCATGACAGGCATGAGCCAGAAGCCGAAGCCGAACAGCCCCTTTTCCAAGGTGGCCAGGCCGTTGATGAAGATGGCCTGGGAGTTGAAGTAGCCCAAGGCGGAGAAGATGGCCAGGAGCAGGCAGATGACCGCTCCCACTTCTCGGTAGATGGGTGGTTTTTTGGGTGGTTTGGTCTTTCGTTTGGTGGTGGATTGGCTGCCGCTCTTAGGGGCGGCTTTTCCCTTGGCACTGGTGGGTTTCGCCTTTCCAGTGCCAGTCTTCTTTTGTGTTGCAGGCATAAAACCCCTCTTTTCTAGGTTGAAAACGCAGTTAGGCTCACAGCAGGATGCTGAGGATCAGAGTCAAGACACCCACGCCCCAGCAGTAGTAGGCGAAGTTGCCGAACTTGCCCTTGTCGGTGAGCAGGTTTACCAGGCGGATGGCAAAATAGCCCACCACGGCGGAGACCACCATCCCCACCAAATAGATGGGGAGCATCCCCCAATCAACGCCCTCCTGGACGGCGTCCTTCAGGCTCAGGATATTGGCGCCGAGGACGGCGGGGAGGCTCAGGAGGAAGGAGTAGCGGACGGCGAAGGTGCGGTCGAAGCCCCGCATGAGGCCGGCTGCGATGGTGGTGCCGGAGCGGGAGAGGCCGGGGACGGTGGCGATGGCCTGGCTCACGCCCACTAGGAGGACGTCCACGATGGTGGCGTTCTTCTCCGTCTTCCGCCCCTTTGCCAGCCGGTCGGACAGGTAAAGCAGACAGCCGGTGGCCAGAAGGGCGAAGGCGATGAAGTAGGTGTTATAGTAGAGCTGTTCCACCGTGTCCTTGATAGGCAGGATGAGGAACAGGGGCAAGGTGCCCAGGATGACCAGGAGCACCAGGCGGCGTGCTGGTGGGGGTGTCTCGCCGGTGGGCTTGCCCAGGGCGGCGATGCCTCGGAAGAACTCCAGGATCATGTCTCGGATGTCCGTCCAATAGTAGATAAAGACAGAAATGAGGGTGCCCAAGTGCAGGAGCACATCGAAGAACAGTCCCCCGCTCTCTGCGCTGCGCAGGCCGAAGAAATTCTGGAACAGGGACAGGTGTCCGGAGCTGGAGATGGGCAAAAATTCCGCCACGCCCTGGACGAAGCCCAGGAAGGCTGACCATAGGTAATTCATAAACAGTACCTCCTGTGAATGCAGTGGATCGGGTGTCAGTTGGGTGTGGAGCGGATGGAAAATCCGATAACGCACCAGTGTTATCGTACCATAAATAGTTGCTGATTTCCACTCGATTTTCCCCTGTGTCAGAAACTTTATGTTTTTGCGCTGCCGGTCGTGGGGCTTTTTGGGGGACGCCGGGAATACGAAAAAAGAACTTTTGCATGAAGCAAAAGTTCTTTCAGTGGAGGCGCCACCCAGATTTGAACTGGGGAATAAAGGTTTTGCAGACCTCTGCCTTACCACTTGGCTATAGCGCCATACCTGGTGGCTCGACCAGGAATCGAACCAGGGACACGAGGATTTTCAGTCCTCTGCTCTACCGACTGAGCTATCGAGCCACATTACCTGGCAACGTTCTACTCTCCCACACAGTCCCCCGTGCAGTACCATCGACGCTGTAGAGCTTAACTTTCCTGTTCGGAATGGGAAGGAGTGTTTCCTCTACGCCATCATCACCAGATGCTATGATTCTCCAAATCTTAGATTTGGCTAAGAATCTTGTACTCCTCGGCTCCGCAGAGCGAGTTTCCTTTTTCAAAGAAGCTTGTTCTCTGAAAATTGCATATAAATGATAATCTATTTTTTATTGGTCAAGCCCTCGACCTATTAGTATCAGTCAGCTAAATATGTTACCACACTTACACCTCTGACCTATCAACCTCGTGTTCTTCAAGGGGTCTTACTAGCTTATGCTATGGGAAATCTCATCTTGAGGGAGGCTTCACGCTTAGATGCTTTCAGCGTTTATCCCTTCCCGACTTAGCTACCCAGCCATGCTCTTGGCAGAACAACTGGTGCACCAGAGGTCAGTCCATCCCGGTCCTCTCGTACTAAGGACAGCTCCTCTCAAAT
>ERZ824978.2020-NODE-2020-length-19138-cov-8.547713_pt1 | contig 19138 bp, 19 predicted proteins | sample MGYA00519860_ERZ824978 | MGnify/ENA primary metagenome ERZ824978 (study PRJEB31778, sample SAMEA3449184) | human gut metagenome | biome: human gut; feature: human-associated habitat; material: faeces | place: United Kingdom | collected 2010/2012 ... | reverse complement strand
TATAAGCGTGGGTTCATCATATTTGGTGTGGTATCTTTAACTATGGGAAACTCCGCTTTCCCACTTGGACAGAGCCTGCCGGGAGACATTGATCTGCGTGGCCAGCCCCTCCTGACTCCAACCGCGGGCCTTGCGCAGGGCTTGCAGCTTTTCTCCAAAGGTCATAGGCGTTTCTCCTTTCCGTTTCTGGTGCTATTCTACCAAAAACAGGGTGTAAAGTCCACCTATCAGGGCTTCCAAATCCGCAACTGGAGTTGACATTGGGCGGGTCGGAAGCCCTTTTGACAATGGCAGCAGCCTTGCGTGGATGATTGCGGACACGCCAGCCGTATCTATTGCATATTCCAGAGCTTTGCATATAGCCCATCTTTTTTCATAAGCTCGTCATGCGTACCAGCCTCCGCAATCCGCCCATGTTCCATAACGTAGATGCGGTCACAGTTCCTGATCGTAGTCAATCGGTGGGCAATTATCATGCAAGTCGTATCGCTATTGACCTGAGAAATTGTATTTTTAATGCTGGCTTCGGTGATGGTATCCAGATTGCTGGTCGCTTCATCCAGAATCAGCAGCTGTGGTTTTTTCAGCAGCGCTCTGGCGATTGCAAGTCTCTGTCGTTGTCCTCCGGAGAGATTCATCCCGTTTTCATCCAGCGGCGTATCGTAGCCCAAAGGCAGCTTGCCGATAAATTCATCAGCTCGGCTGATTTTGCACACTTGCTCAATCTCCGCATCGGTCGCTTCCGCATTGCCCAATTTCAAATTGTTCTTTATCGTGTCGGAAAACAGAAATGTATTTTGATCCACATAGGCGACGGCCCGACGCAGCGCATACAGATCCAGTTCCTTTACATCCCCGCCATTCAGTAGGATACTGCCCCGCTCCGGCTCATAAAACCGCAGCAGCAGCTTCGCCAGCGTGGTCTTTCCACTGCCGCTCTCTCCCACGATTGCGATTTTTTCTCCCTTGCTGATGGTAAAGCTGATATCTTCCAGCGTAAGCTCCCGGTTGCCATAACGGAAATCAACGTTTTGAAACGCAAGCGTGTCGATAACAGGCAGCGTCTCTCCGCCCTCCTCGATCTCTTCACTATGCAGATCAAGGATATCATTTAAGCGATCCGCCGCCACAAAAGCCGTTTGGATCGTCGGTTGTAATCCTATCAAATTCTTGATCGGCTCCGTAAAATATGCCAGCAACGCATAGAACGTCATGACTGAACCGACCGTCACCTGTCCGCTCAGCGCCATGTAAAAGCCCAGCCAGAGTATGGCGACGGTTCCTATCAGCTCGATCGTTCCCGCCAGCGTATCCTGCAAGGCGGAGATCATACTGCTCTTTACAATGGCATCAATAAAGCGTTGAAATTTTCCCGTCGTTTTCTCCTTGCTCTGCTTCTCGGCGCAGGCCGCCTTCACCGTCTCCACGCCGTCAATACTTTCCTTGAAGTAGGACTGTAGTCTGGCATCATTTTCCATTACACTTCGGTTGCTCTTTTCGATGGGCTTGCGAAAAATCAGGACAACCGCCGCATACAGGATCACAACCGGCAGCGCGACAAAAAAGAGCCGTCTGTTTTGCAGATACAAAATCACACCGCAGGCGACGACCATTATCGAATCCATCAGCAGCGTCAGTGTTGCCGTTGAGATAGCCTGCCGGATCGTGGACGCATCCGAAAAGCGGGACAGATATTCGCCCGTCTGCCGAACGGAGATCGACGACACCGGCAGATTCATAATATGGTTGTAGTAAGACAGCGTAAGACGGATGTCTATTTTTCTGGATATCAGAATAATCAGATAGCTTCGCGCAAGCTGGATTCCGGCCTGTACAAGATACATTGCGATTAGAACGCAGAATATAACGTGAAAGTTCTTCGCGTAAACCGCAAGGGCTTCCACAGTCCGCTCCAACGGGCTTTCGTCCTCGTGGGAATGCTCTTCTACCTCGCCTATATCAACACTTTCCTCCGCGTAAGGCTCTGAAAAGAAGTCATCCAGCACGATTTGAAAGACAAAGGAGCCTAAAATCCCAATCGCGGAAATGACCAGCGACAGCGCCAGAATCGCCGCCAGCTTTCGGTATTGTCCTTTCAGCAGCGTAAAGAACTTTGAAAAGCTGCCTTTTGTTTCGTTCTTCTTTTGAAACCCGGCAGTCTTTTCAAATGTCACGATATAGCCCGTCCAGCACGAAAAGAACTGCTCCGGTGTCATCCTTTGCTTTCCTTTTCCCGGATCGGCAATTTGAAACCTGCCATGCTTCACGCCGTATACCACAACATAATGCAGCATGGTATCCTCAGAAACCGTGTGTGCGACAAAGGGAAAGCATATCTCCCCGTTTGCTATCCCCTCCGCCAGCTCGTCCGGGCCGCCGGAAAGCGCTTCCGCTTTGAAGCCGATCTTCTCCGCACCGTCGACCAGACCATACAGGTTCGTGCCAATCTTATCTGTCTTGGTCAGCTCTCTGCACTTCGTGATGGGGAGCGACATTCCGTAGTGCTTTGCGACCATCGCAAGACATGCCGCGCCGCAGTCACGCATATCGTGTTGAATTATAGCTTTCATTGTATCATTTTGTTGCAAAACAGTGGGAGACTATTCCTCCCACTGTTTTTGTCAATTTGTAGCTTTTCTTATAAATTCAGAATTGGAATCACCGCTCGTTTTCCCAACGCAATACTATTTTGCGAAGCGTAACGTATGGTGCCTATTACCATCTGTGTTTGCATGTCCAGCAGCTCTTCGGATATGTGTAGCACTTTCCATATCTTGCGTGTTCATATCTAATTCTAATCGCTTTGCCGATCGACGTTCCAGCAACCACAGCAATGCCAGCGAGAATCCAGAAAGAGCCATCTACCTTGCGCATCTCATTTGCATTCAGCTTCTTCATTCATTTCACCCCCTCTCCCCTCTAAAGTAGCTATAGCAAAGTGGAATAGTCGCCGTGCTATCTCGGGTAATTCTCGAAAGAGTACAATTCAAAACTCTAATTTTCTACGTTATACCGCTTATTTTACCCTTGAAAAATCAACAAATTCCTGTATACTTGTATTAAGAAAGGCGTACCTTTGCAGTTTGCAAATGTACACCTTTCCAAAATTTTCCCCGTTTTGTTTAAGGGGAGTTTACATATTCCGTACAGAAAAATACCCCTGCCTGTCTACTCGGACAGGCAGGGGTATCCAACAAGGAACCGCTCGGGCCAAACGGCCTGAGCGGTTCCTGTTTGCTTTATTTACCCTTTATTCGGCGCTTTGGGGGTGGTCAGGGGAATCCTCCGCTGCTTCAGCGGGGGACTCGGCTTCACCGGCGGCTTCCTCCGCTTCCTCGGCGATGGCTTCGGCCTGCGCTTCGGCGGCGGGAATCTTCTCCACGACCACCTTGCCGTCATGCAGCGTTACCTTGGCGGTGTCGCCGTACTTCAGCTTGCCCTCCAGCATCTGCTCGGCCACGGCGTCCTCCACGGTGTTCTGGATGGAACGGCGCAGGGGACGTGCGCCATACTCGGCGTCGAAGCCGTCCTTGGCAAGAGCCGCAACCGCGTCCTCGTCGGACACCAGCGTGATGCCCTGCTGGGCCATACGCTTGCCGGTGACGGACAGCATACGGTGGGCGATCTTCACAATGTCCTCCTCCGTCAGCTGGCGGAACACGATGGTCTCGTCGATACGGTTCAGGAACTCCGGCTTGAAGGTGCGCTTCAGCTCGGCCATCACGGCTTCCCTGATACGGGCGAACCGGGCGGCCTCGTTGGCTTCCTTCTGCTTCTCGCTGCCGTCAAAGCCCAGCGGGGCGTTCTCAGCGGCGGTGATGTTCTTGGCGCCCACGTTGGAGGTCATGACGATGACGGTGTTCTTGAAGTCCACCCGGCGACCCTGAGAGTCGGTGACGATGCCGTCCTCCAGAATTTGCAGCAGGATGTTCCACACGTCCTCGTGGGCCTTTTCGATCTCATCGAACAGCACCACGGAATAGGGCTTGCGACGCACCTTTTCGGTCAGCTGGCCGCCCTCCTCGTGACCTACATAGCCGGGAGGAGAGCCTACCAGACGGGACACGGTGTGACGCTCCATATACTCGGACATGTCGATACGGATCATGGCGTTTTCATCGCCGAACATGGCTTCGGCCAGCGCCTTGCACAGCTCGGTCTTGCCTACGCCGGTGGGGCCCAGGAACAGGAAGGAGCCGATGGGACGCTTGGGGTCCTTCAGACCCACACGGCCGCGGCGGATGGCGCGGGCCACGGCGGTGACGGCCTCGTCCTGCCCCACCACACGCTGGTGCAGCGTCTCCTCCAGACGCAGCAGACGCAGGCTCTCGTCCTCCGTCAGACGGTTGACGGGGATGCCCGTCCAGCCGGCCACCACCTTGGCGATGTCGTCCGCGGTGACGGTGCCCCTGTTCTGGGACAGGCTCTTCCGCCAGTTCTCCCGCTCGATGTCCACCTGCTCCTGATAGTTCTTCTCGATGTCACGCAGCTGCGCGGCCTTCTCGAAGTCCTGCGCGGCGATGGCGTCGTTCTTCTCACGGTGCAGGGTGCTGATCTTCTCCTCCAGCGCCTTCAGGTCGGGGGAGGAACTCTCGGCGGTCATGCGCACCTGAGACGCGGCCTCGTCCATCAGGTCGATGGCCTTGTCCGGCAGGAACCGGTCGCCGATGTACCGCTTGGACAGCTGCACGGCGGCGTCCAGCGCCTCGTCGGTGATGGTCAGCTTGTGGTGCGCCTCGTACCGGTCGCGCAGACCCTTCAGGATCTCCAGCGTGGCCTCCGGCGTAGGCTCGCCCACGGTGACGGGCTGGAACCGGCGCTCCAGCGCCGCGTCCTTCTCAATGTACTTACGGTACTCGTTCAGGGTGGTGGCGCCGATAACGCGGATCTCGCCGCGGCTCAGGGCGGGCTTCAGAATGTTGGCAGCGTCCACGGCGCCCTCGGCGGAGCCTGCGCCCACGATGGTGTGCAGCTCGTCGATGAACAGGATCACGTTGCCGTCCTTCTTCACCTCGTTCAGGGTGTTCTTGATGCGCTCCTCGAACTCGCCGCGGTACTTGGTGCCGGCCACCATGCCGCTCAGGTCAAGGGACAGGATGCGCTTGTCCAGCAGCTCCTCGGGCACGTCGCCGGAGGCGATGCGCTCGGCCAGACCCTCGGCGATAGCCGTCTTGCCCACGCCCGGCTCGCCGATGAGCACGGGGTTGTTCTTGCTGCGGCGGGAGAGGATCTGGATGACCCTCTGGATCTCCTTATCCCGCCCGATGACGGGATCCAGCTTGCCGGAACGGGCGGCCTCGGTCAGGTCGCGGGTGTACTCGGCCAGCGCCTTGTTCTTCTTGTCCGCCTCGCGGCCGGGCGCGGCGGTGCCGGCGGGAACGGTGCGGGACAGGTCGCCCACGCGCTTCACCACGGCGCTGTACATCTTGTTGGGATCGACGCCCACGGTGCGCAGAATGCGCAGACCCATGTTGCCGCCCTCCCGCAGGATGCCCATCAGCAGATGGGCGGTGCCGATGGCGCTGCTGCCCATGCGGGCAGCCTCGGACACGGCCAGCTCCACCACGCTCTTGGCGCGGGGCGTAAGACCCTGACTGGGCGCGGCGCCGGACACGCCCTTGCCCACGCTGCGCTGCAGCACGGAGCAGACCATCTCATCGGTCACGCCGAACTCGGACAGCACACGGTGCGCCACGCCGTCCTCCTCGCGGATCAGGCCCAGCAGCAGATGCTCGGAGCCAACGTAGCCGTGACCCAGCTCCTCCGCCGCTTCCTGACTCAGTCGCAGAGCTTCCTCTGCACGGGGGGTGAATTTATTCTCAGACATAAAGGAACACTTCCCTTCGATTTGTTATGTAGTGCGGCGCGGCCTTTAAGATGCCTTGCCGTTCAGGGACTTCAGCTCGTCCCGCAGGCGGGCGGCATCCTCGTACCGCTCCTCCTCCACGGCGTTGTGGAGCTGCGCTTGCAGCGCGTTGCGCTTACGCTCCAGCGCCAGAGACATGGCCTCGTCATGGGGCAGCAGGTCGTCCTTGGCGGGGCTTTCGGGGTCGGCGCTCTGCGCCTGCTCCAGCACGTCCACCGGCTGGGGGAACTCCGTCAGCATCCGGCTGCCAAAGCCGCCGAAGAACGGCTCCAGCATACGGAACGGACGGTCGAACCAGTCATCGTCGAACCAGCTGCTCATGCGGCCGGACATGGAACCGGCATAGCCCATGGCGCGGGCACAGTCGGGGCAGAGGTGCGCCTCGGTCACTCTGCCGTTGATATTGCTCTTATAGTAGAACGTAGCCTCGTTCTTACCGCAGCGATCACATTTCATAATCATAACCTCCTTGCTCCGCCGTCAGACGGAATGGATCAGAATTTGCTTGAATATATCGGCGCGCAGCGCGTCGCGGCTATCCGGCGGCGCCGCCTGCAAGGCTCGTGCGCCGGTGGCGGACAGCAGCGCCTGTCCCAGCTCGTGGCTGACAGCCTCGGACTGCACCAGGTTCTGCACCATGGCGCGGGCGCTGGCCGCGTCCAGACGGCTGCCGACGGAGTTGATGACGTGCATCAGCAGCGTCTGCCGATCCACCTGTACGCGGGTGATGCGGATGTAACCGCCGCCGCCCCGCCGGGACTCCACGATGTAGCCGTGCTCCGGCGAAAACCGGGTGGACATGACGTAGTTGATCTGGCTGGGCACGCAGTTGAACCGCTGCGCCAGATCGCTGCGCTGGAGCTCCAGCGCGCCGCCGGCCTCGTCCAGCTCCTGCTGGATGAATCCGGCAATGAGATCGGAGATACCCATGCTTGCCTTCCACCTTTCTGCAAAATCGATTTTGACTTTGCCTTTCTTTGACCTTGACCATAGTATAGCACGCTTCGCACTTTTGTCAATAGTAATTTTTGACTTTCTTTGACCAAAAGTGTAAACGTTTTGTGAACAGGATTTTTCGGGAGAGATGTGCTGTCCTCATCGCGCGGCCGCGCCCATTTCTTCCGCTGCTGAAAGAAATGGGGCCGCCGGAGACAAAGCATCAGAGCGGGGTAGAATCCCGCCTCTATAAAACACGCATTGCCGTCCGCGGAGGCAAAAGAAGAAAACCACCCGACAGGGTGGTTTTCTTCTGAAGGTGACATCCGGATTTGAATCGCCGCGTTGACTGATGCCCGTTTCCACGACCTGCGCCATTCCTACGCAGTCGCCGCGATCCGCGCCGGGGACGACATCAAGACGGTGCAAGGGAACTTGGGCCACGCCACAGCGGCCTTTACGCTGGACGTGTATGGCCATGTGACTGACCAGATGAAGCGTGAAAGTGCCGACCGCATGGAGCGTTTTATCCGTACAGTTTCCGCCGGTTGACCCAATAAGGCTAAAAATAAGGCTAAAACCTGTTTTCGGGCATGAAAAAACTCCCGAAACACCTGTGTTTCGGGAGTTTTGGTTGGAGGTGACACCCGGATTTGAATTGCCCGAGGTATGTATTGCTGTGGCGCATTTGTTACGATTCGGGTGCTTAGTATGCGGAATACAGCCACTTTTGGTGCTTGCCTGTGTTATTGCTTCTGAGACACTTTTCCTCCTTCAAGGGAAAAAATAAGGGAAAACTTTTTCTGAAAATATGATAGCGAAATCATGTGTTCCTGCCCATGGATTTGCATCTGTTCTTATCTTATGCGGTTCGTTTTTTGCACAATTATAAAGTGAATTACCTAACATTATTATAATCAGGCGTGAGCTGCGCACGACGGGATCTGTCGACAAGTGCAAATCTTATCTCACGTCAGAAGGAGGTAAACCATGTTGGTTCCTTACATCGATTATAATAGTTTGGACGAATTCCACACACTGAAAAGCGTCTGTAGTCTGTTCAAAATCGACAAGGAGAAGCTGAAAGAGAAGTGTGGACAATACGGCATCAGTCCACAGAAGAACGAAGTGGGAGACTGGGGCTTGACCCGATTTGATGTGCGCAAACTGCATAATTTTTTGTATTATGAGGACAAGAAAGATGTGGGTAATCGAAAGGGTGATGACCCGTGGGCGTGACCGAACTGCTGACCGTAGCCGAGACCGCCGCGTTGCTGAAGACCACAAAGCAGCAGGTACGAAAAATGATTAACCAACAGCTCATCCCTGCGCTGAAAATCGGAAGGGAATGGAGGGTAAGCAAGGAGTACTTGGAAGCGTTCTTGCGAAGTGAGATGGAGTGATACAGTAAGACACCGAAGCCTGCATATTGAATGGCAGGGCTATGGTTTATTCTCATAGCCCTGCCATTCGATTAAACAAACGGGAAAAGTGAAAATTTGCGTGCAAAGGCATCACAGTTTATATCCCTTTTGCCGATATGCAGCAATCAGCGCTGCGGCTTGCTCATTTTCCTTGTTTTTGCTGCTTTTGCTTCGCTCCGCAAAGTTGCTGATAACACCTAAAACTGCAATGGCTGCACCTACGATTATAGGCCAGCGTACAGAAAAGAAATAGCTGCAAAGTGCGCCGATTATGACCAAGCAAATAGCACCCGTAATCGTACTCCGCGGGGAGGCCTGTGCTTCCTCGTAAGCTTGCGCTTTTTCCAGCACATTTGAAAGCCGTTGCCGCGTGGCTACATCCAGCGCCTCCAATAGGCTTGCTTTCTCATGATCGGAAATATCCATTGCTAAAATTTGCCCGCGTAGATTGAGAAAGTCATCTTCGCTCCCGCAAAGCTGGAACATATCTTGAATCTGTTTACCGGGATCTATAGCCTTTGTGCGAACGCGGGGAGTCTCCTGTGTCTGTGCGGCAGAGGTTCTTGCCGGCTCACCACCCAATTCCTGCAAAATTTGAATGCTCTGCTGTACACTGATTTGTTTGCCGCATTTGCCGCAAAAGCCGGTGTCCTTTTCATCGTTGACCGGGATCACCTCGCCGCAAAACGGACACTTTCCAAACACTTTTGCCATAATGTACCTCTCCTATCATATTTTTATATTTATAATTCCGTTCCACATTCCATGCAGAACTTTGAACCTGCGTCATTTTCTGCGCCGCAATTAAAGCAGTATACCTTTTCTGAAGAACCTGCGGGCATGAGGAACCCGCTGTCTTCAATCGGTGCAAACTCGATGCCACTTTCCAATTGCGCTTCTGTGATGCCGGTATATCGAAGGACGGCATCTGTCGGTGTCTCGCCTTGTTTAAGCCGTGCATAAGTCATGAAGCCAAAGTAAGAAGCAAAAAACTTTACCACATCGGTTACGATCCAGCCTTCAGTTCCATCTGGGACTTTAACTGCCGTATCATTATTGATCTGAATATAGCTTCCGCCATCAAGCCGGATGAGTTCTATTTGCTGGAAACAGCCATAATCCATCTCTTTCTGCTTTGCTTGCGGATAGGTCCCTCGCAGGTAAATATGGCTATCGGTAAGAAGTATTCCACACTTGTTGCCCGAAAGCATGAAGCAGACAGGCTCTTCCCCAGGGCTGTACTCTGCGAAACTATTATGCGCACTGCGCAATTGACTGTCATAAGAGGATAGATTTTCTGAGGATAGTACAGCGAAATTGCTATTAAACTTGGATCGATATAGCCACGCTATATATTCTATAGTTTCTTGAAAGTTATATCCGATATGTTCATGATATTGGGAAAACACATCCGATTCGGCAAGATTCCTAGCGCAGGTCAGAGCAGTTTCCTCAAACCGCTGTTTTCGGGCATACATATCAATGCCATACTCGGCAGCCGCGCTGAATATATCGGCTTCTCGTTCGGGCAAAAAATCTGCCGCTGTGACGTATAACGATAAATCGAGAGGGTATGTTCGCAGCATCTGTGTAAGAGCCTGTTCCAGCTGGTTAGACGGCACCTTCCCTTGCTGCACTGCACGCTGAATGTTTTCTGCCTGTCGCAGATCGTCGGAAGAATACCATGGCATCTGCCCTATACCCAACCGATTCCAAAGCCTGACAAATCCAGCAAGCATATTTTCGCAGTCAACCCAAAGGCTCTTTTGAAGTGCTTGACGCATTTCTCCGTCCCTAAAGAGCGACCGCTTATTTCGAGCAGCTTCCGCTGCACTGGCAGCGTTGCCGACAGCATTGGCAATCCCGTGAAAAAGGCCGGTGGTCATGTTGATGGCTCCCGCTGCAGCCATTCCCTTTACTGCTCCGGAAAAGCCAAATCCACCGCCCACAACACGACCTCTGCCGTCCTTACGGGCACTTCTATAGGCACGCTCGCTGGCTTCCTTTCCATCAATTGCATCTCTTTCTTCAACGACGATAGTTATAAATCGCTGCCATACAGAATCTTCTCCGCGGGTATAATCAGCTATATCATCTTCGTCGTACTGATATATGTGCTGCCCACGCAGAAACTCGCAAAATTGTTGATCCAAAGCATCAAATATAGATTCCACATCATCGTCTGCATTTCGGATAAACGTATCCAAATCACTATATAACGAATCTAACTCGCTCATATAGGAACCTATTAGTCTTGTCGCAAGCTGATTTGTTCCGTTATAGACCATCGCTACCGCAGTATGGGATACTTCACCAGATTGTTGTTCGAATATAGGATAACTCAAAATATCACCCCGTTTGTATTAAAACTTGAATAGTTACTTTTCACAAAAGAATTGTGCGCTACAGAACACATAATTATATCTGATAAATATAATACTATAATTGAAAGCTCATGTCAATTGCTTTGCATTTCCGATACCATATTGTCGGGAGTTGATGCTAATGAAAGAGCAATATACCGACAAATATTTACAGCTGGGATTGAAGATTGCCTATTATCGTAAGCTGCGGGGGCTGACGCAAGAGCAGCTTGCCGAGGAGCTTGGGCGAAGTCCGGCCTTTATCGGACATGTAGAAGCGCCCAATATCAACAAAGCGATCTCGTTGGATACGCTGTTTGGCATTGCGGAAGTGCTGGATGTGCAGCCGTATAAGTTCTTACTTTTTGATGAGTGATACTGGGAAAAGAACCCTACGTTTCCGTTTTGACAGGGAACTCCAAATATGTAATATATAAGTGAAGGCCTCCGGGTGATCCCCGGAGGCCAATTCTATATTTTGGAGGAATTTTGCCATGACCGAACTCCGCACCTGTGCCCACTGCGGTACTGCCGAAGGAGAGCTTACCGAGTTCAACGGCAGGCTCTACTGCCTCGACTGTTTGGACGGCCTGACCCTTGTCTGCGCCGACTGTGGCAGCCGTTTCCTACGCACCCACAACCGCAGTGAGAACGATGACTTCCCCATCTGCCCCGAATGCTATGACCGGGACTACACCCGCTGCGTCCGCTGCGGGCGCATCATCGCCACCGACCACTGCTGGTATCCGCTGGACAACGACGATCCCTACTGTGCCGATTGCTGCTCTACCATCGAGAACAGCCCCATCCACGACTACTACTTCAAGCCCTACCCCATCTTCTATGGCGAAGGACCGCGCTATTTCGGTGTGGAGCTGGAGATCGATGACGGCGGTGAATGCGACAGCAGTGCGGAGGCGCTGATGGACATCGCCAATCAGTCAAAAACGCTGGCCTACTGCAAGCACGACGGTTCGCTGGACGACGGCTTCGAGATCGTCACACATCCCATGTCGCTGGACTGCCAGCTGCATGAGATGCCCTGGGCGGAGGTATTGGCCAAGGCCATCAACATGGGCTACCTGTCACATCAGGCGGGTACCTGCGGCCTGCACGTCCATGTCTCCCGCAAGGCATTCGGAGACACGCGGGACGCACAGGACAACGCCATTGCCCGCGTGCTGTTCTTTGTGGAGCGACATTGGGCAGAGTTGCTGCGTTTCTCCCGCCGCACCCAGCGGCAGTTGGAGCAGTGGGCAGCCCGCTACGGATACCGGGATCGACCGGGTGAAATGCTGGAACACGTCAAGAAAGGCCACGGCAGCCGCTATACCTGCGTCAACCTCACCAACGCGGACACCATTGAATTTCGTATGTTCCGTGGCACATTGAAACTGAATACGCTCATCGCCACATTGCAGCTTGTCGACCACATCTGCGATGCGGCGATTTTTATGTCCGATGATGAGCTGCACGACCTTTCATGGAGCAGCTTCGTCAGTGCCATCAAAGAACCGGAGCTGGTGCAGTACCTGAAGGAGCGCAATCTCTACATCAATGAGCCTGTGGAAGGGGAGGGGGAAGTCTGATGTGCTGCTTGTTTGGAATTTACGACTACGGCCATAGCCTAACCGCCGCGCAGAAGAAACGTCTTGTCTCCGCGTTGGCCGTTGCCAGTGAGGACAGAGGAACGGACGCCACCGGCATTGCATACAACCACAGCGGTCACCTGACGGTCTACAAGCGTCCCTACCCAGCGCACCTGATGCGATTCAGACTGCCCGATGATGCTGTCTGCATTATGGGGCATACGCGCATGACCACCCAGGGGGACGAGAAGCATAACTACAACAATCACCCCTTTGAGGGAGCAGCGGGTATTCCCTTCGCGCTGGCGCACAACGGTGTGCTGTACAATGACCTGACGCTCCGCAAGGACAAGAACCTGCCCCCTACCCGAATCGAGACAGATAGCTATGTGGCCGTGCAGTTGCTGGCGCAGCAGGGCGAGCTGAGTTTCCGGAGCATCCGCAGCGCCGTAGAGCCCCTCAGAGGTACGCTGACGCTGTCTGTTTTGGACAGCCGGGACAACCTCTACATCATCAAGGGTAACAATCCGCTGACGCTGTACCACTTCCCACGGATAGGCTTATACGTCTACGCCAGCACAGAGCAGATACTCAAGAAGGGACTGAAGAAGGGCATGCCGCGCACGGAACAGCCCTTTGAGGTAACGCTCCGGGAGGGGGATATATTGCGGATAGACCGGCAGGGGCAGTACAGCGTTGAGCGCTTTGATACCCGCAATCTCTGGGACGGTACGGCACACTTCAGTTGGCCGTATTGGGACGTGTACGCCGGACAGGACGAGTATATCAACGATCTGAAATCCGTGGCGCCCGCCTACGGCTACACACCCCACGACATAGACGTGTTCCTTAGTTATGGTCTTTGCCCGGAGGAGATAGAGGAGATCATGTGCTGCGGGGAGGTATAAAGGTCGGGTAACAATTTGGGCGCGAAAGGAGGATGCCTCGTGAAGTGGAACTGGAAAATCGCATTAGAACTTTGCGGTATCGTATTGGCGGCATTGCTCAAGCTCTGCATTCCGCAGGACGATGACCCCTATTGATGTGCCAATAGGGTGTACCCTAACGGTACATAGAAAAAGAGTCCCAATAGGGTCGCTTCCCGCATTTTGGCACGTGCCATCTGCGGGAGGGACTCTATTGGGACTACGTTATTGTTCGGCGGCAATGATTTGTTCGCAATATGCCTTTAGTTGAGGAATTTCATCCGTGATAATTTCCCATGTGATTTCGGGATCGACAGTGCCGTAGCTATGCGCGACAATATTCCGCATAGCCTTGATTTGACGCCAAGGCACGGCGGGGTGCTGTTCACGGAATTCGTCTGTCAGCTTACCCACCAACTCACCGATCTGCAAAATACAAAGTGCGGCGGCATTGCGGTAAATGGGATCGTTCTGAAATGTCTCAGCGCTGTTGCCGAAGCGTTCAACAGTCTGCTCGATTTGCTGGCAGTAGACAACGATATGCTCCAGAGCACCGATGTTGCGGTCAAGAGGCCTCATACAGCAGCACCTCATCTTTCCGTATGGAGTCAAGAAAATGTGAATCAAGGCTGGTGGTGGGGACAAGATCTACCGGCACGCCAAGAGAGTCCTCCAGGTCGAGCAGAAGCCCTGCCAACTGAAAACCGCGGATGCTGCCTTTGTCAATCCGCAAATCAATATCACTCCCGCTTGTCATATCTCCACGGGCATAGGAGCCGAACAGGTAGATGCGCTCCGCGCCATATTGCCTGGCAAGACGTGACACAATGGTCTTAATTTCGCTTAGAGTATATGTTTTCATCGAGGACACCTCCCATCAAAACGCCATTTTGTATGCATAGTATAACAAAATAAATATGAATTTACAAGGGAAGGAAGTATTGCAATTGAAAATCGGCTATATCCGTATATCCACCACCGACCAGAATATAGCACGGCAGGAGCTGCTGATGGAGCAACTTGGTGTAGATGAGGTTTACATTGACCGTATGAGCGGCAAGAATACCAACCGCCCAGAGTTACAAAGGATGATGGAATATGTCCGGCGGGGCGACACGGTGATTGTGGAGTCCATCAGCCGTTTTGCCCGCAATACCCGCGACCTGCTGGAGCTGGTGGAGAAGCTATCCGCCAAGGGCGTGGAGTTCGTCAGCAAGAAGGAAGCCATCGACACCACCACGCCTACCGGCAAGTTTATGCTGACCGTATTCGGAGCGGTGGCGGAACTGGAACGGGAATATATCCTCCAACGCCAGCGGGAGGGCATCGCCATTGCCAAGGACAACGGCGTTTACAAAGGGCGCAAGCCTATTCAACCGCCGGAGCTTGAGAAAGTCATAGTTAAGTGGCGGCGTGGGGAGATCACCGCTGCCGAGGCTATGCGGCGGTTAGGGATGAGCAAGAGCACGTTCTACAGACGTACACAAGAATTTAGAGAAAATGGCGTGGATAATATATAGGTGAAGAACAGTAGTGAGATGAAATAAGGGTTTTTGACATAGGACGACATGAAGTAAGTGATAATATCAAATGCGATGTATGAAGGAGGAATTGACATGTATGGATGGGTACGGTACAATAACATCATAAAAAACGCTGAAAAAGGGGATGTTGTTGTGAATTTAGATGCGGTTCTAGAAAAATTGGGGAAAGGTGTAGGCATTTCGCTTGAGGCGACTTGTCCCAATTCTGTTACGGTAGAAACAGATAAACGTTTTTACATTAAACCGACTGTTAAGGACATCGAATGCCCGCGTGATAGCAAAATCATGCTTTTTTCTGCCCCGGGTGCGACGGGAAAAAGCGCACTGGCACATTATATCTCTCACAGTAGACAAGCGCTGCTGTGGGATTTAGCAAAGGAAAAAATAGCAAATCATAGTCTATCAGGCATGCTTGTTGAGGCACTTGGGACTAGTTACTTCTCCACGTTTACGACGGGTCTTAAAGATGGAAGTGCCGTCCTTGTAATTGATGCCCTCGACGAGGCAGAAATGATTTCGGGGCACCTTGCGCTTGAGACATTGCTCGCAGATTTACGTCAGTTAGTCAAAGATTCAAGTGGCTGTAATGTTGTGCTGTGCGCAAGGACGGAAACGGCTCATTTTGTAAGAGAGTACTATGCTCAAAGTGAGAACAAGCTGTCAGTTAGTCAGTATGAAATTAGTTTTTTTGAAGAGACAAACGCGGTTGAGTTTGTAAAAGGATGCATTGATGGTAAGCAAAAAACTCTGGAATAGCTGATGCGTGGATTCAAGCACAGTTTGAACAGATTAGGCAAATGCTGGAAGGGGAAAAGGAAGAGTTTGGTGCGTTTGTTGGGTACGCGCCTGTACTCGAGGCACTTGCAGTTTTCTTCGTCAGTGAGCGTAATGGAATGAAACGTTTACGGGACACGCAAGTGATGTCAAGCGGGATAGCTGTATTTAATAAAATTGTTGAAAAAATCCTGCAGCGAGAGCATGATAAGGTGGTCGCGGGATTCAAAGAACGATGTGGGAAGGATTATCCGGAGTTTGATAAATGGGATAATGTCTATTCAGCCGAAGAACAGTTGGCGAGAATTGCGGACTATTTGATTTTTGAATCGTGTGAATATCAAAACTACGAATTGGACTTTTTGCCCCAGGAATTGGCAATCGAATACGGTGAGAGTATTGGCAGTTTTCTTAAGGATCATCCCTTTGTGCGGACAACAGAACAGAATGGTAGCGTGCATGTAGATTTTGCCGGGGCAGCTTTTAGGGATTATACACTTGCGAAGTTGATGGAAAGAGAAAAGTATGATTCATACGCTGAGCACTACTTTTCTGAGCACAATCACAACGCAAGGTTTCCGTCGCAATTGTTTTTCGAGTTTTACGCGCTGTTTTCGGCAGGTAAAATGAAAGCTGCTCATTTCATCTACCTCTATGATGCATTCAAAGCGAAAGAAAAAGCAGATGTAATGTCGGCGGTTGCCATAGAAGAAGTTGATGATGCAATCTATTGTACATTTACATGCGAAAGAGGGAGAAAACGTGAGACATCTAAGGCCTATGAATTTATAATCGACAAAACAGATAGCTTGTGTATTAAGCAAATCTATAATGGTTATGTAGACATAGACGAAGACGTGGTTATTGGGATGAAGGATGAAGACGCGATTATTAGTAATTCAACAATCAAATGTAAACGGATTTTGCTGAACTCGCCATGCATCATGCTTGTTGGACAGAAACCGTCGGGAACACTCCTGGTTGCAACAGAAGGTATTGATAACAGTTTGCAACCAGGTGCGAAGTTTGAAATAAGATTGGAGGACGCGGATAGCTTAAAAGTTTCTGCCCCAGACGTGAGTAGATGGTACAAGTTGCAACCTTACGAATACTCTATAGATGACGGAACAAGTCCAGATATGCTGGGATTTGGAAATGCGGTTAAGACTATACTCAAACATTTCAGAAAGCATGGTAAGGATGCACCCGGTCGGCATTTCGAATATATTACAAATGTAATTATTAGCGGTAGCAAACTCAAGAAGCAGGTATTTGACTTCCTCAGCGAACAAGAATGTATATATAAAGATGATAAGGATATAAAGCAGTTTAAACTTGACGCGAATAAGCTTCAAGAAATGGGAGTCAACTGGGGGCAAATTGAACGAAGTGCGCGGCCAGATTTCTCTGTACTTTACGGTGTATATTGTGAATGGCTTGCACACAAGGCGAATCTTCAGCAATAGTGTGAAATCATATAGACAGTCATACTAGTGTGTTTAGGAATTAGCCGGTTGAGAAGATGCACAAATAAACATTAGGTGATGTTATTCTTGGAAATAACATCACCTAATGTTTATTTGTGTGCCATTTATAAGATGGGGGCAGCTATGTACCGCACCTTAGCCCTGTGCCCTGGCTTTGTCCGATCAGGCCGCACAAAACTCATGGTTCGTACGGTACTCATCTTCTTGACCATCTGGCCGCCCACGGAGCCGGCCTCGCGGCTGGTCAGGTGACCGTTGTAACCGTTCTTCAGGTTCACGCCGACCTCAGAGGCGGCCTCCATCTTGAACTGATCCATAGCGGCCTTGGCTTCGGGGACATTCAGCTTGTTGCTGTTCTTGGTAGACATCGTTGTGTTCTCCTTTCATGTTGTGGGGCAAATGCCCTTGTTGGGTATCGCAACGGTAGTTTTGCCGCCCGACAGCGCGATATGCATGAAAAACAGTGGCAAATGCTGGATACGGCGCCTAAAAAGGATGGACAAACGGGCGTATTCATGGTATACTAAATTCACTTAACAGCGAGGGGGACCTTCTTTCAGGAAGGACCGAGCAGGGAGGAAGAGGAAAAAGCGCGGCAGCTGCCGCGCTTTTTCGCGTCCTGCGCCGGACAAAAAAGAGGGAGATGACAACACCATCTCCCTCTCCGCTATGTAAAAAATAAGTCGGAGCAAGTATACAAACCTGCTCCGACGTGTCATGCCATATCAGAATAGATTTCCCGCCTTCCGCAAGAAGAATCACTTGATTCTTCGTCGCATAACAATTGGAGCATATGCGATGCTTCCTTTCCGGCGGGCAACTGCTTACAATAGTCTTATTGCTTAAAAGGAGATGAGACTATGCCAAAAGAATATCCCGCTGAATTCAAGACCAAGATTATCAAGCGATACCAAAAGGGAGAATCCATTCAATCGCTCAGTCAGGAATTGCATATCGCGCAAAGCACACTCTACGACTGGAGAAGAGAATACTGTTCCATCAAAACAGCAAATCGTACCTACACGCCAAAAGAGTTCGACACTCTTTCAAGGCGGCTGGAAAAGCTGGAGCATGAACTGGAGATCATTCGGCTCACGGGGTACATATCAAATGTGCCCTTACAAAAAAAGCTGGTCTTCTTGGAAAGCCTCTACCAAAAGCCAGACAACCCGTATAGTGTCCATGAGCTCTGTGAAGCGTTGGATGTTGCCCGCGGAACCTTCTACAACCACATCTTCCGCCGAGCCGACCGCAGCAAGCGCGATCAAGAGCAGGCGCGGCTTATGCGGCTGGTACAGCAGGTTTTTGATGACAGTGCCCAGCGATTCGGCGCCGAAAAAATTCGCATCGCTCTGACCGAAAGCGGCATCCGGGTCAGCACCAAACGCATCGCGGCGATCATGCAAGAGCTTGATCTGCACAGCATCCGCCCAGACGCAAAAAAGCAATTCAAGAAGCGTCAGCAGTACAAAAAACAGAATCTACTGGAGCAGCAGTTCACCGCGGAGCGTCCCAACCAAATCTGGGTCAGCGATATTACATACTTCAAAATCAACGACTACTGGCTCTACTTTTGTATGATCCTCGACCTTTTCTCCCGCAGGGTCATCGGCTATCGGGTGTCCCGCAACGCAAGCACTCATCTGGTCACAAGCACCTTCCGGGACGCCTATCAAGCACGAGGCAATCCCATCGGGCTGACCTTTCACAGCGATCGCGGCACACAGTATACCTCAGTCACGCTTACGGAACTGCTGCAAAAATGCGGTGCGAAACAGTCCTTTTCCGCAACAGCACGGCCCCATGACAACGCGGTCGCCGAAGCGTTCTTTGCTTCCTTCAAAAAAGAGGAGGCGTACCGCAGGGAGTACACCTCGGAGCAAAGCTACCGCAAAAGCGTGGCGCAATATGTCCAATTCTATAATGAGCTGCGACCCCATCGGACCTTAAAATACAAGACCCCACAGGCATTTGAGGAGGCGTACTGGGCGAGTTTATCGTAAAACTGTGTTCAAATAACGACTTTGCGTAAAAATATTCGTTTCACATTTTGAGAGTTTTCACCTTCACTCATAAGAAGGGGATAAGAAAAAAGCCTTGACTTCTCAAGGCTTTGTGGGCATGAAGAAGCCCGCTTTTCGATAAAAATGTTCGAAAAGCGGGCTTCATTCATATGGTCCGAGTGTCGAGATTCGAACTCGAGGCCTCTTGAACCCCATTCAAGCGCGA
>ERZ824978.2017-NODE-2017-length-19152-cov-4.420851_pt1 | contig 19152 bp, 20 predicted proteins | sample MGYA00519860_ERZ824978 | MGnify/ENA primary metagenome ERZ824978 (study PRJEB31778, sample SAMEA3449184) | human gut metagenome | biome: human gut; feature: human-associated habitat; material: faeces | place: United Kingdom | collected 2010/2012 ... | reverse complement strand
CTTCAGCTCCTGCTCATTCCGTGGCCACTGGAAGCGTTTTTCTGTAAGACGCTTATACAACAACACATACCCTGTCCCGTCCCAGTACAGCGCCTTGATCCGGTCCGCCCGCCGCCCGCAGAACAGAAAGATGGACGTCTCATCCAGCTTCTGCTCGAACTGTAACTCTACCACGGCCACCAACCCGTCGATCTGCTTGCGCATGTCCGTGTAGCCGCAAGCGATGAAGTAGTTCTGAACCCGGCTGAAGTCAAACATGGCGGTTCAACGCCTTCACCAGGTCTGCAATGGTTTCTACACTGCTCCCGGTTGGCAGGGTGATGGTGCTTTTCCCATGTCGGATTGTGATACAGGCCTCTCTGCTGTCTGTATCCTCCTCTGACAGCGTCTCCGGATTCACACGCATCAGCATACTGCTCTGGGTTGTCACCGGTAGATTCGCTTCCTGGCTCGCCTCTGCGACGATCCTTTTCTCCCAGTAATAATATGTCTTGATTGATACCCCTTCGGCTTCGCACCATGCTTTTACCGTCTTTCCGCTTGATCGGCACTCCGCAATCCGTCCTGACCATGCCTGCAGCAGCGCCGCATGCTTTATTGCCTGTACTCCCATTGCCTTCTGCCTCCTGTGTCTCATGCTCTCGGATAGATTCGCCTGGATTCGTTTTGATTCGCTTAGATTCTATCTGACTTGTTGGACACATTATCTCATGAATTAGCGCTCATTGGCAGGTGCGGATTATTGAGCGGTTACGAAGGAATGCGACTTCGAGGTTTGGTGTTTGGAGGAAATTGAAACCTGTTTGGAAGAGAATAACTATGCTCTGAAACATAAGCATTCCATTTATTTGATAGACTGGCTTGGCTCCACCAAGGCTCTGCTTGAGAGCCATGGGATTGAGTATATCGAGGATTTGATTACGCTTCGTATGAGCGACGTCATGGCTGATTATGGCCCACACGCATTTGTAGATATAGTGCATAAGTTGGACCGGATGAATTATCGCCTTGTAGACTGTCCGAAGGAGCTCTATCCCGAAGTTCGCGATTTGGATGATCTGTTTAGATGCAAGAAGTGCGGCACGAGACTTCTTGACCGTGCAGGCATCAGTATCGGGTACTGTGATGAGTGCAAATCTGCAGTGATGAACACCAAAGCAGGCAGATGCGCAGGATCCAAGACCATTTCTCTGGATATTGGTGAGCCGGAATATATGAGCTTTAGCAATGGTCAGGATGGTTTCGTTATTTATTTGAATCTCAATGTCATTTGCAATAAACCGATGACGTTGGAACTTCACGAAAGTTTGCTTTATACAAACGGAAGGCAGTGGGCTCGTGATTTCAATTATACGGGATACGGCTTTGAAAAAGAGACGGTAGAACCCGGAAAGCCAAGAAAGATTGGTTGGATCTGGATTAATGAAAAGTGGCCGAACAAGAAACTGATAGAAGAGGAAAACTATATGACGGTTATCGTGCGTTGGATAGATTGAAAAAGTTATTGGAAAGATGAAATTTCTTTTTTATTTTCGCTTAAAAAGTTCCCAATTGTTTATTAGAGGGACAAACCCCTAACAACCATAAGGAGTTACGAAAAATGAAAAAGAAGTTAATGACAAGATTTAATACACTTGAGTGGAGAAGTGTAGATAAGGACGGCATTTATGTGGTTTTCGATATGCTTGGATTTAAGTCAGTCGAAGATGTTGTTCAGCTTAGAGTGTTTGAGCTTTTGAACCTGAACCGCATTAACAATAACAGAGCAGAAGAAATGTTACTTTGTATATATCGCTTGCTTTACCCGAACCGAAAACTTGATGACGGGATCTTTAACGATGAGATCGATCAATACTTCTCATACAGGGAGTGGAAAAAATCACATAAGAAGCTCGATCAAGTTACCGTGTCGGATATTCTACTTACGGAAGGTATCAATCAGGCGGCATTGCTTCGCATTTTTGATGGTGTAACGGCTGCTTTTTACAAATCAAGTGAATATGACAGCCGCAGATATCGGTACAGCGATTTGAAAGAATTGCTGAAATACAGAAACAACGAAGGAAAGGAGAACGGCAATGGGAAAACCAAATAAAGAGTATGTCGTTCCTCTTTGGGAAAAGACAAACTTAACCGTATATGAAGCTGCTGCATATTCGGGAATCGGAGCAGACAAATTGAGAGAGCTGTCTGACAGAGAGGATTGCGAGTTTGTTTTGTGGAATGGAACGAAACGACTTATTAAGCGAAAAAAACTTGATGAGTTTTTGGACAAAGCATACTCAATCTAATTAAAAATGTGCGATCAGAAAAATCGCATCATTGCTCGTTATGCCGTTTATCAGTATCCTTAAATCATCAAAAACACAAGGAGGATATTGATATGACTAAGAAAGAAAAAGAGCAGCTTGTTCCTATTTGGGAACGCAGGAACTTAACGGTAGACGAAGCATCCGTTTATACCGGAATCGGAGCAGATAAACTCAGAGAGATTTCAAACTCAGAGGATTGCAATTTCGTTTTATGGGTAGGTACAAAACGGTTGCTGAAGCGGAAACAGTTGGAGGAATACTTGGACAAGTGTTACTCAATCTAATAAGGAGGTACTTATGGCAAAGAAAAAACAAGTCGGTGTAAGATACGACAGTAACAGAACCAGATTAAAGACGGGAGAAAGTCAGCGTCCCAACGGTACTTATGTGTACCGTTGGACAACGCCGGACGGAAAGCGACACGCAACCTACACTTGCGAAGGAGTGGTCGGAACGCAATCTGCCTTTGACTCCCGATATGGTTAATGAGAAGTCAACAAAAAATGTATGGTGGAAGTGCAGGACTTGCGGCTATGAGTGGAAGTCGGTTGTGAGAGCAAGAGCCAAAGGCTCATTATGCCCGGTTTGTGCCGATAGAACCGTTCTTGCAGGATATAATGACCTTGCGACTACTGATCCTGAACTATTAGACGAGTGGGATTACGAAAAGAACACCGGTACTCTCCCGACTGCCGTTTCAAGGAACTCGATGAAGATAGTATGGTGGAAATGTTCAAGCAGTCATTCCTGGAGAGCGAAAATAACAGACAGAACAATAGAGCAAAAAGGCTGTTATCTTTGCGAAAGAGAATTTCAAAGTGCTTTTCCGCAACTGCTCATAATGCTCTATGCCGTCCGTAACGGTCTGAAAGTAACAACGAATAACGATAAGTTAATTGGAATAAACTTGGATACCTATATTCCTGAATTGAGACTGGCAATAGAGGCCGAAGCAACAACTATTACAGAACAGAGATCCCAAATGGTTAAAGAGCATATATGTGAGTGTAACGGGATACGATATGTGAAGTTGAAGCATAGTAATGATCTGATAAAAACCGCACAATCAATCAAAGAAGCCTTTAGAAAATGCCATACTTTCTTTCAAACGAACGACGAAGAAGATATAGAGATATTGAGAACACGGTTTCAAAATTGGAGAAAACAGAAATAGTAAGGTGCAACCTCTGCCGGCGAGTTTGTTGGTAGAGGTTGATTTTTTGGGCTTTCTATGATAAAATAATTATGTTATATGCTATGCGTATGCGATTAGTGGTTTGTGCCTTAGTGGTGTGTTTCTTTTAACAATGAAACCCGTAAACCAATTTAAGCCACAAGTTAAGCCGCAGATATTTCCGCCACCTGAACTAAGCGGAACTAAGCTGACCACTAAAAAACGGTGGATTATTGATTTCTTGGGTTATCGAGCGTGAGCAGAACTTATTGAAAATGTTCACGAGAAATCCCCACGATGAAGTCGCTGGATTCCGACAAGAAGATTGAAAAGGTTGCTTCAGCTCCTGCGGCGGCGGCTCAGGCGGCTCCTGAGGCGCAAGAAAAGATTGATTTTTCCAATGTTCAGATCGAGCCGCTGTTCAAGGATTATGTGGATTTTGACACATTCGCCAAGAGCGATTTCCGCGCCGTGAAAGTTAAGGAATGCGAAGCCGTGAAGAAGTCCAAGAAGCTGTTGAAGTTCGTTCTGGACGACGGAAGCGGCACGGATCGCGTCATCCTGAGCGGCATTCACGAGTATTATGAGCCGGAGGAGCTGGTGGGCAAGACCTGCATTGCTATCACGAACCTCCCGCCTCGCCCGATGATGGGCATTGATTCCTGCGGTATGCTCATCTCCGCCGTTCATCATGAAAACGGCGAAGAAAAGCTGCATCTGCTGATGGTTGATCCTCACATTCCCGCCGGCGCAAAGCTGTATTGATTTTCTCGCCGGATGCGAAGATGGCGGGCAATTCCGATTGGTATTGCCCGCTCTTTTGAAAAAACACGAAAAGCGAGGAATGCCTGTGCTATTCTCTATTCTCGGCGGAATGGCCGTCTTTGCCTTGGGGATATTTGTTTTTCTGAAGCCGGATCTGGTGTGGAAGCTGAGGGAAGAATGGAAATCCAGCAGCGCGGATGAGCCGTCCGAGCTCTATCTGAAAACCGAAAAAATCAGAGGCATTCTGTTTGCGCTGATCGGAATGATTATGATCATCCTTCCCTTTATTCTGAAATAACCGCTTCGCCCTTTGAGAAAGGAGAAATCCTTTTCCAAAGGGCGTTTTTGTTTTATGGATATTCGCGCTTCCGGCAGGCGCAATGAGCTATCCGAAATACAGGATTTTTCCGCTTGCCTGAATCCGATTTTATGGGTATAATCATTTGGAGCGAATGCGTTTAAGGGGCGGGTGACATTGCGATTTCGGTTGAGGAGCTATTACCAGAAAATTATTCTTTTATGCCTGGTGCTCGTGCTTTTGCTTTCCATCATTCAAAGCTGCGTTTCTTTTTTTCTGCTGCGCAGGCAGGCGATCAGCCGTTCGGACGCGCTTTCGGAACAAATCGTGCATTCGCTGGGCGTGGACGTCGGCGAATACTTCGAAAGTCTCGATCATCAGCTGGATACGGTCTATTCCTATCCTTCGGTGCTCGCGAATCTGAATACCGGATCGCCGGAAAAAGCGGAAATGCCGGCGCGCGCGCTGATGACACAGACGTCGTTTTTTCGCTATCTGAGTTCCATCGCATTTACAATCGATCGCATACCATGAAAAGCCTCTACACGCGAACGCGAACGCACGGCAAGGAAAGCGTGGACATCTACGCGGAGACGAACGCCTCCGAAATTCATGATTATATCGAAAACGAAACGGCTCCGTTCCGGGTATTCTGCGTCCGTTCCGATTCCGGCGATACGATTCTGCGCGTCGTAAAGCGCATTTATCAGGACATGGGCTATACGTTCGTCGGATACATCGTCTGCGATATTCAGCCGACGGTGCTCAGGAAATTCGTCTCGGATAGCGTAAGTTCGCCCTATCAGTACGCGTGGATCAGCACGCTCAACGGTTCCTCCTGCTTCCTCTCGGCAAAAACGGACGAGCGCGTACTTGCGCTGATGGATGAAAACACGTGGAGCACCTCTTCCTCAAGGATGATTAGCGGCAATTTCTATCTTTCCTCCGACGTCAGCGAATACGGAGTCACCGTAACGCTTTTTACGGACGAAATCGAGCTGCGCGAAAATTACAGGAAAATCCTTTCCTTCCTGATCGTCGAATCCGCCGCGCTGGTGCTGGTCTTCGCGCTTTTTGCCGGCGTGCTCAACCGCTCCGTGCGCAATCGCGTAAAGGGCATCACCGGCGTTATGCGCAAAATCGAAAACGGCGAGCGCGCGCTGAGACTTCCGACGCATCATCAGGATGAGCTGGACGAGATTTCCGAAAGCTTCAATACGATGCTGGACCATCTGGAAATCATGGCGCAGGAAGAGGCGAAGGCGCAGAAGGCGTTTGAAAAGGCGCGCTATCAATCGCTTCAGGCGCAGGTAAATCCGCATTTCCTTTATAATACGCTGGAAAACATCGGCGCGATCGCGTCCGCACAGGATTGCGAAATCGTAGACGATCTCTGCGTCGCGCTATCCAAAATGCTTCGCTACAGCATCGAAACCGATCACAGCTCGAAAACGGTGACGCTTCGGCAGGAGCTGGATTACATCCGCCAGTATATGCTGATCATGGACGTGCGCATGTCCAACGGCGTCGAAACGACCATCGACATTCCGGAGCAATACCTGGACGCGGAGCTGCCGCGCCTGTCCATTCAGCCGCTGGTGGACAACGCGATTCGCTATGGCGTTCGCCAGAAGCGCGGCGAAAAGAGCATCGCGATCTATGCGCGTCCCGCGAACGGCGCGCTGGAAATCGTCGTGGAGGACAACGGCGGAAACGCGGATGCGGAAGAAATGAACGCGATCATTCGCCGGGAAATCGTAAAGCATTCGCAGCACGTATCAATCGGCATTCTGAACATCCACGAGCGCGTTCAGCTGCTGTTCGGCGAGCAATACGGTCTGCGCGTAGAAGCGGACGACCGAACCACGCGCGTCATTCTGACCATTCCCCTGAAAGGAGCAAACGCATGAGAACGCTTCTGATTGTTGACGATGAATACTGGATTCGCTATAAGCTGGCCAATCGGTTCGATTGGGCGCAGTTCGAAATCGGCAGAATCCTCGAGGCGGCAAACGGCGAAGAGGCGCTGAAGCAGATCGAAAGCGAGCCGGTGGACGTGGTGATTACCGATATGGATATGCCCTATATGGACGGCGGAACATTCATGCAGGCGCTGCGCGATAGGCATAAGAACATTCCCGTGGTCGTGCTGAGCGGCTACAGCGATTTTCATATCGTGCGCGAAGCGATTCTGGGCGGCGCGGTGGATTATATTCTCAAGCCCGTCAAGCCCGAAGATCTGTACGAAGTGCTCCGAAGGGTCTTAAATCTCGCTCCGGCGCATTCGGCAAAGCCCGCCGAGCCTTTCGGCAGCGTCAATCAGAGCACGCTCGTACAGATTCAGGAATACATTCGCGGTCATTTTGAAGAAGAGCTTTCTCTCCCCCGGCTTTCGGAGCTTTTCAATGTTTCGCAATCCCACATCTCCCGCAGCTTCAAAAAGGAATTCGGCGTAAACCTCACCGTATTCATCAATTCCTGCCGCCTGAACGCCGCCAGAGAAATGCTGGACAAGGGCGAAAAGAACATCACGGAGACGGCTGCGCTGGTGGGCTACAGCGATTACGCCTATTTCAGCAGCCTGTTCAAAAAGCAGTTCGGGCTGTCGCCGCGCGAATACTTAAAGGAGCATTCGGATTGATTTTTGCCGAGCAAAATATTCAAAGTATTCGCGCAAAATATTCCTATCATTCTATTTTTGTACAGTTTATACTATCTTCAGAACGGAATGATGGTCATTCCGGAAAAAGAGGATGGGTTCTTTGTGAAGATGAACCGTATTCTGTCCGTGTTGGTGGCAGTGCTTCTGGCGCTGACCGCAATCATCCCCGCCGGTCTCGCCGAAGAGATCGTCGTTGACGAGCCCACGACCATTCGCGTGCTGTCCACCGTGCCGGATTCCCATGAGGAAGATATCGAAGCGGCGCTGGCGGAGAAGTATCCGAACATCACCATTGATTGGGAGCTTATCACCTGGGAAGACCTGCCGAGCAAGATGCAGCAGTATATGCAGTCCGGTATGCCGGACGTCGTGATCGCGAAATCGCAGGACGCGAACAACTACGCCGAATACGGCGTATGGGCGGATCTGACCGGCAAGCCCTACATCGACAGCGTTTATGAAAGCGCGCTGACCTCCACGACCGTGGACGGCAAGATTCTCGGCGTACCCTACCTTGGATCCTACGGCGGCGTTTACTACAACCGCGCGATCTTTGCGCAGTACGGTCTGGAAATGCCCACCACGATCGACGAGCTGAAGAACATCTGCGAAGTGCTCAAGGCGAACGGCGTCACTCCCTTTGCCACCCACTTCCTGGACGCGTGGTACTGGGGCTGGGAGGTTGCGATCTGCGTCGGCGGCGAGCTGATGAGCAATTCCGAAACCTGGGGCGACGAATTCAAAGCGGGCAAGCGCTCCGCGGCGGACGCCGATTTCCAGACCGGTCTGGAAATGATGCAGTTCATCGTGGACAACACCTTCGAAGACTGCTTCTCCGTTGAGCAGACGACCTGCGACGCGCGCTTTGTCAAGGGTGAAGCGGCAATGCAGTTCGACATGGCGGGCGTTGCGGCAAATTACCTCTCGCTCGATCCCACGCTCGATTTCGGCGTATTCCCGTTCCCGAGCAGCCAGGGCAACGGCTGCCTGAACATGGAATGCTCGCTGACGTTCTTCAAGAGCGCGACCACGGAACACGAAGCGGCGGCCGACGCGCTGCTGAGCGTTCTGTGCAGCACGGAGCTGGCTTCTAAGTGGTCTCAGGACGACGGCACTGCTTCCCTGATCAAGGGCGCCGTTTCCTTCGATACGCCCGCGCAGAAGGACATCGATTACTGGTGCGAGCAGGGCAGAAGCCGCGACCAGAACGTCGTGACCGGTCAGATGCCGTTTAACGAGTTCTGGGCGGAGCTGGCGAGCGACCTCACCGACTACATGAACGGCGCGATTGATATGAACACTCTGATCGAGCGCTCCAATTCCCGTTCCGGCGTGTGCGGTTTCTAAAAAAAGCCTTCAAGGGGTGGGTTCGCCCACCTCTCAGCTTGTCAAAAAAGTTTTGACAAGCTGGTGGACGGGGGAGCAAGCTCCCCCGCCACTGCCACCCCCTCCAAATCCCGCTAGGATTCCTGTGGAATCCCCGGGCGCGGGATTTGCAAGGTAGCGATTTTTGCTCTCGTGAAATGAGATTTCCCTTCGCAAAAATCGCCCCGCCCCCGACGTACACGCCGCCGGGTACGATTGTAGTTCGAGAGGGTTTTGACCCTCTCGAGCTCTCCTGGGGTTTTTGGATAGTCTGTGCGGGCGATGAAGCAAATGCATCGCCCGCTTTTTCAGGCGCACTGGCGCTGGATCAGCTTCCGGCGGATTTGTATTTTTTTACGCCGATCGTCCACAGAATGGCGCAGGGAATCAGGAACAGCGGCGTTCCAAGCGGCGCGAGTGCGCGAAAGGGATCGTTCGAGCGTCCGAGCAGGTAAGTCAGCGGGTAATACTGGAAAAGCGCGTAAGGAATGACGAATGTGCAGAAGCGGAGCAGCGCCTTTCCGTACACGTCCAGCGGGTATTTACCGAAATCGCGCGCGCCATGGAGAAATACGTTCACGCATTCAAGCCCTTCGAACGTGAAAAAGCAAAGCCCGGCATAAATCCATGCGATTCCCGCAAATACGATCGTGCCGCCCGCGATCATCAGAATCAGCACGCCGGCGCGCGCGAACGACCATTCGATTGGCGAAAGTGCAATGCCGACGCCCAGCGCGATTGCCGATTGAACCAGCTTGCCCAGACGACCGAATTCAACCTTATGACACAGCACTTGAAACACCAGCCCGCGCGGACGGACGAGCAGCCGATCGAAATCCGCACTGCGCACGAGCGCGGCGAAATGATCGAAGCCGCGGAAAAAGCATTCCATCAGCGAAAACGACATGACCATCACGCCGAAACACAGCGCGCATTCGCCGATTGTATAGCCGCCGACGGTTTTGAATCGGTCGAGCAGAAACCAGAGCGCCAGAAATTCCGTGAACGAAGTCAGAAATTGCCCTAGTGCATATAGAAAAAAGGACTTCTTATGCGCCATGCAGGTTTTCAGATGCATCGAAAGATAATGAAAATACAGCCTCATATCCATCAGCCTCCCACGATTGCGAGCTTTTTCATGCCCTTTACCTGCATGAATTTGCCCAGCGCGACCATCGCGATCAGCCAGAATGCCTGGAGCGAGAGCATGGACGCGGCTTCTGCGCCTGCGATATCGCCGCCGTAAATGCGCAGCGGCGCGTTCATCATCGCGCCGAACGGCGAAACGTTCAGGATTTGGGCAAGACCGTCCGGAAGAAACGGCAGCGGCAGCAGTTCGCCGCTTAAAATGGATACCACCGGCGCGACCACCGCGCGGATGCCGTCGCTGGAAACCGTGTAAAAGCAGCTGAAATACAAGATTAGCGTAAACGCGCACGTTACGCCCACAGCAAGCAGCAGTGAAAGCAGGAATTCCGCAAATGCAATCGCTGAAACCGGCAGCGTCATGCCCCACGGCGCGGGCAACAGAAACGAAAACACGAGAATCGGAAGGCATCTCAGCGCCGCACGGCTCGTTCTCAGCGCCGCCGTTCGCGAAAACCACATTCCGTAAATCCCGACGGGGCGGCAGAGCTCATAGGCGATGTTTCCGGAAAGCACGCTGTCGAACAGCTCGTTTTCCGCCGACCAGGTGTTCAGCATCGCGAACAGCGCCTGCCGCAGCCAGATGTAATTGCCCAGCGCGGTCAGACGCATTGGAAACGCGGCGGTGTGATCGGCATAAAGCGCGCGATAGAGCTGCATTTCCATAAATCCCCAGAAAAACTGCGTAAATACGCCCGCCCAAGCCGCGGCGCGGTATTGCAGCCCCTTGATAAACTGCATTTTGAAGAATGCGAAACAGGCTCTCATTTGGGTCGCCTCCTCAAACGCGGTAGCGCGCGTACAGCTCCGCTGCCAGATCGTCCAGCGATTGGGCGTTTGGATTCACGGCGCGCACATCGTCGAACGTGCCGTCCAGCAGCAGCTTTCCGTGTCCGATCAGCAGAATCCGATTCGCGAGCGCGGAGATGTCCTGCATATCGTGGGTGGTGAGAATCACGGTGGCGGCGCGCGATTGATTGATCTGTTTAATGAACGCGCGTACCTTTAATTTGCTGACCGCATCCAGACCGATCGTCGGTTCGTCCAGAAACAGCACCTTCGGCTCGTGCAGCAGCGACGCGGCGATTTCGCAGCGCATTCGCTGCCCAAGGCTCAGCTGGCGCGCAGGCGTGCGCAAAAGCTCGGATAAATCCATCATTTCGGTGAGCTCGTCCAGATTTTTTTGATAGCGCTTCGGTTCGATTCGGTAGATTTCGGCAAGCAGCGCATAGGAATCGATCACCGGAACATCCCACCAGAGCTGCGTGCGCTGCCCGAATACGACGCCGATTTCCGCCGCATGACTTTTGCGCTCCTTCCACGGAACGCGGCCGTTAACCAGACACAAGCCCGAATCGGGCGTTAGAATGCCGGAGAGAATCTTGATCGTGGTGGATTTGCCGGCGCCGTTCGGACCGATATATCCAACGATTTCGCCGTCTCGAATGGTAAATGACAGGTCTTCCAGCGCGCGGACGGTTTCGGCGTTTCGCCTGCCGAGCGCCTTGATCGCCTGAAACAGCCCGCCGTCGCGGCGGGCGACCGAATAGGATTTGGTTAAGCCTTCCACTTGAATCATGCCGGTTGCCTCCTTGGTAGTAATCGAAATCTTGCCAGGCGGTGAATTCAGACAACGCCCCTGAATTCTGCCCCGCTAAAAAAGCGGGATACCGTTTTTTGAAAGGGTAAACAGCGGGTTTGAAGTGAACGTAACACTCATTTTAACACAAAATGCGCCGGAGTGCGGCGCATTTCGCTTGGATGTTCAAATTTAACAATTCTATTGGAGCGCGCGGGCTTCAAGATAAAAGCGCTTGTCGTTCGCTTCGCCCATCGAAAACGTCTTTCGCGGAAGCGCACCCAGACGGCGCACGGTCGGGAACAGCTCGAATTTTCCGAATACGCGCGGCATGAAGCCCATCGCATCGGCGCGTTCGGACAGCAGGCGGAGCAGCGTGTCGCTTCCATGGATGTATTCGATGTGCGCATCGGTGTGCTCGGCGAGGTAATCGTCCAGAAACGATTGCAGCACGGGCAGCGGATGCTTTTCAAAGCCGAAGCTCATCCGCGCGGAACGGGTTAGCACGGTCAGATCGTTTCCCGCGACGTCCGGAATGCCGAAACGCTTCAGATGATTACGGAATTCCGTGATCATGTGAATGGAATTGACGCCGGTGACAAGGCGGTGAACCGGTTCGAATTCAATCGCGGGATTCGCGACATTTACCAGTTCGACCAGCGCATAGCGCATCGGATGATCTTCGCGCATCTTCGGCGGCAATGCGGCGCGCACGTTTTCCCAGCACTGCTTCGCCGCGGCGAGCGCGTGGTTGCCGTCGCCGACGAGAAATGCCGGCGCCTGCGAAAGCGCCGTGATCGCATTCAGCGCGCGCAGGAGGGAATCCGCGTTTGCATCCTCGATCGCCCAGCCGCGAATGTGACCCGCATCCATCATCAAATCAAAATCATACAACGGGCGCAGCGCCTGGCGGCGCGCGTACAGCGATTCGATCACGGTCTGTCCCGGATCTTCGATCAATACCAGCGCGTGCGGAAGCTCGAGCGGCGCGCCGTCGCGAATGCACGCGAGAATCGGAACGCGATCGGGAATCGTGTTTTCCGCCGGACGAATCGCGGAAGCGCTGCCGGCGGCATAATCATATTGATCCAGATCGATTGCGGCGACGATTCCGGGACGAATGCCGGACGACGTTTCGCGCTCGACGAGAATAAAGCCGTCTACGGCGGGGAGAAGATTGCCGTCGTTTAAGTACTTGTTCATCGCGGCGTGAATTTTTGGGCTTCGGGATTTGGATTCGCTTAAATAGATCTCGGGGAGCGTCATTCGCAGCGTCGAAGGCGACGAGCCGACGATCGATTCCACCTTTTTCCAATAATCGGGCTGCGCGGCGTACTGATCGCACGCGATGACGGACCATTTTGTTTTGTCGATTTCGTTTGAGGGCAATAATATGCGGCTTTTGATTATAGCGCTGTTCATTTTGTTTCCTCCGTTTATGCCCGCGCGGAAAGCATAAGCGCATTTGGGCGGCGTCCGGCGCGCGGAGTCCGGTTTGACCGCGTTTTTTTGCGCTGCATTCCTTTTTTGCTTACTATTATAAAATAGTGATTTGATCGTTTTCAAGAAGCCTATGTTAAAACGGATTGGAAAGTCCTTGTACAGAAATGGTTCATTGTCTGCAAATTGAAAGGCTGAAAATTTATGCACTTTCTTTACAGCTTTGCGGGTTGACCGCGGGCGGGCGCATATGTTATCCTATTAACAGACGTTTGATTGTGGATGAAAAAGGAGGCTGAACAGATGAATCAAAGCTGGATGCGTGCGCTCGGCGAAAAGGTTCGCGAGTCGCTCACGTCCGTATTGCCGATCACGGGGGTCGTGCTGCTTTTGAGCGTTACGATTTCGCCGCTGAGTACGGGAACGACGGTAATGTTCCTGTTTGGGGCGCTGATGCTGATTCTGGGTATGGGACTGTTCACGCTGGGCGTGGATCTTTCGATGATGCCGATGGGCGAGGGTATCGGCGTGGAGATCAGCAAGGCGCGTAAACTGGCGCTGCCGGCACTGATTTGCTTTGTGCTGGGCACGCTGATTACGATTGCGGAGCCGGATTTGCAGCTGCTGGCGCAGATGGTGCCATCAATTCCGAATCGCGTGCTGATTCTCTCGGTTGCGGCGGGCGTTGGCGTGTTTCTGGCGATTGCGCTTTTGCAGCGGCTGTTCGCATTCAAGCTTTCGCACGTGCTTTTGCTGTTTTACATTTTGACGTTTGCGCTCGCGGCGTTTGCGCCGGCGGATTTTATTCCCGTCGCGTTTGATTCCGGCGGCGTGACGACCGGGCCGATCACGGTGCCGTTCATCATGGCGATGGGCATCGGCTTAACCTCGCTTCGAAGCGATAAGAATTCGCAGTCCGATTCGTTCGGCCTGATCGCGCTGGGCAGCGTGGGCTCGGTGATGGCGGTGCTGGTGCTGAGTATCTTCTATTCGCCGGATTCCGTCGCAGGATCGACGATCAAGGTGCAGGAGTTCGCTTCGACAAAGGAAGCCGCGCGCGCGTTTTTGATCGCGCTTCCGCATTACGCGTCCGAGGTGCTGGTCGCGCTGGTGCCGATTGCGGCGATGTTTCTGCTGTTCCAGCTGTTTTTCAGGCGTTTCCGCGCGGGGCAGATTCGCCGAATCGTGGTCGGGCTGATTTATACGACGATCGGACTGATTCTGTTTCTGACGGGTGTAAACGAGGGCTTCATGTCCGCGGGCTATCTGCTGGGCAAATCCATCGGCGGCAGCGCGAGTCCGTGGCTGCTGGCGCCGATCGGCATGGTGATCGGCTATTTCATCGTGGCGGCGGAGCCGGCGGTGCACGTACTGAACAAACAGGTTGAGGAGTTGACGAACGGCAATATCACCGCGCGCGAAATGCAGCTTGGGCTTTCGGTGGGCGTGGCGCTGTCGGTCGGCATGGCGATGCTGAGAATCCTGACCGGCATTTCGATTCTGTGGTTTTTGATTCCGGGCTACGCGATTGCGCTTCTGATGACGTTCCGCGTATCGCAGATATTTACCGGCGTGGCGTTCGACTCCGGCGGCGTGGCGTCCGGCCCGATGACCGCGGCGTTTTTGAGCCCGCTCGCGATGGGCGCGTGCGAAGCGCTGGGCGGGAATATGATGACGGAGGCGTTCGGCATCGTCGCGATGGTTGCGATGACCCCGCTGGTGACGATACAGCTGCTGGGACTGCGCGATCAGCTGCGCCGCCGCGGACACAGCCCCGCGCCGACCGCAGTCGTAAAGACCGACTTTGTATGGTATTATGACGAGGAGGGAGACGCATGACCGAGCGTATGAAGGCGCTGTTTACGATCGTGAACCGCGGCGATGGATGGGCGCTTGCGAAGCTTTATGAGCAAAACGGCGTGACGCTGCATTTGCAGATGGCGGCAAGCGGCACGGCGAGCTCCGAAATTCTGAATATGCTGGGGCTTTCCGGAAGGGAAAAGGATTTGCTTTTGAGCATCGCGCCGGAAAGAGCGGTCGAAGGGCTTCTGGAAAAGCTAAACGACGATCTGCGCGGCATTCTGAGCGTGCGCGGCATTGCGTTCAGCATTCGAATGACTGCCGTATCGCATTTTATCGCCACTGCGTTTTCGGGCGCCGCGCCCGTGGAAGGAGGAATTCCCATGCACAATGAAAAGGAACACAGCCTGATTATCGTTTCCGTCAATCAGGGCTCGACCGATCCGGTGATGCAGACCGCGTGCAAGGCAGGCGCGACGGGCGGAACAGTCATGCGCAGCCGCTGGGTCGGCGCGGATCATCTCGAACAGTTCCACGGAATCACGCTTCAGGATGAAAAGGAAGTGCTGATCATCGCGTGCCTGAAGGAGCATCGAAACGCCATCATGGACGCGATCACCGAGCACCACGGCATTCACACGCCGGATCAGGCGCTGCTCTGCGCGCTGCCGATCGACCGGCTGATTCGATTGGGATAAAAAGTATTCCCGACTTCCGCATTTTGGAGGTCGGGAATTGTTTTACAGTCCGTTCGACATTTCGGAAACGACCGCGCCGCTTGCATCGTAAAGGGTGATCACGTCCGTTTTGGATTTGTGGACGACTTTTTTATCGTCCCAGATAAGATCGGTGGGCGCGTCGCTTGAATTTGTGCCGATCGTAAGCGTTCCATTCGGCGCGAGGCTTGTGTCCTTCGGAAAGACGTACCATTCGCCGCCGCGACTGGAGATCAGATACCAGTCGCTTAAATCGATTTTTTCGCTTCCGCGATTGGCAATGACGATCAGATCGTCGCCGGGAACAACGCTCTCAATCGCGATATCGCTGCGCGCATCCGGCAATTCGACTTTATCCAGCGAAACGCTTCCATTATTCAGCCGCACGAGCAGTCCGCCGGTCGTTTCCTGTGTGACCGCGATTTGCGCGCCGACGGCTTCCAGTCGCGCGAGGACCGTCGCGTCCGGCGTGGACGGCTTTTCATAGCTGTCGGTAGAAACGATTGCGAGCTTCGGGCTTGCCGCGCGCGCGAACGCTTCACTGGTCGTGTCGTCATCGGCGTGATTGGCGACTTTGAGTACATCGCAGGATAAGTCCGCACCGGAATTTAAGAGAATCTCTTCCTCCGGAAGCTCCATATCGCCCGCGAGCAGAATTCGCCCGTCTGCGGATTCGAGCATCATGACCAGAGAATTGTCGTTCTCCTTCGTATCGGCGGGCTGAATCGGAGAAAGGACGTTCAGCGTTGCGCCGCCCAGTGCAATCGTATCGCCCGCGGAAAGCCATACGACCTCCTGTCCGCGCGCGTTTGCCGCCTGAATCGCCGGATGCTTTTTTTCTTTTACGCCCGTGAAATATTTGGATGCATACCATGTCCCGACGGGAATATCGCTTTCGGCGAGCCATTCAAGACCGTCGGCATGGTCGGAATCGGTGTGCGTTAAAATCACCGCATCCAGCTGCGAAACGCCGAGCTGCCGCATTGCGTACAGGATTTTGCCGCGCGAGCGCAGATACCCCGCGTCGATCAGGCACGCCGCGCCGTTTACCTTCAGGAGAATCGCATCCGCCTTGCCGACGCTCGCGGCGTATAATTCCGTTTCGGCGCCTGCGCAGCTCGACAGCATCGCGCACAGAACGAGCAGCGCGAGAATCAGCTTCTTTTTCAATCAATCGACCTCCATCCATTTTCCATCCGCTTCGCGAATGGTTTCGAGCAGTTTTTGCAGCCTTGCGCCGTCGAACACGCTGTTTTCCGGCGTTTCGCCGTGCGCAATCGCATTCAGGAATGTAAAATAGCAATGCAGATGCCCGCGATCCCAGCCGATGGCGTTCTTTGGCGGCAGGAAGCTCCCACCCGGCGCGGGATAGCGCTGCACGGATTCGATCTGCGTAAATCCGCGCAGACCGCCCAGCGGGCGCTCCGGCAGCGTCTGATCATAATAATAGACGTAATTCGGATCCATCGCGTTCCATTTGAGCGCGCCGTTTGTGCCGCGCAGCTCGAGAGTGAATTCATCGTTGGTTCCGGTGGCGATTTTGCTGGCTTCAACCGTGCCGAGCGCGCCGTTCGGCATTTCCATCAGGATCAGCGCCTGATCCTCAGAAAGCGCGCGTTCGGTTTCGCCGGATTTTGTCGGGCGCTGGGCGTATAGCGTGCGGAAACGGCTGGTCACGCGCGCGGGATAGCCGATCAGATGCGTGAGCAGATCGAGCGCATGACTGCCGAGATCCAACAGCACGCCGCCCTGCATTTGCTGCTTCCAGCCGATCGGACGGTTCGGATCAATCGAGCCCGAATGCAGATATCGCGCCTCGAATGACAGAATTTCGCCGATTTTACCCTCGTCGACCAGCTCTTTTGCGCGCAGTATCGCGGGCGTATAGCGATTGTTAAATACCATGCGCGTTTTGCCCGGCGCGTTTTTCGCCGCGTCTGCGATGCGCTGCGCGCTTTCATAGGTTACGGCGAGCGGCTTATCGATATACACGTGCTTTCCGGCGTTCAGCGCGGCGATTGCCATTTCCTCGTGCTGCGCGTTCGGCGTGCAGATGGAAACGACGTCGACCGACGGATCGGCGAGCAGAACGCGGTAATCGTCGGTATAGCGCTTATAGCCGCAGATTTCCGCCGCTTCGCGCGCTTTTTCGATGCGGCGCGAACAGACGTGCTCGAGTGAAACGCGGAAATCCGCGTCCGGATAAAAAAGCGCGATATTGCGCAGCGCCTCAGTGTGCGTGCGCCCCATGAATCCCCAGCCGATCAGACCGATGCCGATGGTTTTCATAATCGAAACCTCCAGAGCTTTTTTTCTTATTATATCAATTTTTCAAAATGCTTGCAAGACGGGCGTTTTCATGTTATTCTGAAAGGAGAGAAATGATAGAGAGGATTATTGGCATGGAAAGTTTACGGAAGATGTTCGGCACGCAGGACATGACGGTTGGCAAACCGCTTTCGAATCTTGCGTCGTTCTCAATCCCGCTGCTGATCGGCAATTTCGCGCAGCAGATGTACAACACGGTCGATTCGATCGTGGTCGGCAAGTACGTGGGCGATAACGCGCTGGCAGCGGTCGGGGCGAGCGGCCCGATCCTGAATTTGCTGATTCTGCTGTTCGTCGGCATTTCGACCGGCGCGGGTATCATGGTCGCGCAGTATTACGGAGCGAAAAAGAAGGAAGAGCTTTCGAAAACCGTCGGCTCGTGCATGACGCTGATTCTGGTTTCCAGCGCGATTGTGATGCTGGTCGGCCCGCTGATTGCCCGTCCGCTGATTACGCTGCTCGGCACGCCGGACACGGTTGCGGATATGGCGGTCAGCTATCTGGTGATCATTTTCCTGGGCATTCTCGGCGGCGGCGCGTATAATATCATTTCGGGTATCCTGCGCGGCATGGGCGATTCGTTCTATCCGCTGGTGTTTCTGGTGGTGGCGTGCCTGCTGAATATCGCGCTGGATCTCCTGTTCGTATGCAAATTCAGAATGGGCGTTCCGGGCGTTGCGTGGGCGACGATCATTGCGCAGATGGTTTCGGGCGCGCTGTGCGTCATTCGTCTCGTGCGCATGAAGGATACCGTTCAGATTACAAGAAAATCGCTGATCCCCGATCGGCTGCTCACGGGCGAAATCGTGCGGCTGGGTCTTCCGTCGGGACTTACGCAGGCGGTGTTCTCGATGGCGTCGATCGTGGTTCAGCGGCTGACGAACAGCTTCGGCGAAATGATCATGGCGGTCTCGGTTGTGGTCATGCGCGTGGACGGATTTGCGATGCTGCCGAATTTCACATTCGGCATCGCACTGACGACGTTCGTCGGTCAGAATGTCGGCGCGGGGAGAATGGATCGCGTCTATGAAGGCGTGCGTTCGGGTCTGCGCGCGGGCCTCGCAATCGCCGCAGCGCTGGTTACAATGATCCTGCTGGGCGGGCGACCGCTAATGGGACTGTTCACGCAAACGCAGGCGGTTGTGGATACGAGTATGCATATGATGAAGATTCTCGCCGTGGGCTATATCGCAATGGCGATTACGCAAAGTCTGTCGGGCGTCATGCGTGGCGCGGGCGATACGGTGACGCCGATGTGGATTTCGCTGGTCACAACGGTTGTGATTCGAATGCCGCTGGCATACCTGATCGCCTATCTTACGCGCTCGGAAGCACAGCCGAACGGCACGCCGGACGCATTGTTTATTTCGCTTCTGATCGCCTGGATCTCCGGCGCAGTGATTACCAGCATCTTCTATAAGAGAGGCAAATGGAAGAAAAAGAGTGTGATGGTGGAATAAAATAAGCGAATGCGTCACGTTCTGATTTAATGGGAATTCGATTAAGCATGGCAGCGTCAACAGGCACCGCCGAGCAAAAAGTAAGCGAATCGAGCCGCTATCCGGCT
>ERZ824978.2005-NODE-2005-length-19256-cov-99.925681_pt1 | contig 19256 bp, 9 predicted proteins | sample MGYA00519860_ERZ824978 | MGnify/ENA primary metagenome ERZ824978 (study PRJEB31778, sample SAMEA3449184) | human gut metagenome | biome: human gut; feature: human-associated habitat; material: faeces | place: United Kingdom | collected 2010/2012 ... | reverse complement strand
ATCTTTTTTTGAAGAAGGAGTGTGCCGGTGGCACATGACTGATGAGAAAAGAGATATATACCGAAAAGATTCCTTAAGATGATGCAGGTTATTTTTTGAAGGTTACTAAATACCACTTGGAACCTATCTAAGCGGCTAGCCCGATGGTTCGGGCTCACAAACCATGGTTCGGCAGACTCTGTTGCCGTACGCTGGCAGACGCTTTGACGAGCTCAGCGACCACCAGCGTATCAGAACCGAAGAGCTGCACAGCGCCCAAAAACTTTCTCCGAACGCAGTGGGGAGTAAGCGATTGAAAATCAATTACAAAAGCGAAGTCCTTCAGCTGATATCAGCTGAAGGACTTCGCTTAATATGCTGTGAAACAGAGGCTTACCCTTTGCGGGAAGTTACTTTGCTTTTGCGGAAAGCGAGTATGGCTTGTCGGCAGGCTTCTGGCCGCGGGCCTTGTTCGGCTTGGAGGCCATGACGAACTCGAGGGTGCCTCCTTGGAGGAGGTCATCGTGGGTGATGTAGAGTTTCTTGAACTCAACGCCGTCGCGCAGTACCTTCTTGACATAGCGGTTCGTGTCGCTGACGCCGTCGGCCTTCACCTCAAGGGTCTTGCCGTTAGGAAGGGCGATACGGGCGTACGGAAGGTACGGAGCGCCGAACACGTACTGGTCGCTTCCCGGGCAGACAGGATAGAATCCAAGCACGCCGAAGATGTACCAAGCGGACATCTGACCGCAATCGTCATTCCCTCCCAATCCGTGAATATCAGGACGATACATCCTGTTGATGATTTCCCTCATCCAGTACTGTGTCTTCCACGGCTGGTTTGTCCAGGCATAGAGATAAGGAATATGATGGCTCGGCTCGTTGCCATGTACGTAGCCGCCGATCAGGCAGTCTTTCGTGATGTCCTCGTTGGTTGCGTAGGCATATTCAGGAAGATCGTGGTAGAAGAGTTCGTCCAGCGCGGAGATGAACCTCTTCTCGCCGCCCATCAGCGCCATCACGCCGAAAACGTCCTGCGGGGCGTGGAAAGAGAAGTTCAGCGAGTTGCCCTCGATGAAGCCCTCGCCCATCGTCTGCATGATGTCGAAATCCTTCTTGAAGGAGCCGTCAGCGTATTTCGGACGGGCGAAACCGAGTTCCGTGTCAAAGACATTCCTGTAATATTGCGCGCGTGTGAGATATTCATCGGCCACCTTGTCATTACCCGCGAGCCGGGCGGTGTGCCAGATGGTCCAGTCGTCGTAGGAATATTCCAGCGTGTTGCTGGCGGCGGTGGAAATCTTGTCGTAAGGCACGTAGCCGAGCCTCATATATTCCCCAAGCCCGGCGTACCAGTCTGCCTTTGAGGTGGTTACCATCGCCTCAAGGGCGCGGTCACGGTCGATGTCCAGCCCTTTGGTGATGGCGTCGGCCAGCACAGGGACGGCATGGTAGCCGCTCATGCACCAGTTCTCGTTGGCACAATGGCTCCAGACAGGAAGGAAGTGCAGCACGTTCTGGTCGTAGTGGGCCAGCATCGACTCCACCATGTCCCTGTCACGGTCCGGCTTGAACAGGGCCAGGAACGGATGCTCGGCACGGTAGGTGTCCCAAAGTGAGAACACTGTGTAGTTCGTGAAGCCGTCGGCCTGATGGATCTCGTGGTCGAGGCCTCTGTACTTCCCGTCCACGTCCATGTAGACTGACGGGTTGATCATCGTGTGGTAGAGGGAAGTGTAGAACATCCTCTTCTCGTCCTCGGTTCCCTGGATCTCAATCTGGGAAAGCTCTTTCTCCCAGGCGGATGCCGCCTCGGCGGCGATCTGGTCGAAAGACTTCCCGGAGGCCTCCGCCGCAAGGTTCTTCAGTGCGCCCTCCGCACCGGTCGCCGACAGGGCCACCTTCACGGTCAGCTCCGGGTTCCTGGAAGTGGCGAACTTGAACCAGGCCACCAGCTTGCGCCCTGCCATCGCCGGGAAGTTGTGGTACTGGTCTAACTTGCTCCAGCCTCCTTTATAATTGATCTTCTCCCGGTCCGCGTAGCCATATTCAGAAATAGGCTGCGAGAAGGAGATCGCGAAGTAGGTGTAGTTCGTGCGGGCCCAGCCGTTGGTGATGCGGTAGCCGGTCAGGAGGGTGTCGTTCCGCACCTGAACCTCCGCCCAGAGGGTCTTGCCATCGTAGTTGTAGATTCCGTGGATGAGATCCAGAATCACCTGTCCGTCAACGCCTTTCGGGAATGAATATTCATGGACTCCGACTCTCGTGGTGGCGGTCAGACGAGCCTTTACGCCATAGTCGTCCAGCGTCACCTCGTAGCGTCCCGCCGAGGCTTTCTCCGTGGAGTGCGAGAAGCGGCTGCGGTAGCCGCCGTCAGGGTTGTCCGCCGTGCCGGGGTTCAGTCTCAGCGCTCCCGTGGTCGGCATCAGGAGGATGTCGCCCAGGTCGGAGTGTCCCGTGCCGCTGAAGTGGGTGTGGCTGAACCCGACGATCGTAGGGTCTGAGTAACGGTAGCCGGCACAATATTCATAAGCCCTCGGCTGGTATTTCCCGTTCACATTGTGAGGGATGGTGTCCGTGTCAGGACTAAGCTGGACTCCGCCGAAAGGCACGCACGCCCCCGGAAAAGTGTGTCCCATTCCGTCGGTGCCGATGAACGGATCTACATAACTAGCCTTGGAGGAAGGCTGCTGCGCGGCTGCCCCGACGCAGAGAAGCAGGAACAGTCCTGCGTTAAACAGTTTAAATTTCATAGGTCAAATATACGTAAAACTATTGTTTTTTGTTAAACTGTGGCTAAATTTGTACTCCCTCCTCATGTTTTTGGTAGATTGGTTTTTGGTTGTTAAATCGATTTGAGGTGGAGACGGACTTGGTAAAAAAAAGCAATAGCACTTTAATTAACTACAAATTCAGTATTTATGTCCTTTAAAAAGATCGTATTGTCTCTAATCTTTGTACTCGCTCCGTTGGCGGTTCTGGCTCAGACCAAGACCATCAAGGGTGTGATTTACGAGGAGGAAACCGGCGAGACCATGCCGGGAGCGACAGTGTCGGTCGTCGGATCCACCAAGGGTGTGATGACTGACCTTGACGGTTCTTTCGAACTGTCCGGAGTCAAACCGACTGACAAACTTAAGTTTGAGTGTCTTGGAAAAGAAACTCAGATTTTGGAGGTCGGAAGTATGACCAACTTCATCGTTAAGCTGAAAAATGCAGCCAACGAACTTGACGAGGTAACCATCGTTGCCTTTGGTAAGCAGAGGAAAGAAAGCACGGTTGCCGCCATCACGACAGTTGATGTCGGAACCCTCAAGGTGCCTTCTAGCAACTTGACAACAGCTCTCGCCGGAAATGTCGCGGGTGTTATCGCCTACCAGCGCTCAGGTGAGCCTGGCCAGGACAACGCCGACTTCTTCGTGCGTGGTATCACCACCTTCGGCGCGAACACCAGCCCTCTGATCCTCATCGACAACATCGAACTTACCTCCACCGACCTCGCCCGTCTCCAGCCGGACGACATCGAGAGCTTCTCGATCATGAAGGATGCCACTGCGACCGCCCTCTACGGAGCCCGCGGAGCCAACGGTGTCATCTTCGTGACCACAAAGCGCGGCCAGGAAGGCCCGGCGAAAATTTTCGCCCGTGTAGAGACCTCGATCTCCCAGCCTACCGATGTTGTACAGCTTGCCGACCCTATCACCTACATGAAGTCCTACAATGAGGCCATCACCACCCGTGACCCTCTCGGAGACCTGATGTACTCTTACGACAAGATCGAGAACACCGGTAAACCGGGCGCGAATCCGTACATCTACCCTGCCAACGACTGGTACAAGATGCTCTTCAAGGATTATTCCACGGCATACCGCGCAAACGTTTCCGTTCGCGGTGGAGGCAAGGTTGCGACCTATTATGTGTCCGGCGCGTTCACCGAGGACACTGGTATCCTGAACGTCGATAAGAGGAATAGTTTCAACAACAACATCGACCAGAAAACCTACACCTTGCGTTCCAACATCGACATCAATGTGACCCCTACCACGAAGCTGGCTATCCGCCTTACCGGTAACTTCACGGATTACCGAGGACCGCTGGACGGAGGTAACAAGGTCTATGTGGATGTTGTTCACTCAGATCCTGTTCTCTTCCCGGCGTACTACCCGATGGATGATGACCACATCGGCATCAAACACATCATGTTCGGCAACTGGGACAAAGGAGGTTACACGAACCCTTATGCGAATATGGTCAAGGGGTACCGCGACTACCAACGTTCCCAGATGATCGCGGCGGTCGAACTCAACCAGAATCTTGATTTCATCACAAAGGGGCTCAGCGTGATGACATTGTTCAACCTGACTCGTCTTTCAGACTTCAGCGTCAACCGTCAGTTCAGTCCTTATTGGTACACGATGGACAACTACGACTCCTACACTGGAGAATACCACTTACGCAGAATCAACGATGATGGTACCGACTACCTCACCTACAATGAAGGAAGCAAGACTGTGCAGAACACATTATATTCAGAGACCAGACTCAACTATGCCCGTGACTTCGGCCGCAGCGAGGTGACCGGCCTTTTGGTACTCACCGCCTATGAGTCACGCAAAGCCAACGCCGGCTCCCTCCAGCTTTCCCTTCCTTCCCGCAACGCCGGTCTTTCCGGACGTTTCACCTACGGTTGGGACAAGAGGTACTTCACCGAGTTCAACTTCGGTTACAACGGATCCGAACGTTTCCACAAATCCCACCGTTGGGGATTCTTCCCTTCTGCCGGTGCTGCGTGGGTGATGTCAAACGAGCCTTGGTTCAAGTCTTTGAAGAAAACTGTTGACAACCTTAAATTCAGGGTATCGTACGGTCTCGTCGGAAACGACAAGATTGGTAATGAAAACAACCGTTTCTACTACCTCTCTGAAATGAATATGAATAGTTCCGCTAATCAGGCGTTCTTCGGTGATCGCAGGCAGGTCAACTACAAAGGCATCGATGTTACCCGCTATGCGAACGAGGCTATCACTTGGGAAAAATCCTACAAGACCAATTACGCTGTGGAACTCGGTCTGTTCGACAACTTCGACCTCATCGCCGAGTACTTCACCGAGAGGCGTAAGGACATATTCATGACTCGTGCCGACGTTCCAGAGACAATGGGACTTCAGGCGGGAATATCCGCCAACATCGGTGAGGCCAGAGCCCACGGTGTCGATCTTCAGGCTGAGTACCAAAAGGTTTGGAACAAGGACTTCTGGACATCCGCAAGAGCGAATTTCACTTGGTCAACAGGCAAGTACGATGTCTATGAGGAGCCCACCTATCCAGAGAAGTACCGTCAGCACGCAGGTTACTCCATCAAGCAGACCTGGGGCTACATCGCAGAGCGCCTGTTCATTGATGACGAAGAGGCGGCCAACAGCCCTGACCAGACTTCTTTCGGTTCTCCTTACGGAGGCGGTGACATCAAGTATACCGATGTCAATGGTGACGGCAAGATCACAACCGCTGATATGGTTCCGATCGGTTATCCTACCTCTCCTGAGATCATCTATGGATTCGGTGTTTCACTCGGTTACAAAGGGATTGACCTTTCCGTGTTCTTCCAAGGCCTTGGACGAGAGTCGTTCTGGATTGATGCGACAAGTACCTACAGCACCAAATATAACAGGTACGGTACCGCTCCGTTCGTGAACAACACCCAGTTGCTCAAGGCTTACGCTGACAGCCACTGGAGCGAGGACAACCGTGACATTTACGCTCTTTATCCAAGGTACAGCGCCTACGAAAACCTCAACAACACAGCGACGAGTACCTGGTGGATGAGGGATGGTTCATTCCTTCGTCTGAAACAGCTTGAACTTGGTTATACCATTCCACAGAAGTTGACCACTAAACTCCATATTGGAAGTCTGCGTGTCTACTTCCAGGGCAATAATCTCCTGTGCTGGAGCAAGTTCAAACTTTGGGATCCCGAGCTTGCCGGTAATGGCCTTAATTACCCTATTCAGAGGACATTCAACTTTGGTGTGAATGTTACGTTTGACACCAAATAATGTACGAGAATTATGAAAAAGATTTTTAAGAATATAACAATTTCACTGTTGGCGGCGGCTTCGCTATACGGAGTCGGTGGTTGCAACAAGTTCCTTGATGTTGTCCCGGATGATGGACTGGCATCAATCGAAACCGCATTCAACCTCAGATCGACAGCCATCAGGTATCTGGCCACCTGCTATTCATATATGACAAATGACGGAGTGGCCGGACAAGACAGCGGAATGCTTACCGGTGACGACCTTTGGGATCTGGACAGCCGTGTCACCACGTACTTATACAACAAGAACTATGCTTCTTTCCCTATCGCAAAAGGATTGCAAAGTGCTGCCATCTGCTATAACAGCGACTGGAAAAGTATGTACGAAGGAATCCGTTGCTGCGACATTCTGGTGGAGAATATCGATAAGGTTCCGGATATGAACGAAGATGAGAAGCAGCAGTGGAAGGCAGAAGTCTCCTTCCTTAAAGCATACTATCACTTCAATCTTATCCGCAAATGGGGACCGGTTCCGATCATTCGTGAAAGCCTTCCGATTGATTCTAATGTTGAGGAAGTACGCGTCTATCGTGACAACATTGATGACTGTTTTGACTTTGTGCTCGACCTTCTTGATGAGGCTCTTCCGTATTTGCCGATTGTAAACCCATCGGATGACGAGTTGGGACGTGTCACAAAGCCAATCTGTGCTGCGCTGAAGGCCAAGGTCGCTGTCTATGCGGCCAGCCCGTTGTTCAATGGAAATGAAGAGGAAGCTTCTTTGGTTGACGGCCGTGGACAAAGGCTTTTCCCAGCCAAGTCTGACGCAGACAAGCTTAAACGTTGGGAGGACGCTCTTGAGGCTTGCGAGGATGCCCTTGACATCTGCGAGGAAGCCAACTTGAAGTTATACGAGAGGACATATGTTGAACAAGATTATAGAATGTGTGACTCTCTTGTCATAGATCTTACAATCCGAAACGCTTTCTGCGAAAGATGGAACAGTGAACTGATCTGGGGTAATACTCAGGTATCAACCACCTCTTTCCAGCAGTGGTGTGTGCCGATTCTGCAGATGGATCCAAGCGATGGAAAAAAACTTGGAGGTATCGGAGGAACGGATTTCATTGGCGTACCACTTAAGATCGCCGAGCAGTTCTATACGAAGAATGGACTTCCTATCAATTACGACAAGGAATTCGCGAGTGTAGATCAGTTTAAACTTAGGACAGGAGATGCAGCCCACAAATACTATATCAAACAAGGTTACGAGACTATCCAGCTGAACTTCGACCGTGAGCCAAGATTCTATGCCGATCTTGGGTTCGACGGTGGAAAATGGCTCGGTGCGTTGTCCAACTACAATGACTTGACTCCTGATGATGTACACACACTTGAAGCTCGCGGAGGTAACTCAAATGGTAAGTCCAACAATAAGGAAGCTGGCCCTGTAACAGGATATTTTCCCAAGAAATTGGCTCCATACAGGGTTACCTGGTCCGGAACATCATCAACCGCGAGCCTTGCGTCATATTGGTTCCCGTGGCCTATAATTCGTTTGTCTGACCTCTATCTGCTTTATGCTGAAGCCATCAACGAGGTTGAGGGACCAAACGGCGCATACAGCGAGGAACTTTTCAACGCTCTTGACGCTATTCGCAAGCGTGCCGGTATTCCTGGAGTAAAAGAGTCTTGGGATAATTACAGCACACGTCCTGACCTCTATAGGTCACAGGCCGGAATGCGTGAGATCATTCACCGCGAACGTCTGATTGAGCTTGCGTTCGAGAGCCAGAGGTTCTGGGATCTCCGCCGTTGGAAAGAAGCTTCAACAGAATACCAGAAAGGAATATATGGATTCCGTGTTATGGCGCCAGCTGCCAAGGACTACTACCAGAAGACCTACATCGCAGACCAGAATTTCGGTCTAAAGGATTATTTCTGGCCTATCTACACATACTACATTGAAAGAAACCCTAATCTCGTACAGAATCTTGGATGGTAACACTTTAAAAGTCATAAGGAATGAATAACATAATTAAAACGACGTTCACTCTTCTATTATCAGCCATTTTCATAACCGCCTGCAATGACGGAGCGAATGATTTTGGCAGAGTAGATCAGAAGAATGATAATATTCCGGCTCCCAGCCCTGTTTCGGTGGAAAGCGTCAGAAGCATCAGCGGCGGTGCTGTCATCAAGGTGAATATTCCGGATGATGACAACGTGAAAGGTGTAATCGCAAGGTATACACGTAATGGAAAGCAGGTCAATTCAAAAATCTCTCGTTATGTTGACAGCCTGACCGTGGTCGGCTTTGTTGACACTAAGCCACATACCGTTGAGATTGCGGCTATTAATGTGAATGAAGTTGAATCAACACCCGTGAAAGTTGAGATTACTCCTCTTGAGCCGGCTATCTCACTTGCTAAAGCCACACTTTACCAGACTTTCGGAGGTGTTAAGGTTCGCATAGATGGAAACACCCCTAAAGAGAATCTTACAATTGTTCTCCTTAGGGACACAGACTTGAGTGATTTTGAAAAACCTACCTCTCAAATGAAATGGGAGCAGGTGACAACCTTGTTCACGGCCGCCGAGACCATCACTCTTCCGAGACGAGGGATAGAGCCTGTAGAGGCCATATTCGGAGCTTATCTCCGTGACAGGTGGGGTAATGTGTCAGACACCGTTAAGGCAATCCTTACACCTCTTGAGGAAGTGGAATTGGATAAAGATAAGTTCAGAGATGCCAAAATCAAGGATGACAACTGTACGGCCAGCGCGACAAAATACAAGATCGAAAATCTTTGGGACAAGTTGAATGATGACGGAAAAGGTAATTATATATTTGACAGCAAGCAGCTTGACCTCCCTACATGGCTCACAATTGACCTTGGAGTCAAGACCAAGTTAAGCCATATCAAGACTTTGCCTCGTGGGCAAGGTTATTTGACATACACTGCCGCACATCCAAGAATTTTCGAATTTTGGGGTAGTGCGAATCCGACAGGTGAAAAAGTAGAAGGCAACACCCACGGATTTGACAACTCTTGGTTCCTTCTTGGAAGATTCGAGCAGGCCAAACCATCCGGCTATGACCCTGACGGTTCACCTGGTGTTATCACACAGGATGACAATGCCTACTGGAATGCCGGCAATGACTTTGAGTTCAATAACGAGGAATATCCTCACGCCTATGATGAGCTCCGGTATTTACGTGTTGTATTCATTGATTCTTTCGGAACTTATGGATTCGACACAAAATCCTCCAAGATTCAGATGGGCGAGCTTACGCCATTCGGGCAGGTTCTTCAGGAATATAGGTAATAAATTACTCTATGATGAATATGAAAACATTGAAAACGAGCATATTTGCTGCGGCAGCCATTCTTGGCTCGGTTGTCTCCTGCACATCTCAGGATGACATCTACAAGGAGTTCATCAAGGATGGAGGCTACATCTATCCTGCCAAGGCCGCAAACATTACTTCCGAAACAGGTTTTCAGAAGGTCACCTTGTTTTGGCCTGTTCCCAAGGATCCTTCCTTGAGAAGTGCCAGGGTCTATTGGGACAACTACACCGACTCTCTTGATCTGAATTATTCGGATTTTTCAGATACTGTGTCTGTAACAATCACGAACCTTGCCGACAGAAGTTACACGTTCGACATAGTGAATTTCGACAAACTCGGAAACAAGTCCATCGCCGCGGAGAAGTCCGCCACACCTTACGGAATGAATTGGCTCTCCACACATGAGGAAAGGCAGTTCAAGCATGCTTGGGTTGACGGCACCACAGCTACTGTCCAGCTCACAGAATCGACATCGGAGATGGTCGCCACCAAGTTCCGCTACAAGAATCTTGACGGCGAATGGGTCGAGTTCGGTCCGAGGATGACCCCGAGGGAAGTCAACTTCAAACTCACTAACGCCATGCGCGGAAAGTATTTCGAGTTCAGCTCCGGATTCCTTCCAAGCGACGGTAGGGACACGGCCTGGATGGAGTGGACAAAGTCCTCCTACCCGATTGTCTATCCGCTTGACACCAAGGATTGGACTGTTACCGCAACCACTGGCGGCACTATGGGAGAGAATACTCCGGACAAGATATTCGATGGAATCGCGGATGCCAATCATCGTTGGCACAGTACCGCAGGCAATAATTTCCCTAAGATATTGTCAATTGACACCAATTGCGAAGCCGGAAAAGAGCCTACTTACAAGACTTTCTCCATGGCTCGTAACCCTAAAATGAGCTACCGTTACATCTTCAACTTCCAGATTTTCACAGGCAACGAACCGTTCAATCCGGATGAGAAGAATTTCGCTTCAGTATTCGGAACTCCGATATGTAATTCCTTGCTGTACTGGGGTGATAACCCCGGCAGCAGGAACTGCACGATGGAATCAGGACGCTACATTGCGATTGTCTTCACCAACTCCAGGAACAAGCTGGGTTACCTCGACCTTTGGGAGCTTACTGTCTGGGGCTACATCGAGGCTGACGCCAACTAATAATTAAACTATTTGGGAAAAATGAACATCAAAAAAATGTCAATATTCATTCTGGCGGCATTGGTCTCCGCTACGACTTTCCTTTCCTGCAACGTGAAGGAGGACAACGGAGGCGGTTCGGACAAAGAACCTGAAAAGCCGACTCTGACCGAGATCAAATTCAAGGCAGAGTTGCCTGACGCTCCCGCCGGATTCAAGACGACCTGGAGCGCAGGAGACGAGATTGTCGTCTACAGCGTGAAGGGCAACTTCACCTCTAAGGAGACAATGAAGGCCACGGATGTGACCTCCGATGGCAAGACCGCCACATTCGTCTCTACCGGAAAGCTTCTCAAGGAGGCTGAATATTTCTATGGAATGCTCAAGGACTGCGGAGTCAAGGGCTTCAAGCTCAAGCAGTACTGGTCAACGGACAATATGGACAGGTGCCGCGATGCGGTGCCTTCCGTTACCGTGGCAGGATGCGACAAGAACGACATGACTCTGAAGTTCCAGAACATGTTCTCTCTTCTTTCTGTGACAGTCACCAACCCGGACACCAAGTATGTCAGGGTCTCAGGCAACAACGGTGAGGTCATCAACAAGAACGCCTTCATCGCTTTCGCAGATTACACCCTTTCTGACAACCCGTCACCAGACTTTGAAAGCACAGTTTCCATCAGGAAATATGTCAACGGAGCCGGCACCTACCATATCGGCCTCCGCCCTGACCTTCTCCTGAACAGCGGCTACACAATCGTGGCCTGCGATGCCTCCGACAACGTCATCGGCAGGATCGCCTCCTACGAGACACTTGAGACTCAGCCAGGCAAGGTTTACAACGCCGGAGAGATTGAGGCTCCACGTGAGCTCTCTCCCGTATTTGACGAGTCCAAGATAGCCCTTTCCCTCGCCGCCATCAGCGACGTGCACATCGAGGGCTCAAGCGATGCCTACGCCAATAAGTTCACCTCGGCCCTCAACCAGCTCAAAGTCAAGGCAGCCGAGAGCGATGCCAACGGAATCGACGGAGTGATGGTTGTCGGTGACCTCATCCAGAGGGCGGAGATCACGATGGCGCAAAATTTCAAGGCTCTCTACGAGGATGTATTCAAGCCTACGGAAGTTCCGATGATTTACACGATCGGCAACCACGACATGAATCCTAAATATGATTGGACTCCAAGCACTGTCGCTCAGTCGGTCGCTATGGCCAATACATTCGGCGATGACTATTTCAAGACAGACATCGACAACACGATGAGGAACAACTACGAGGCTCGCCACTGCGTCATCGGAGGCTATCATATTCTCGCTGTGACTCCTAACGGCGACCAGCCGATCACATATTCACCAAACGTCATCACTTGGCTTGACCAGCAGTTGGATGCCATTACGAAGACAGATCCTAACAGGTACGTGATTGTGCTGACGCACCCTATGATCTACAACACGATCTACGGCAGTCTCCTTGGTGAGGACGGCGGAGTCTGGACTTCCACTCTGCCTAACTACTGGGCCACAAGGGTTCTTACAGGCGTGCTTGAGAAATATCCTCAGGTTGTCTCGTTCCACGGCCACCTCCACTTCCCGATCAACGATCCGCGTTCCCTCTGGCAGGGTAAGTGGACGGCTCTCGGATGTGGATCCACAAGGTATATGGCCATCGAGCCTGCCGGCTGGGAAGGCATCAGCAGCACCCCTACCGTGATGAACGATGCCAACAACTTCTCGCAGGGTTATTTGGTACAGTTCGATGTCAACGGCAACATGCGCATTGTCAGGATGGACTTCTTCAACAACGGAACCATCGGAGAGCCATACGTGATGCAGTACCCTGACGCCGCCGGTGCGAACCTCGCGAAGTACAACAACGTGACCCGCAAGGCCGCCAACCAGGCTCCGACAATGAGCACGATCGAGGCCAAGGATGTTAAGGATACAGATGCCGCTTCCGTGACATTCGCCGCTGGCAAGGATGATGAGTTCGTTCACCACTATATCGTTACCCTCTCCAAGGCTGGCAATGTGGTTGCGACCAAGAAGATCCTCGCCGATTTCTACCTCCATCCGAATACCTCAGAGATGAAGTCAAGCTGGACCTACGGTTTCGGAGCCCTTGAGTCCGGCCAGTACACCGTTTCTGTTGTCGCCGTGGATTCCTGGGATGCAGAGAGCGCCCCGGTTACCGCAACCTTCAACTGCGGTGACGTGACTCCTTCGGAAAAGGTGGAGCTTTGGGAAAACGACAAAGCTGGTTCAAGAGAACTTTCCGGACCAGTCGCGGATAACGGCAAGACCGCCGGTGTCGGAGGTTGGCTGAGCTACAAGGACGGTGTCGCATCCTGGACAGAGAACACCACCGGAGCGCCACGTACCGCGACTCTGGAACTCTCCAACGGCAGCAAGATCACTGTCAATCAGGTGGAGGCCAAAGATCTTGTTGGCAATTATACGTTCTATAATTATTCCTTCAAGACTACCGGTGTCAGCAACACAACCGTTGTAAACCAAGCCGGAAGGCAGCACGAGACCGCTGTCGAGTTCAAGGTAGTTGATAATCCTGAGACCATCAACGGTCATATCCATAACCTCGATCTCGTGGGTCTATATCTCGACTTTAAGGTTCCGGCCTCTTTTGAAATAGTGGATGGAACTCCAGTCTTGTACACCTACATGTCCCTTGATTACCAGAAGGTAAGCAATGGAACAGAAGTCGCCTGCATCACTCAGCTCACAAAGAGTGCGACCTACAGTGGGAACTATTTTGCACCTCTTAAATTCGGTGTTGATGACTGTAACCATGCGTGGATTGGATGGGGACTTGATGATATCTTCGGAGCCCCTAAGTTCACAATCGGTACAGGCACCCAGAGACTTGTTTCCGGAGGTATGTATTGCTGTGGCTTCTCATTTGTCCTCAAGGGTTACACAGAAGGTGCGTACACAACCATCTACCAGTTCAACTACAACAACTCGTGGACATATAATGGCACCAAGGGTGGTGGATATTTCGCAAAGAAATAACTCGCTTGAATAATACTTTATAGGGGGTAGGCTCGACATCCGGTCTGCCCCTTATTAATTTGTGGAACCATGTAGGGTAAGCATTCGAGGAAGTACGTGCGTCGATAAAGTTTGACTGCAACTTGCATCAGTGTGATGCCGGTTGCAGTCTTTTTATGGGAGTGTGATATTGGCTCGAGTTACTTTGCAGACAAGGCGCGCCAGTTTCCGGGTAAGCCATTCTGTGGCTCATTAATTCTCCTAAGTGTGAATAATCGCGCACACTTAGAAATGCATTAGTCTAATAATCACCGACTTGTAAGTCCAGGTGTGAGATTATTCGCACACCTAAAAGTCGCTGCCTTCATCGCAAGGCATCCTGTTGCCTATTTGTAAAGTGAAAAATCTTCCACACCTGAAAACATATCTGCTTAATAACCAGCAACTCACTGTTCTGTGTGCGAGAATACTCACATATCCGAGGGAAGCTTTCTCATTGTGGTACTTTCGGCGGCTTCCAGAAGTTCCCTGAGTGGATCGAGGAGACCGGAGGTATCTCCAGAAGGCCGCCTGGATAGGTGTGAGATCATATCCATTTGATTATTATGGAGAATGTGTTATATTTCCTCTATAAAAATGTTTCTTTCTTATGGGACGGGCGTAAAAATCGCAGATTTTATGTAAGTTTGCAGGTAATGCTGGAATTGTAAGATTATGATAACCGATGATTCATCACTGTTTGATTCTTTGAATCAGGATATATTGAATCTTGGTTTTACGACGCAGACGCTCAGCAGACTAGAAACATTAACACGCCAGGTTAACGATGTCACCGCATTATCTGAACGAATTCCACAAGCGCAACAGTCAGGCCTGTCGAAAGGATCTACAGTCCTTACAGCGGCAGCGATTATCTGTGGAGGATGTCCTCCGACAGAGTCGGATGTTCGGCAGATCTACGACACGGATGATCTTGTCGGAGACGGTCGAATCCAAGAACGTTTAGTTGATAGATATTTCATCTATAAGCCAATTGATGCAAACTCTGCGGTAAGCCCATTTTTTATCGACTTACCGCAGAGTTATTCATAATAAACCTTGCGGAAAGTCGATTTTTTTTAACTTTGCGCAAGGTTATCAATAAATATCATGAAGGTAATAGGCAGAAAATCAGAGATTGGGCAAATCCGGAAGTTGTATGATTCCGGAAAATCAGAGTTTGTTGTTGTCTATGGAAGACGGCGCGTGGGAAAGACTTTTCTGGTGAACCAGTTCTTCGACAATAAATTCCTTTTCAAGGTGACCGGGCTTGCGGTCAAGGACAAGGCCGCACAACTTGTCAATTTCGGAGAGGCTCTCAAAAAACAGGGCTCGCCCCTTTGCCCTTACCCGAAATCCTGGATGGAAGCGTTTGGCTTCTTGAAGACGCTTATCGAAAGTTCAAAGGTGAATGGGCACAAGGTCGTGTTCATCGATGAGTTGCCGTTCATGTACACCAATCGATGTGATCTGGTTGTGGCCCTCGAGCACTTCTGGAATGACTGGGGATGCACGCAAGACAATCTTATGCTGATTGTCTGCGGCTCCGCCACATCGTGGATAACAAAGAAGATCCTCCGGAACAAAGGCGGTCTGCATAACAGGGTGACAGGAAAGATCTACCTCAGACCGTTCAATCTGGCGGAGTGCAAGGCCTATTTCAGGTCGGCCGGCATCAGCCTTGATGAGAAGGATATCGCGGAATGTTACATGATCATGGGCGGGATTCCTTACTATCTCAGCCTCTTTGAGAAAGGGAAAAATCTCGCGCAGAATGTGGACGAAATGTTCTTCAAAAGAAAAGGCAAACTGGATGGTGAGTTCGACAACTTGTACGCCTCCCTGTTTGAGAATAGCGAGGACTATATGAAAGTGATCGAGGCGCTCAGCCGCAAGAACGCCGGTCTGACCAGAAAGGAGGTCATCGCGGCGACAGGGCTTCCTGACGGAGGAGGCCTTAGCACTATCCTGTCTGACTTGGATGACTGCGACATAATCCGGAAATATAAGGCCTTCGGTAAAAAAGAAAATGATGCTGTCTATCAACTGACGGATTTCTACACAATCTTCTACTACAAGTTCATCAAGAAATATGGCACTTCGGACAAATCTTTCTGGCCCTACCAGACCGGCACCACCCTTCATAATGCTTGGGCAGGAATCGCGTTCGAGAGACTGTGCATGTACCATCATATTCAGATAGAGAAAGCGCTTGGCATTCAAGGCATAATGACGGAAGCATCGTCCTGGCGTTCGGAAAGCGCGCAGATAGACTTGGTGATAAGCCGCGCCGACCGTGTCATAGACCTCTGCGAGATCAAATTCTGGGAAGGCCCTTTCTCAATCACAAAAAAATACCGTCAGGAACTGGACAACAAGATCAACTCCTTCCGCGACTCCCTCAAGCTTCGCCGGACCATCCACCTTGTCTTCATCACAACCTATGGCCTGAAGCCCAATGAATATAGCGGCGTGGTCCAGAACGAAGTGACCTTGAAGGATCTTTTCGAGTGATTATTTAACACAACGCCACCCGCCGCCAAGGTTCTTGCCTTTTCCCTTACATACTGTTCCGGAGAAAGGAACGTCTGCCGCTGCGCGGTCTTTTTCTTCTTCGCCGTTTTATGAATATTTCCGTAAAGATACGGCAATTAATTTTAGGAAATTATATAGGAGTTGGCTAACATTTTCCTTATGATGCTGATATTTAAGTAATTGTGATTCATTGGTATTCCTGCATAAGAATCTGTATGTAAAGGACCCAATCTCCATCGTAGTCATATAAGACAAGGTGTGGCGGAAGATCCCGGGCTTATGCATCGGGTGAAAAAAGAGGCTATCCTCACCCGACTCCAATCAGGGATATCTTTCCGGGTGTCTAACCACTCCTTTTTCACCCGGAATAATAGTTGGGGAATATATACAAGTTGACTACCATCCTTCGCATCGTGCCGCCATATTCACAAAATGCGGGTGACGCCAGCGCGTATGTAACTGCTTGGCGACCGCTTGCATACCACGTTAGTCAACTGCTATATAGTTACCTAATTTTATGGCCGATTTATGGCCGAAGGATCGGCACGATTCCATAAATTGATGAATATCAAAGGATGGCGCCCCACTGATTAAGCAGCAGTGAGTTACGGAACGCTGCCCTCTGAATTTGACTGGCAGGATTTGCGAATATATTCAAAGACATGTAGTTATGATTTACAGAAATATTCGGTAACTTTACGGGGAAAATGAAAATGATTGTTGTTATGAATATTCGGAGAATGTTTTTGGGCATGGCGGTGCTGTGCGGGTTTTCAGTTTCGGCGGCCGCGGAAGGGCACTTCGACAAGCTCAGCGACCGCGTTAAGGAGGTCCCTGAGCCTATCGTCGAAGGAACCGTGGTTCGACAGGAAGGATCCGGCAAAGGGAAACTGATCGATGACGTGAATGTTTTCGTGGGCACGGACGGGTTCGGGAACGTGTACCCGGGGCCGCAGGTGCCGTTCGGAGGGATCCAGATCAGCCCGGACTGCGACGACAAGGACTATGACTGCGCGGCGGGGTACAAGTACTCCAAGCCGTTCATCCAGGGTTTCAGCCTCACGCATCTGAGCGGAACCGGAATCCCGGACATGGGCGATTTCCTCTTCCTGCCGGGAACCGGATCGAAGATGGATCCGTCAACCTACGACCACAACCAGGAATGGGGCGAGCCGGGCTACTACGGAGTGATCCTGAAGGACTACGGAGTCAAGGCCGAGATGACGGCAGCCCCGCGAAGCGGAATATTCAAGTTCACATTCCCGCAGTCGGACAGTTCGTTTGTGATGATCGACCTTGACCACACCCTGAAATGGGATTGCCTCTGGTCCACGGTACGCCTGCTGGACGAGCGCACGATCATCGGCAGCAAGGTCGTCAACGGCTGGAACCCGGGACGTTATGTCTATTTCGTGGCCAGATTCTCAAGGCCGATCGAGGAATTCAACATATTCCAGGACGGGCAGCCGGTGATCTACAACACCAAACGCTTCCGCAGCTCGCTTGAGGCCTGGGGGCAAAAGCTTAAGGCTGTCGCAAGGTTCAAGACCGGAAAAGACGAGAACATATTCGTGAATGTAGCAGTGTCGGCTGTAGGCACTGATGGTGCTCTGAACAACCTCAAGGAGCTGGAAGGCAAGGACTTCGCCGCCGTAAGGACCGAGGCCGAGGATCTCTGGGAAAAGGAACTCGGGAAGTACGAGCTGGATTCCGACGACAAGACGCTCCGGGAGACATTCTACACCAGCGTCTATCGCACAGCCCTCCACCCGTTCCTCTTCGAGGATGCGGACGGACGCTTCCGCGAGCACGACGGGACGATCGGGAATGCGGAAGACTTCACCAACGTCACGACATTCTCGCTATGGGACACTTACAGGGCTTTCCACCCGCTTCTCAACCTCGTCAACAAGCCGCTTCAGGCAGACATCGCCAACTCGATGCTCGCCCACTTCGACAAAAGTACCGAGAAGATGCTCCCGATCTGGTCGTTCTACGGTGGCGAGACCTGGTGCATGATCGGCTATCACGCCTGCTCTGTACTGGCAGACATGATGCTCAAAGGCGTGCGTGGATTCGACTACGAGCGCGCCTTCCAGGCGATGAAGACCACCGCCACCAACCCTCACTACGACTGCATTCCTGAATATACCTCCCTCGGCTACGTGCCTTTCGACAAGGAGAAGGAATCGGTCTCCAAGACTCTTGAATATGCCTACGACGATTGGTGCATAGCCCAGGCGGCCAAGCTTCTGGGTCACCGGGAGGACTACGAGTTCTTCCTCAACCGGTCGATGAACTACCAGAATCTCATCGATCCCGAGACCGGCTACATGCGCGGAAAGGATTCCGCCGGCAACTGGCGCGACCCGTTCGCCCCTGTCGCCTATCAGGGTCCGAACTCGGTCCACGGCTGGGGAGACATCACGGAAGGGTTCACGATGCAGTACACGTGGACCGTGCCGCACGATTTCGGAGGCTATGTCGAGAGAGCCGGCAGAAAGTTGCTGCTGAGCCGCCTGGACAGCCTCTTCACCATCGAGCTGCCCGAGGATATTCCCGGAGCGCACGACATCTGGGGCCGCATCGGCGGCTACTGGCATGGCAACGAGCCTTGCCACCACGTCACCTATCTGTACGACTGGTTCGGCCAGCCGTGGAAGTGCCAGAAATGGGTGCGCTACGTCGCCGACAACTTCTACGGCAACGAACCCGGCTCGCTGAGCGGCAACGACGACTGCGGCCAGATGTCCGCCTGGTACATTTTCAACTGCCTTGGATTCTACCCGTTCTGCCCCGGATCCGATGAGTACTACATTGGTTCTCCGTGCGTTCCCGGCCTGAAGGTCAGGCTCTCGGACGGAGGTCTGCTGGAAATGACAACGGAAGGTTGGAGCAAGGAAGCGGTTTACATCAAGGCCGCCTACCTCAACGGCAAGAGGCTGGACTCCCCCGTCATCCGCTACTCCGACATCAAAGACGGAGCCCGGCTTCATTTCGTGATGTCCTGCAGGCCGGTGAAGAATGGTTTTCGGCTGCGACCAAATTGATTGGCGAAGGATTACTTGGTAAGCGATAAACAATAAGTTGGTTATTATTTAAGGATTACTTAGGGGGTATCATCCGAAAATATTTCTGTTTTTTATAATCCGCATACGTTTCTT
>ERZ824978.2003-NODE-2003-length-19298-cov-5.166814_pt1 | contig 19298 bp, 16 predicted proteins | sample MGYA00519860_ERZ824978 | MGnify/ENA primary metagenome ERZ824978 (study PRJEB31778, sample SAMEA3449184) | human gut metagenome | biome: human gut; feature: human-associated habitat; material: faeces | place: United Kingdom | collected 2010/2012 ... | reverse complement strand
GCAGCCACACACCGTAGTGCATGACTGCTATGTAAAAAGTTCGGAAAGGATTTTTCGAAGATTTTTCATTTCTTGAAACTGCTTCGATGTACTTATTATACTGAGTGCTAATAGTATATTCTTCATCGGCGGAGCTATCTGCATCTTCCTCCTCGTCCATCAGCTTGATCAGGTCGGCTTCATCCACCTGATTCAGAAAATGCACGGTTTATATCGTGTGGAAGGTCGGATGTCAATAAGTTTTTGACCAAATTATATTTTATCTTTTGATTTTAATAAGTGCTGTTGGTGATTTTGGCTTGCCATCCCTATATATCTCCCCTGATTTCATAAGAGGATTTATAACCTCATTTAAGAATTGGCTTCTGCTTCGGTAGTTAAGAGACATCTGCAGTTCCTTAATTGGCTTTGGTCCTTCCATCTTAAGAATAGCCATAACTTTTTCTCCATCAGTATGTCCTTCCAAATCAAGTTCTATAACTTCATCCCTATATAATCTGTCAAATAATTTCAAATTCAAAAATCCAGGATATATAGATACTACCGGTTGAATTTCTTCAGGACTTGATTTGTAAGCCTCTATCATGGTTTGAAAGCCGGTTCCACCTCTCTCCATCAGATTTGCCACATCCAGACAAGCTGCTATGATAGCATTTCGCCTAATAGATGGTATTGCCCCCGCTGGATATGTATTGTAATCTTTAGGAAGCAGCCATGATCCCGGCGAAACTATTTCTATTCTGTCTGAGTATATGTCAACATCAATCTGAGTTCCCGAAATCGAATAATCCCTATGAGCTATAGCATTTACCAATGCCTCTCTTACAGCTTCCTTAGGATATGATCTGATTTCCTTCCGTCCGCCATTTTCTGTTTTTACCCAGCCCGTTTTGGTATTTCGTTCAATAAAGTTTAATGCACATACAAAAACACTTGCAATAGAACCTCTTAACCTGCTGCTATCCAAAACAACCCCTGTCTTGTTTTTACCTTTCCACAAACGGCAGCATATCATTGTATCATCTTCACTATAGTTGTCTGAAAACATTATAAATCCCGATTTCGCATACCCATCTTTTGAAACTATTTCTTCGTTCTGCAATTCTTTTATTGTTGGAGCGAATTTATCTTGTCTGTATTCCTTACAAAGATTAAGGTATTCTGACCACTGATTATCAGTATATACCACTTCGCTTGTCTCATTATCTACACCATATTTTCTCTTTGAAAGTGAGATAATTTCTTCCGGTGTTGCAGGAGTCGCATTTCCATCTCCCTTTATAAAAACTGTTTCATTGTAATCTCCTTCTCTGTATCTTATTACAGAGTCTGCTGGGGCAACTTTAACGGCTAGTACAAAATGTTCTGCATTAGAATCCACGCTCCGCATCATATATGAAATCTTAATATGTGGGAAAATATGTCTGTCATTAATCCTTGAAATTAGCAGTTTTGTTTTATCAACTTCTTCAAGGTCAATTCCAAAGGCTTCACCGTCGTTAGATACCCCTACAAATAAAGTTCCGCCCTTATCATTTGCATATCCAATAAGAGTTTTTGCCCATTTAATCGGACTATCCGGATTTAACACCGCTTTATATTCATAACTTGTATCTTCTGTAATAACATCTGGATATAGCTCTCTGATTTTCATGAATCTCCTCCATTAACAATGTTCTTGACATAACTATATCAAACATTACTAAACATTACAACAACATTACTAACACATTATGTACGGAAATTCACAGGCTTTTCCATCTATTTTAAAGTAAGATGAGGCTCCGAAACAATATATGACATTACTCAGACATTATATCAACATTACTTATTTCCATTTGCTACTTTGGCCGCCTCTTTTTATCCCAAATATCGCATATTATTCGGGACATTTTTCAATAGACACTAAGAGTTTCCTTATAGAATTCCCATGCAAACTGCAATTTGTGTAAGCACTCCCGGAAGCTCCCATAATACCGAGAAATTCACCCTGCATTACTTCAAAAGAAACATGATCCAGTCCTGGTTTCGGCTGGTTTGGATAGATTTTGGTGATGCCTTTTACTTCTAATAGTGTACTCATAATTGATCGCTCCTCGTATGATCTGTTTGCAGATAACACCTATGCAGATGCATGTCTTGATAGAATGGTTCACAAGGCGTTCCGCCTTGAACTAAATGGCAAGAACATGCGTAATCCAGTGTAACTTAAAAACTTCCCGTTTGGAGCGGACAGCCTTCCCGCTGAAACGTGCAGGCTGTTCCGTTCAAGCGGAATACGCAAACCATATTAATGAGATTTCGCTTTATGATTAGCTAATGTCTTGCCAGCTTTACTTTTTGCACTTTTACTTGAAGAGTTGCTCGCTAATGTTTTGCCAGCTCTTCCAACTTTTCCGCCATGGTGCACTGCCATATACCTCGACCTCCTTTGCAAGATATTCTTGTCAAAGAAACGTTCTTTTGCTATATTTAATTTGCGAGAATAAATATGTCAAAGAACTTTTTCCTTGACGTACTGCCAAGTCTAGTACTTGGCAGTATTCTATGTAATGAGTTTCCTCTATACATCTTTCTGTTGATTCAACAAATATTCCGAAAAAGTATTATCTGGTAGCCTACGCTTTTTATCTAACATCTTACTCCAAATGTTATTTCCATCCGCTTCTGTTATCAATCCTTTTCCCAATGCTTCTACCAAAATTTGCCCAGTATCTATATGCTTCAAATTGTACTTTTTGATATATATCGCAATATCTTTATAATTATTACTTGCCAAAATTCCATTATATGTTTTAGCTAATGCTATTCCTCCCGCTTCACCGCGCCCGATACTTTTTTGCCCCATTTCTCCATGCACAAGCTCTGCATACAGTTTATATTCTGCAGTATCTGTATCAATCGTTTTTACATATATATCTTTGTTATTGATCATTATATCAGCGCGTTGCTTTATATGTGGGATGCATGGATTTGATAATTCTTGATAGACAGGCTCTGGCAAAACAATTCTCCCACCATAAAGTTCATGTAATATGTTTGTCTCATTAATCCACAAAAATGCAGATAAACAATCCGTATCAAAAAATAAGTCATCAGTCATTCAGATTAGTTTCCTCCTCATCAAAATTGTATACTATATCTGCTCTATAGGCATCCATCAAAAGTTCTTCCTTTTTACCTTCCGAAATAAGACCTTTTTCTGCCATCTTTTCAACTTTACGAATATATTCACCTGTTGTGAAATATTGCTTTTTTTCATCTGTCGGAAAATATAATTCTTTACCATATCCCAGTTTAGCAGCCACAGTAGAAACTGTAATAGACTTATATTTATCAGCAACTTCATTATCGAGCAAATTATCATATACTAATCGATGAAGCATTGCCTGATGGCTTACTTGAAAAAACTGTTCTGCATCAATTACCTTTTCAAGATCCCATTTTCCTTTATTATGCTCATATTCTAACAATGCATCATATGGCATCAATAAGTAACTGGCAAATTGGTCTGCTTCTTTTTCTGAATCTGATTTGTTTCCATTCATACTCATATCACAAATGACCCTCTGCATCCCTTCTTCGTACAATACATGATACAATTCATGCGCTAGAGTAAATCTTTGTCTTCCATAAGAGGTTGTCGAATTTATACAAATAACAATATCATCCTTTTCTTTTGTACACATACCACTTATCCGTGATGATAGCGGATATCTCACTATTGTAATTTTTTTATCTTTCCAACCATTAACAATAGCAAAAATATCAATTGGAGAATATCCATCCTCGTTCCACAACCTCCGTGTTCTTAATGCTAATGAATTTAGTTCCTGAGCTGTTCTCATAAATATTAGTCTCCTATCATTTCGTTCATATAGCGAATATTCATTGCAATTTTGTTGATCACCGCTATACTTTCTAAATCTTCTGTTTGGATTCCATTAGATCTAAACGCAAAATTTAAAGGGATATAGGCATCATCTTCTCCCAATAAATAAGTATCTGAACATCCAAACAAGTTGCATATCTTTTCGATTAATAATACATTTAAACTCCTTGTTCCATTTTCCAATTTTGTAATCATCGTTTGGTCTACATCTAAATATTTTGCTAATTGTTCCTGTGTTATTTTACTTTCCTTTCTAAGTTGTTTTAAACGAATATTTTTTGTGTTGGCCTCCATTTTATATTCTCCTTTCGATAGAACACACTCAGTGCTCATTTATATTATACATATTTTTCGTCATATTTTCAATATATATATTTATATAAAATATGACAGATTGTGTATATTTGTTAATTTCTATAATTTTCAATATCCAAAATGCAGCTTCCTAGGTATTTATATCTTATATAATATGGTTTTACATTCAATTATCATACGTTCATCGTCTTCGCTAGAGATGTATATTCAGTTTTTCATCATTCACAATGTTCATGATCAGTGTTGCCAGAGAATACTCCATCTCATCTGGCTCCTCATAACCAAGGCTGATTGTAAGACTTCCCTGTGGATCTGCGTCTATCAGAAGCACTTTCTTTCCTGTGCCAATCCTATTCCAAGATTTACACATTGGGTGCTTGGATAGATTTAGTTCTCGGTGCCCGTTTTGTCTTTTCGGTGCTCCAATTACTCTTTTTTATATTTTTCGGTGCTCGCAAGCACCATAAAATAAAAAATACAACAATGAATTTTTACGATCATTGTTGCAAAAAATCGATGCTCCCGGCGGGAATTGAACCCACAACTAGCGCTTAGGAGTTCAAGATCCCTATATAAACACGCATATACTTAAGTCAAGCTAAATCAAGGTAAAGCCTTGATTTTACTGACTATTCTATTACATTTTGTCAAAATAAAAAACCTGTTCTTCATCTCTGTAAAACACCTCTCGGTGCGCATCCGACGCTCGGAGCACCCGGAGGGTTTAACTATTCAGTTCCATCCAGTTCATTCAGTTGGCCACCGTTACGAATCGGCTTCGCAACAATGATTGCTTGGTTTTCTTATTAGATTACATATATTATAACGTGTAAAGAGTCGGATGCCGATATTTTTTTGACCATATTTTGCTCTGGTTTATAGTTTGTCCAGCCACCCATCAAAACTTTTCTTTGAAATCCTGTACTTGGTTCCAATCTGAATCCAGCGGAATTCATTTTTCTTTAAAAGCTCGTACACTGTAGGTCTGCTGATCCCAAGAATTTCCTGAATTTCCTTTACTGTGTAACATCTTTTTTCTGCTTCATTAGCTGTGATTGCCATAAGATTATCTCCTTTGCTTTTTCTTTATCTTAACGCGATAATCCTGGCTTGTCATCTTTATGCAAATACATCATCCAACCTCAATTCATAATAATATTTAAATATTGCAATCGGAAACTCTCTTATATAACTATCCACATCATTTTTTGTGATGCCATGTATCTGCACAAATTGAGATACTTTGTCATGGGCCACATCATAGCTTTCATCCAGATACATATCCAGATTTTTTAATAAGTCAAGTAGCTGCAGCACATAAACATTTTCTTCATTTACCGGAACCACTGGTCTTCTTACAATGAATGTTCTCTTTCCAATTGGAATTTCTCGTATTTTTGCTGCCATGTTATTGCTAACAATCTCAACTTTATTTGGAACCTGTGTTGAAATTCCCAGCTGATTGGCAAATGTATTACCAGAATAGAAACCATCTACTTTTCCACCTCTGGAAACATACTTGTACCTGGCAACCATATCTGCATTTACGCCTACATTTGTTTTTAATCGTGATTTCTTAGGCAAATAATAAATGCCGTTCTCATATTTTTGTAGTTTTCCCTCATCGCACAGCTTTTTTAGCTGCTGGTTTACTGCAGATTTTGTAATTCCCTCAATCACTATATCAGAAAAGAATATAAAAAAGAACTGTCACCCTTAGGATTCCTCCCAAAGCCAACAAATCTTAAATTTCCTCTTACATCTTGATACTCTTTGCCAAACTCGTCAGCAAAGCCGCCATCTCCGGATTGCCAAGTACTTTCATCAGCAGTTCGGGATCTACTCCCTCCGGTATCAGGCACCAATGGTCTTCATTACTGATACCGACTTGTGGTTCGCTACACTTGGCGGTAAATACCCGTGACTGGACTTGCACCAGCAAGATTAACGCCATGCTCGGCACACAAAATAAACGCGGTGGGGTTTCTTGATACCCGACCGCGTTTATCTTTGTCCGCTGATATACGGGCAAATCTTTTTTATTGTAGGTTACTTTCTTGCACCATCCGAGCCAATGGTATGACCGTCAATGATGGTGTTCACCGCCATCGTCCCGTCTGTGTAGAAGTAGTACCACTTTCCGTCAATCTGCTTCCAGCCGCCGGCAAACATCATTCCGGTCGTCTTATCCAGCCAGTACCACTTCTGGTCGTCGGAGAGCCAGCCCTTCACTGGTTCCCCGTTTCTGTAATAGCTCCACTGGCCGCTGTCGTTCTGCTGCCAGCCGTTTGCGGTCTGCGGGTCAATGACGATCTTCACAAACCGCCGCAGGACGGTGGCGACTTCAGCGCGGGTGGCAGTTCCCTTGGGGTCAAAGCAGTTATTTGCCTTGCCAGCCAGGATGCCCACCTGCTGCATGGCCTTGACCGCATCCTTCGCCCAGCTGCTGATCTGTGCGTTGTCCGCAAAAGTCACCGCCCGGAGGGTTTTCGGAAGGTCGTAGCCCAGCTTTTTGGCGTAATTTGCCATGATGACCGCCATCTGTTCCCGGTTGATGTTGGTGTCCGGCGCAAAGGTAGTGGCGGTAACGCCTTCCATAATGCCGTTCTGCGCCGCCCAGTTCACATAGGGGGCATAATAAGCGTCGGCTTTCACATCGGTGAATTTCCCGGTCTGGTAACTGTCCGGGTTGATGCCCGCCAACCGCCCCAGAGCTGTCACAAACATTCCTCTGGTCATGCCGGTGCCCGGGCTAAAGGTGGTGTCACTTGTGCCAGAGAGCAGTCCCCGGCTGGCTGCAAAGAGGATATTGTCCGCAGCCCAATGGTTATGAATGTCGGTAAAGGCAGGGGCAGGGTTCTTGTAGCCCACGCCGTAAACGCTGAAATGACCGGTTTCAAAAACCACCGCTTTCAGGCTGGCATCGTAGCTGGATCTGGTAATCCACTCCACCTTGCCCGCATCGTCTACATAGACTGCATAGAGATTACCTGTCTGCTCACCCTTTGCCGCTGTGTAGGGCAAACGCACCGAGATGGTATGTCCATTCAGGCTGGTAATCGGCGTCTCTTTGCCGCCGGAGAGGTACACCAGCGACAGGTCATAGACCGGTCTTGTGCCAATAGCGGCTTTGGCCTCGGTGGAGCGCAGCGCATCCACCTTATTTGCCCGGAGAATGATGTCCCCTCCAGCGGAGGCGGCATCCAGCTGCTTCAGAGTATCCAGCCCGATATTAACCGAAACCAGATGGTCTGTTGCTACGGTAAACTGCCGGACGTTTTCTTTAACCAGCAGATCCAGTGTCTGCGCCTTGATGGTCACGTTAAAAGAGGTCTGGCCTGCCGCCGAGGTGATGGGAACGGTAACGGCAATCCCGTTCTCTGTGGTGCCATTCTTTTTCGCATCCTGTTTGGTCTTGTCGATGGCGGACTGGACAGAGCTGTTGTCCACCGATACATTACCGTTTTTATCCGGCTTAACTGGCTTGGTTTCTCCGGTGACAGGAGAATCCGGTTTGTTCGGTTTTCCGGTGTCCGGCTGACTGGTATTTCCAGAGTTACCGGAATTGCCGGAGGAGGAACCTCCACCGCCATCCGGACCACCAGAGGAGGAATCGCCGCCGGAAGGCTGGTTGGAAACCGTCAACGTTCCAGGAACATAAGTGATCGCATAATTGTCATTTGACAGCGTACCAGTAATGTTGATTTTGGTTTGTCCGGTTTTGCTCATATCCGGCGTCTGCGCGTAAGTCAATGTTACCGTGCCACTCAGGGTGTCTGCACCAACCAGACCTTCCACCTTGTAATCCTTATCTGCTTTCGGGCTGCTCAGATCGGGCGCGGTGCTGCCGGTGTAAGCGCTCTTATCAAGCGCCGTAACGGTAACTGACTTTTTCGCTACGGTCACAGTCAAGCTTTGTTCTGCCACATCTGCGTACTCTGCGTTTCCCTGCACCTTATACCAAACGGTGTATTTCCCCGCGTTTTTCGCTGTAGGGAGCTGCTCACTCCATTTGGAACCGTCAAGCCGGTAGAGCATCGTGCCGCCAGTGGTCTTGCCTGCTGTAACCAGCGCCTGTTCTGCACCGTTGTAGGTCAGGGCGTTTGCCGTAGGTACCGTAACAGTGGGGACAAGCTTGTTGGTCGCATTGACATTGACGGTCAGCGTGATGTCCGCATAGTTCGTGCTCTTGATTGCCACGGTCACTGTGCCCACAGAGCCGGTGGTTTCCACGTCATTTTTCTGAATCGGCAGGATCAGCTTGCCATCTTCCACCTTCGCACCGTCGGCGTAATAGGTGCTGGGCAAGTTGACCGTTGGTGCGCCGTAGGTCACTGCACCGTACTCTTTGGGAGTTTCCAGCGTGGGCAGGGCGGGGAGCGTCACATTGTAGGTCTTTTCGCAGTCATTTACAATGGTAAGCGCAGTCTCCTTGGTGAAGTCAGGCGCAGCGGCCTTGATGATGCTGCCGGTAGTAGGGAAGCTGCTCTGCTCCAGGGCGTAATTCTTCGCGGTCTGCCCCATCAGGGTCACTGTGGCAGTGATGTTCTTGCCGTTGCCCGCACTGGCATCGTCAAAGCTGGCGGTCACGGTGTAGTCTGTGCCTCGGTTCAATGTTACGCCGTCGAAGGTTACGCTGGTAATGCCCGCGTTTGTTGTGCCATCATAGGGCTTGGACGCAGCCGTTACCCCGGTGATCGTCAGCGGCTTCTTCCCAATGCTGACCGCCACGCTGGCGGGTACGGTATCGTTGTGGTTTGCATCGCCAATCACCCGATACCACACGGTATACGTTCCGGCATTGGTGCCGGTGGGGATGTTCTGACTGTATGTGCCGTTCTCGGTCAGGCTGTACTGCATGGTGCCGCCGCTGGTCACGCTGCCCGCGGTAATCAGCGCCTGCTCCTGGCCGGTATAGGTCAGATTTTCCTGCGCTGTGGGAGGCGTGATGCGGCTTGCGCCGATGCTGGCCTTTTCTACCGTCACAACAATATCCTTGCTTATCTTCTCGTAACCGTTGCAAGTGGCGGAAAATCGGAAGGTGTGCCGGCCTGCGGACAGCTTTTGCGCAGAAAGATCAAATTGATTCTTTGTTGTCGCGCTGCCAACTGCTGTGGCCTTACCGTCCTCCACCTTGTACCACTGAAAGCTTACAGCGCCTGTGCCGATTTCCTTCTCTACCTTGACAAGAAGCGTCCCCGCACCGCCATAAGTCATGCTCATCTCGGTGGGATAGTCCATGCTCTTGATGGGGATCTTGGCCATAGAAACATTGGTCAGCTCCGTACTGCTAAGGTCGGTAATCCAGGTGGTGCCGCTCTTGAACGCGCAGCCCTCCGGCAGGAGGGCTGCCAGCGTGACATCTCCGGTAACGGTCAGCTTTGCCGCCGTCTTACCGTTCAGATTCAGCTTGAGCGGGCTGCCGATGGTGATCTCGCCTGCATTTGCCAGCAGCTTCACCGTACCGCCGTCGGCTGCGGCGATGGCCTCGCCTGCCGTCCGATGGTAGGAAATGCTGCCGTCCGTCTTTGTCACCGCAGCGGCATAGCCGCAGTAGGGGCAAGCATTCCCGCCGGAAGGGTCATCCGGGTGGCTGCACTTCACAACGGTTACGGCAGTATTCTCATTCATCTCCGACAGCTTGACCAATGCGCCGCCTTTCTTCTGATAGGCATAGCCCTCCGCCAGCAGGGACTGATACTTTGCGCCATTCCCGATTTGGATGCTGTCAAAGGAGCCGCCGGACATGGTCAGCGCTCCCTCCGTGTAGATGCCGCCAGTGAACGTGCCGCTCGTTACCACGGCTTCGTTCCCGGTAAGAATGGAAAGCCCACATCCACGGTGGTTCATTCCGTCTACGTTGCCCTCCAGGGTGACATTGTCCAGCGTCAGCTTTGCGCCTGTGTGGCTAAATTCTCCAACTTCCACCGCGTTAGCGGGCTTGCTGGTGCAGGTGTTTTGCACCTTGCCGTTTATGATGGCTACATTGGAGCCGAGGATACGTAGAAGCGCATTCTCAGCGGATTTGCTCAGGGTGTGTCCATTCAAGTTCAGTACAATATTTTTGCTGATTTCGATCGGCTCTGCGTTCTCGATGGTCAACGGCCCCCGCAGAGTGATCGTGTCACCGTCCTGCGCGGCATCCAGCGCTTTTTCCAGACTGGTGTATCGCTTGCCGCCGATTTCAAATGCCTCCACCAGCGCTTTGCAGAAGGTGCAGTAACCGTTGCTGTCCACCTTGCCCGCATGGTCGCAGCTTCTGCCGCAGACACATTTACCGTTATGATATTGGCAGGTATGCGCGACCACTTTGACATTTTGCCTCCGACGATCTACATGTGAAACGTTCAAAATTTCGCTGGTATCAGCGTCTGCAAAGGCATATCCGTCCGCCAGCAGAGCCAGAGCCTGCTCACCAGATGGTACATTGATTCCCTGTGGGAACGTGCCGCCCCGGAGCTGGGTTTTCCCGGAGAAATCCACCTGCCTCTCAAACACGCAGTCGCCCTTTACCGTCAGGGTACACCAGTTAGAAAAGAGTGTCGCGCATGTTGTAACGCTGTCGAATATCAATACCGTGTGGGCTCCGGAGGTGTCAAAGCCATTTATCGTGCCGTTTTTGATGGTAACACTGTTGTACGGAAAATTTTGCAGATCCAGCGTCTCGATCTCGTGGCCCTGCAGGTCCAGCGTAACGTCCTTTTTGTTCGTCCCATCACCTCCCGCACGCAAGATTGCGTCAATATTCCGCACAAAATAAAAGGTTCCGCCGGAGGGCAGAAAGTTCCCAACCAGGGCCTCACCGCCATCGAATTCAGACGAATAGGGGATACCATCTTCGCGAATAAAGAGCACTTCCTCACGACACGGTTCGCCGCACTGTTGGCATTTGCCATCGTGGATGTATTTTGCATGGGGGCAGGTGTTAACGGTAACGGCGACAGTTTTTGTATCTACGGTATAGTTCTGATAGGACAGCTTGCAGTAGACCTGGCCGCTGTACTCCCAGTTCCTGCCCTCCACTTGGGTCAGGTCAGATTGGGTCAGGATGATTTTATAACTGCCGCTGCCTGTGCCCTTAAATTCTGTTCCGTTCACATACCACTGATAGGTAATATTACCGGTCGAACCGCTTGCCAGAGAGGCGCTGACATCGACAACCGCTACACTTTCCCCATTTAATTTCTCATATACGACCTCCGTCTGCTTTTTTATGGTAATGGGGTTTCTGGGCGCGGCGGCGACGGTGACCGTTGCGGTGGCGGTCGCCTTGTTAGGATTGGTTCCTTCTACGCCGTCTGCGGTCAGCTTCAGCTTATAGCGGCCCGCCTTGACGGTGCTGTCGGCGGTAACGGTGATGGTCGCGCCGTCAGAGGATTTTTCCGCCGTCAGACCGGTGGGTTTGCCCTCCAATTCCACTTTCAGGGTGTCCATCTTGACCTTGCTGCCGGTAACGGAAAAGGTCGCCGTCTGACGGCCTAAGCTTTCCTGTAGGGTTCCCTGCTGTGCGCCGACGATCAGGCTTGCGCGGGGCGCCATCTTGGCGATATAGATGGTCTTGACTTCCTCTTCTCTTGTCGTATCGTCCGCTGTGCCGACCGACATATCGTCTGTGTTTGCATTCTGTTCGTCCGAATACAGAATAGTCAGGCTGGGGTCGATGCTTCGGGCGTTTCCATACCTACTATTCGAAATCGCACCATATTTTCCGGTGGCGTAAAGGGTTCCTCCGTTCATGGTCAGGGATGCAGTGCCAATACCCCAACCAGAATTTAGATTCAGCGTTCCATTCTCAATCACGATGGCTTTAGCGCTCAATCCTCTCTGACCGCCGTTGGTGGTTATCTTTGCCCCGTCTTTTATGGTAAGCGTCCCGCCGGCGGTGTCGCTCCAATTGCCGTCCGCAATACCATATTTCCTGTCAGGAACAGTGACCGTCAGACTGCCGCTTCCCTGAATGGTCAGACTGGCGTAATACATATCCAGAGCGGCGTCATATGCGGTCTCGGTAATCGTAATGGTATTCTCGCCTTTCAGCGTGATTGTTGTGTCGCCCTTCACCGTCACCGGGGTAGTTATGTTTCTGTTCTCCCAGGTAACATTGCCGGAGATGGTTTCATGGTCTGCCGCAGCTGCCATCAGGGGCGTTGCCTGCTCTGTTCCCTTGCAGGCAGAGAGATCCGCATCTTCCGCAGAGCAGACCGAACAGTCGGGATTGACCGCCTCTTGCTCACAGTGGGTTTCGCAGATACACTCCACCGGAGCATTCCCGGACACGCCGGGAACAAGCCCGCCGTCCTGAGAAGTGCACTGCTCACAGGTATACCCGCAGGGCGTCCCATCTGTGGCCGAAATGTAGCCGCAGGTATCGTCATGTTCGCCGCGTTCATGAGGGCAGCTTAATTCTTTTGTGATACAGCCGCTTTCCTCACTGCATTCATGGGTACACGCAGTCGGCTGGGCCTCCTCTGCCTCAGATGGGGTCGCCGTATTTTCTGGTACGCTGCCTTCCAAAACAGGGTAACAGCTTTCGTCATGCTCATGGACACACTTCTTCACAAGGGTGTAGCAATCCTCAGTATGTTCATGTTCACAGGCTGCCCCTTCGGTTCCTTCCGTATATCCGCAGTCCTCTGTATGTTCCGGGTGATGCTCACACAAACCAGTATGGACAGCGGACGCACCCGCTTCCACCGCAAATGCCGGAACGTCCGGCATCGTAAAAATCATTGCCGCCGCCAGTAAAAATGCGGCCGGCCGTTTCCATTTCCACATCATTTTATTCATCCTCCTCACGCGGTTCGTTCCCTCTCGTTGTTTTCTGAAGCAGCCGGGATACTGCCTCCCGCAGCTGATATTCCGTCACAGGCTTCACCAAAAAGGTGTCCGCCTGCAGCCTGCGGCTTTGTGGTTCAAACTCTGCCTGGTCGCTGATCCACAGGAGAGGGACATCCCTGCTGTAGCCTCGTATGCTCATGCAGAAATTCATCCCCCTGGCTCCGTCCTCCATGACCACCACAGCATCATAAGGCCCATCCCGCTGCATGGCATAGGTACAAAACACGCCGTTATCAAAGCGGTCTACTTTGCCCAGCTTCATCAGCAAAGCGGTTTCTTTTTCTTTCTGGCTATAACTGCACAGCGCAATTCGCATGTTCGCACCTCCATTTCATGATGGGTTTTATCGCCTCATATAGCTCCTGATCGGAGCAGTCTGCCGGAAGAAACACAGGGATACGCAGGTGATACGCAATCAGGGCAAAGTTTTCATCATCACTCCACCAGACAAGCGGTACTTCCGGTGCCAGCCGCTTCGCCTGTATGGCCGCCTCCAGTCCCTTTGCTCCGGTCATGGCGATGACAACCGCATGGTAGCGGCTCCGCCGCAGCGCCTGAGCAAGCTGGTTCTCATTCCACAATTCGTCAATCGCAAGCTGCCCATCCCCATCAAAAAGGGAGCGCAGCCTGCTTTCAAACCATTCCACATTTCTCAGCTCCGTACAAAGTGCGATTTTCATGCTGAGCCTCCTTTCCTGAAAAAAAATAAAAAAAGAATCCTGCTCGCAGGATTCTCCGCCTGCGGCGGGTCGCTTCTGCGACATATTTCCTAACCGCCGCAGTGCGATCCTCGCGGAGCGTTTTATGTGATAGGAATTTCCTATCAAATAAAAAAAACCAGACCTTCTCATCGGAAAGTCTGGTAGTATAATTAGGGTAGCATCTTGTCAAGGGAAATGCAACCGACTTTGTTTAAGACGCAGGTTTCCTGTTTAAGACGCAAGTTTTTCCTGCGGTTTTATGTTATACTAATATTGGATTATTGTGCAAAGGAGATGGCACGATGCAGATTGCGATTGTGGATGACAGAGCAGAGGACAGAGAAGAACTGTCTGTCTGCCTGGAAAATTATATGAAAAAGCATCAGCTGGACTATACGCTGACAGAATTTGAGGACGGCGAGAATTTTCTGAAAGCTGCCGCCCAGGTCGATTTTCAGCTTGTCTTTATGGACATCTATATGGAGAACATGGATGGAATAGAGGCCGCCAGAAGGCTGCGCCAGAAAAACAGGCTCTGTAAGATCGTTTTTCTGACCATTACAGAAGATTATGCCCGGATGGGGTACAGCCTGTCCGCCAGCTATTATCTGTTGAAGCCGCTTTCGCTCCATCAGGCAGATTTTGAAGAAGCGATGGAGCTGTGCCAGCTAAAACCGCCCTATGAAGTGATGACACTTTCGGTTATGGCTGACCGTCAAAAGCTGGAACTTCCCACAGAGAAGATTCTATACATAGATTATCAAAACCGTATGACACGGATTCATACGGCGGAACGCGTGATACCGGTAAGCGGAGGCTTTCAGGAGGTCACTGCCGCATTGCAGAAGGACAAGCGTTTTTTGCCCTGCTACCGGGGCGTTTTAATCAACATGGATTATATCAGCCATGTTGACAGCCAAACCTTCCGTTTGATAAACGGGGAGGCACTTCCGATTGCTCTCCGCAATGGAAAACAGCTGCGGGAAACCTACCGTCAGTATGTTTTCTCTGGAATGGGGCGTATCGTATGAGAATGAAACAAATACGCAGGCGTATTCTGGGGGGCTGTCTGGCCTGCCTCCTCTGCCTGACCGGCAGTATCCCCGCATTTGCCGCTGGAACTGCAACCCCAGCCAACGCCGATGAAAGAAGGGAGAATCCGCCGGGTTTAGAAAACAAAGCTTCAGGGGCACTGGAGAGCGGAACCCCGGAAACACCGGAAGCATCGGAAGAAATACCCCTCGTCCTTGTCACGGAAATACAAAATGAAGGCGAACTGCTCTCCCTGCCGGCTTTTACCCTGCCCCTTAGAACCACACCGTCTGATGATGACCTGGAGGAAATTTATCAGCTGGCCCTTCAGTATCAGACCGTTTGCGCCACTGTAACAGCCGGTGAAGAAATCCGGCAGGAAACATTTTCTGTCGCATGGGATTTTTCAGCCATTGACCAGACCACTCCGGGAGAATATGCCGCAGCAGGCCGGATTGAACTGCCGGAGGGGTATGCCTTTGGTGAAGCTGTATTGCAGGAGCTGCAGATTCCCGTCCGGGTAGAAGAAATGACGCCTGCTGTCATTACCTCCATAGAGCAATGGTATCCTTATACAAATGCATTTGCGCTCCCACAGGGCAGCGAAGTTGAAGCGCTGGAAGAATTATTCGCCACCTCCCCGTATTATCTGAAATGCTATGCGGAGAACGGAACCAGCTACACCGCTGTGGTGGAATGGGATTTTTCGTGTATTGATCTGAATACTGTGGGACTGTACCATGCAGCAGGAAGGCTGACCGCACCGGAAAATACCGTATTTGCGGATCGTGTCGATTTCCCTGAAATTACAATTCCTGTTTCTGTTCAGGCTCCGGATAGACCAGACATTAACTGTTTTCTGGCCGCCAGAGGAAACCTTTATTTTCCCTGGGTCACACCGCCGGGAGAACAGGATAAGATCAGTGTATGGCTGTCCGAAAACAACGGTTCATGGAACCAGCTGGAAAATGGCATTTACGTGGGACGGGAAATGCTCTCGATTGCTACCCGTCTGCTGACGCCGGGCAGCGGTTACCGTCTTCAGGTTGATTATGACGGCGGACAGACCGGCATCCTGTCCTTTACCTACGCAGATGAAATTGTTCTTGAAGGGTATCATGAAGGCGACCGGGATGGAGGGGATGCAGGCGGAAATCCACCCGACACCATCATTCAGCCGCCTCCTGAAGATACCGACGATCAGGATGACGGTTTCGCAGACAGGCCCTCCACAAAGCCTTTAAGATCGCCTGCAACAAATGGCGGTGGAACGAATTCCGATGATTCTGAAAAAGCACCACCGGTCAGCGGGGAAAATGATCCTGCGGATCACAAGCCTTCCGAGCCATCCTGGGATGGAAAGGATGATTCCATAGATATAGATAAAGACGATTTCCCATCGGAACAGGCAAACGGTGATACAGAGGAAGATGCGGATTCCAAAAACTCTGCTTTTTCAGAGTTCTTTGATGAAACCACTGACCGGATTTCCGGCACACGCTTTTTGATGATGCTGCAAACAGGGGAGCAAAGAGCCGTCTTTTCCAAACAGGGAATCACCATCAGCATACCCAAAGACGCCTTGCCGGAGGGTATCCAAAACGAAGATCAGATTGAAGTCATCATCCAAAAGGATACGGATGGCGGTTTTTCTTTTTCGTTTTCCATCAATGGAACTGTGCTCAACTCCCTGCCGGATGTTTCTGTCATGCTGCCCTATCCAAATGACCCGGCAGCCGGCACATTGTTCCTTTGTGATGAAAGCGGCGTGGAAATCCCCATGACCGGTTACGACGATACGGCGAAAGCCGCTTCCTTTCAGATCAGCCATACAGGGACTTACACCATTGTGGGAAAGGAAGATACCGCTTCCCTGGCACATGCTGCCGACACAGAGCACAGCTGGCCACCCATATTCTTTTTCATTCCGGTCTGTCTGGTTCTTCTGTCTGCCGGTGAATTTTTCCTAAGGAGGAGGCGAAAATAAGATGGTATCTTCTGTGGTAAAAAAATATGCTGCCTTATGTATGGTCTGCCTGTGCTCATCCCTGTTTTTTCTTGGCCTGTATCAGTTCAATAATAAATATGGTCAGGACACAATCCAGGCGGCAAATGGGATTCTGGCGCTTTCTGAGGAAGAACTTCAAAAGTCACCGGTGCGCTTTCTGGTATCCGGCTGGGCATTTTATCCTGACGCGCTTTTGACCCCGGAAGAAATACGGGATGAAAGCCATTATATGCGCTACCTTTCCATCGGAGAGCAGACCAATTTTTCCAGTCCTGCAAGCCCTTCTCCCTATGGCTGCGGGACTTACCAGATGACATTCTTTCTGCCGGAACGGAAGGAAGTGTATGCACTGGAAATCCCGGAAGTGTTTTCTGCTTACAACCTTTATCTGGATCAAGACCTGATCCTGCAAATGGGGGAACCTGCACATGGGACACCATTGGTTCAAAACCGCATGGTCACTTTTCATGGCGGAAAACCGGTCACACTCACCATAGCAGTCAGCAACTATGACCACTTTTACGGAGGGATTGTTTATCCGCCTGCTTTCGGAACGATGCTGGCGGTCAATACAACCAGAGGAATCCGGTTTGCATTCTGCCTGTTTGGCTGTACAGTTACCTTTGTCTGTGCGCTGCTGTCCTTTTATTTCAGTCGCCGGATGAAACAGAAAAATACATTCCTGTTCGGACTGATCTGCCTTGCCATGTGCGGCCTGTCATCCTATCCTGTGCTTCATATGCTGGCTGCGGTTCCCGTATTCCCCTGGTACACGATTGAACTGTTCTGTATCTATCTGGTTACCTGGCTGATCGTAGTTCTGCAAAACCGGATATGCAGGCCGGGCTTCCTGCCTGCGGCCATCAGTAATGGGGTGGGCGCTGCCTTCCTGGTATATGCGTTTGTGTATGGCATGATGGCTTCCCATCTCTCCCTTGGAGCGATTCGTTTCTTCTCTGCATCGGTCTTTTGTTATAAGGCGGCATCTGCACTCTATCTATTTATCATCGCTGTGCTTGCCATTCACAGAGGAGAAAAACGGAGCAGGCCGATCTTCTATGCTGCGGCAGCCGCAACCTGCGCCTTTATATGGGATCGCCTTCTGCCGGTTTATGAGCCGGTTATCGGCGGTTGGTTTGTGGAATGGGGCAGCTTTTTCATAGCAGCCGCCATCGGTTATTCCCTCTGGCGCGATGTGGTAGAAGGGTATGGAAACAGCCTGATTTTCCAGGAAGAACGCAAGCAGGTCATCCGTCAGCTTTCTATGCAGACCGAATACAGCCGTCAGGTTTCTGAAGCAGCAGCGGAAAACAGAAGGCTGATTCACGACATCAAACACCATCTGCGCACCATAGACCGCATGGCCTCCGAACGTGGGCAGACGGAGATCTGCTCCTTCCTGTTACAGGTAGAGGAACAGGTTGCGGCATCATCGGGCCACTCCCATGTTGCGTTCTGCAAAAATCCCGCCGTAAATGCGCTGATTGAATACTACTACGGCATGGCGCAGATACAAGGGACAGAATTTCAGGTGCGGCTCGATCTTCCTGATCAGATGCCGCTTACCGATGTGGAACTGTGTACGGTGCTGGGCAATCTTTTGGACAATGCCGTTGAGGCGTGCAGCCGCCAAAAGCAAGGGGTGCGCCGCATTTTAATTGCCGGCGAAACCAAAGGCAATATGTACTTTTTGAAGATTGAAAACACTTACGACGGTCTGGCCTTGCAGGAGGGAAAAACATTCCTCTCCCGAAAGGGTACATCTGCTGATCATGGAATCGGGCTTTCCTCTGTCCGAAAAATCATTGAAGGCCATGGCGGTGATCTCGATCTTGTTCCCGGTGAGGAATCCTTTCTTGTTGGAGTTACAATACAGATGTAAAAACTGTTTTTTGAGGCGCATTCAGATAACATAGGCAACTTCGGCGTATTCGCTGTTTTAAAGGTTTTGCATCATTTGAACAATATAATAATCCCTGCGAACCGCATCAGCAGGAACTCCTATATAATCTGCTACAATGGCAATCAGTTCTTCAAATTCTTCTTTATGCTCGTGCAGGTTCATAGAATTCCTCCATTTCTGGAATTGCATACGATGAGAGGGCTGATAAAAACTGGTGCAATGTGTTTTCAACACCAAGATAATTCAGAAAGCGCTCCAGAAATGCAATCGTAGATTTCTTATACTTCCGATTTTTCAGGACAAAAACCGACGAAAATGCCTCCTATAATCGCTTTCATTAGTCGCTCTGTGGCAGAACCAGCATTCATCTGTTCCCTTGCCGTTGTTTCTATATCATCCATGCTTGGCTGCAATTTATTTGACGGATAGTTATGAACCAGCATGATTGCAGATCGGGTTGCGTTACATAGTTTTCACTTTCAAAAAATTAAAAAATTTATGTTTTTGAAAGCGATATCTATGTAACAGGCTCTAATGCTTTCCTGTTGAGTGCGGATCTGGCAACTCTGTTTACCGGACGCTATATTGAAATTCATGTGTTTCCTTTCA
>ERZ824978.2001-NODE-2001-length-19301-cov-3.967318_pt1 | contig 19301 bp, 19 predicted proteins | sample MGYA00519860_ERZ824978 | MGnify/ENA primary metagenome ERZ824978 (study PRJEB31778, sample SAMEA3449184) | human gut metagenome | biome: human gut; feature: human-associated habitat; material: faeces | place: United Kingdom | collected 2010/2012 ... | reverse complement strand
GCGCCGTCGCCGCCGTGTCCGGGCAGGTACCGGAAACGCTGCACAACATCCGCACGATCCGCGCGCTCGGTCTGGAGGACTACATGGAGCGCCGGTACGACCGGCGCATCGGCGAGAGCTATGCCGCCGTAGAGCGGACAAATTTCTACGACGCCGTCTATTCGCCGGTCGTGCTCCTTTTGAACGCCGCCGTGGTCGGCGTCGTCATGCTGCTCTCCGCCTCCGGCAAAGCGGAGATCCTGGCGCTGTTCGGCATGTCGGTTGGCACCTCCGTCACCGTTATCCATTATATCTCCCGCATTTTCACGCCGATCGAAAGTCTCGGCATGGAGATCCAGACCATTCAATCCGCCATGGCGGGCGTAAAGCGTATCGACGCCTTTCTCGCCCAGCCGGAGCGTACCATCCCCGAAGAGCGGGAGAGCGCCGCACGGGGCGACATCGTGCTCTCGCACGTGACGTTCGGTTACGGGGAAAAGAGCGTTTTGACGGACTTCTCCATGACCGTGAAGCAGGGTGAGCAGGTAACGCTCATCGGCCGGACGGGCGCGGGAAAGAGCACCGTTTTCAAGCTGCTGCTCGGGCTCTATCCGCCGGAGAGCGGCAGCATCACCATCGGCGGCATGGACGTTTCGGATATTACCGACAGCGAGCGTCGCGCGTGCATCGGCTGCGTGGAGCAGCATTTCTCCCGCGTGCCGGGCACCGTGCTCGACCAGATCACGCTGGGCGATGCGCGCATCACGGAGGAAATGGCAAAAAACGCCGCCCGGCTCGCCGGGATCGACGCGGCCATCGCATCGCTGCCGGAGGGCTACGATACGGTGTGCACCGACGGCATGTTCTCGCAGGGCGAGTGGCAGCTTCTCTCCATCTCCCGCGCCGCGGCGGCAGACCCCGCCGTGCTGCTGCTCGACGAGATCACCGCAAATCTCGACGCCGAGACCGAGGCGCGCGTGCTCGAAGCCTTGCGCCGCGCCTCCAAGGGGCGCACCGTTCTCTCCGTTTCGCACCGCGTTTACGAAAACCTCGGCGGACGGACGATAGAGATCCGGCCGCAGCCAGTGTGACCAGGAAAAAGCCGCTGCCGTTTTAACAAAGCGGCAGCGCCTTTTCTGTTGCGCGCGGCGCGGAAGAATGGTAAAATAAACCCGCATGGATATCTACCCGGGAGGTGAAGTGCCATCGCCGACGATATTTATGAATACAGCTCGGAAAAGCCCCTGCGCCCCCCCGCCGCGCCGGAGACATACCAGACAACGCACGAATACGAACCGCCCTACGAGCCTCGGCGCAGCCGCCGGACGAAGTATGCGCCGCTCGCGGCCGCGGCGCTGCTGCTGCCGTTTCTCGCGCTGCTGAAAGCGCCCGCCAGGACGCCGGACGCTGAACCCGCGCCGGTCGTGACCGCTGCGCCCGCCCCCACCGAGACGCCCGCGGAAGAGCCCGCCTCTGCGCCGGATTCCACGCTGCGGTATTTCTCGTTCGCTTCGCTTTGCGAGGTCGAGGTGCGTTTCCCCGTGCCGGAGGACATCGTTTCCGCGGAGATCACATTCTTTGATCCCAACTTTCCGGACGAGGTGAGCACATACCCCATTCCGGAAAGCAGCATTGAGAGCGGCAAATACCATACGATGCGCGAGACGTATTCCTCCGTGCGTGAGGCGCACCCGGATTTCTATGCCGACAGCGCCGTGGAAAGCACGCTGTCGGTGCGCGTTACGATCACGCACGCCGACGGGCGCGTGGAAACGCTCGCCGCCGAGCGTCCCGCCGCGCAGCGCTTCACGATCGCCTGCGGCTACGACACCGATGGCGACACGGTGAGCGTTTATCTCACTCCTGCCGAGGGCGGCATGATCCCCGACGCGATTGTCGGAAACGATCTATCCACACTCGATGCGGACACCGTTTTTGTCTGGCCGGAGGTCGAGGGCTTTGATCCCTCCGCCGTGTCCATCGAGAAAAACGACTACAGCTGCATTGTCACTCTCCCGCTGCCGGAGGAGCATGCGGAGCTTGTGACCATCCATGTATATTTCCTGCCGGACGGCGAGACCGAGCCCTTTGACTTTGCCGAGACCGTCCGCACAACGCCGTATAAGGAGGCCGCTTCATGAAACCCGTCAAAAAATTCCCCGTTCTGCTGATCGTTTCCGTTGTGCTCTGCGCGCTGGGCTATGTTCTGCGCCCGCTCATGCCGGGGCTGGCCGACATGTTCCGGCATCTGGGCTTCATCTGGATCGGCTACGGCGTGTTCGCCCTTCTCTTAAAGCAGCCGAAGGAGACGCGCGCGAGGACCGTATGCTCGCTCACGCGGAGCATACTCTCCTATACGGCCGTGCTGCTCTCGGTCTTCTTCGGGCTGCGCGCGCTCGGCGTGGACGTAACGGCCTCGCTCGCAAGCGTCGGTGTTGTAACGCTCATCATCGGCTTCGGCGCGCAGTCGCTCATTGAGGATGTGCTCACGGGCATTTTCCTCATCGCCGAAGGGCGCTACAACGTCGGCGATATCCTCGTGCTCGACGATTTCCGCGGCAAGGTCGTAGACATCAGCGTGCGCACCACGACGCTCGAGGATTCCGGCGGCAACCACAAGATCATCAACAATTCCGAGATCCGGAATTTCCAGAACCGCTCGCAGGAAACATCTGTGGCGGTGAGCACGATCTCCATTGACTATGACGCCGACCTGCGCGCCGTGGAGGCCGTGATCGCCGACGCGCTGCCCGCCATGTATGAAGAGAACCGCGGCGTATTTCTCGACGTGCCGCAGTATCTCGGCGTGGAGGAGCTCGCCGGGAGCGGCGTTGTGCTCAAGTTCATTGTCTCCGCAACAGAGGAGAACATTTTCGCCGCGCGCCGCGCGCTCAACCGCTCTCTCAAGCTGCTCTTCGATGAAAAGGGCATCGACATCCCCTATCCCCAGCTCACGGTGCATACGAAATAAGGCAAATGACGCAAAAGCGCCCGCAGGAAAATGTTCCTGCGGGCGCTTTTTCTGCGCGAACCCCTCAGTCAGCTTCGCTGACAGCTCCCCTGTTAGGGGAGCCAAGCCGGTTTTCCGATAGCTTACTTGCCTCCCCTAACAGGGGAGGTGGCAAAAACGAAGTTTTTGACGGAGGGGTTTCCCTTTACACAAGGGCTTTTTTAATATGTATCTTCCTCCGGCGCGGGAGGAACGAAGTTGTTGATGATGATCCAGCACATGACCGCGGTGCCGATACCCCAGCCGCCGAGCACGGCGCGCGCGCCGAGAGAGACGCTGTCGGTGAGCGTGGCGAGGCTCGTTATGAGCGCGAGCATGCATGCGAAGATCGCCCGGCGCGGCTTGGCGCGGTAGAAAAGATACGCGCTCAGCCGGAACACCGCGAGAAGGCACATCGCAATGGCAAGGATCTCCATGCCGTACGACCAGAGGATCGGGTTCGCGGCGTTTTCCTTATAGAACACCACGAGCCACAGACAGAAAAACAGCACCGGCAGCACGCTGAGCGCCGCGCCGAAGCCGCCCCAGCGGGGGATCTGCGGCATCATGGCGAGCACGGGCGCGGACAGGATGCCAAGCAGCGCCGCGGCCTTCATAAGCGTGCTGTCCTCCTTGAAGAAGAGGTATGCCGAGCCGAGCGCGGCGAGCGCCGCCGCGGCGATGAGGATCCAGCCGGTCTCGCGGTGCGGCAGGGCGAGCGCGTCCTCCGGTTCTTCGGGGGCGCAGTCGGTCTTCATGCGGCCCGACAGCCACCAGAGCGCCGCGGCGACGAGAACGAGAACTACGACGAGCAGCGTCGTAATCGGCGCGTGGAGCGTCGGAAGGCCGGTTTCGGGATCGAAGATCTTCTGCACCTGAAGCCAGTGCAGCATAACGGCGACCGCGGCGAACACGGTCCCCGCCATCGTATATGTCCATGCGTTTTTCTGCATAGGAAAGCCCCTGTCCTCATAGAGTTTCCCGTGAGCGCCGCTTGTCCGGCGCCGGGAACGAGGGAGTATGAATGGTATTTTATACTCCTTTTGGTTTATCGTCAAGAGAGGGGTATATAGGATGAAGCACTGTATGCTGATGAGCGTGTTGTCGCTGCTCTTTTCCCTGCTGCTGCCGGTCACGGTGCAGCACGCCGCCGGGATCTCCGGGGGCGAGGCGCTGCCGGAGGTCTCCCCCGCCGCGTCCGCCGCGCCGGAGAGTGCCGCGGACGCTTTTTCCGGTTTCGATGCTCTCACGGGCGTCACCCTGCTGCGCGGCAGCGAGGTGGAAACGCTCTCCATGGCGGAATACCTTCCCGGCGTCGTCGCCGGGGAGATGCCGGCGTCCTTTGAGCCGGACGCGCTGCGCGCGCAGGCCGCCGCCGCGCGAAGCTACGCGCTCGCGCGCGCCAGCGCGCCCCCGGCGGCGCACCCGCAGTGCGCCCTCTGCGACGATCCCGGCTGCTGTGAGGTGTACCTCACGGTCGAAGAGCGCCGCGAGCGCTGGGGCGGGCAGTACGATCTCTGGGAAACACGCATCGAAGAGGCCGTGCGCGATACGGACGGGGCATATCTCGTCTACGACGGCGAGCCGATCACCGCGTGCTTCCACGCCTCCAGCGCCGGGTTTACCGAGAGCGGCGCCGCCGTGTGGGGCGGCGATGTGCCGTATCTTGTGAGCGTTTCGAGTCCCGAAACGGCCTCAGACGTTCCGAATTTCGTCACGACCGCGGAGTTTTCCCCGGAGAGCTTCCGGGAAAAATTTCTCGCGGCATATCCGGATGCCGATCTCTCCGCCCAGCCGCCGGACTGGATCGGCGAGCGGACGGTCGATCCGAGCGGGCGCGTTTCGTCCGTCCGCGTCGGGGACGTCTCCGTACCGGGGACGAAAATGCGCTCGATCTTCTCGCTGCGCTCGGCAAACTTCCGTCTCGCGTGGACGGGCCGCAGCTTTCTCTTTACCGTTTCCGGCAGCGGCCACGGCGCGGGCATGAGCCAGTACGGGGCGAACGTCATGGCAAAAAACGGCTCGACGTGGCAGGAGATCTTAACGCACTACTACCCCGGCACATCGCTCACGACGCCGTGAGCGCGCCCTTGGCGCGCACCGCGACGTGTCCGGTCTCGTCCACGACCGCCTCCGCTTCGCCGCCGGAGGAAAGCTCCCCCGTAAGCAGCGCTTCGGCGAGCGGGTCTTCCAGCTGTGTCTGCACCGTGCGCCGAAGGGGACGCGCGCCGTAATCCGGATCGTACCCGGCCTCGGCGAGTCTCGCGACCGCCTCGGGCGTCACCGTGAGATGCACGCCGAGCGCGGCAGCGCGCAGCGCCACCGTCTGCACCATGTTCCCGGCGATGGCGCGGATGTCCTCGCCGGTGAGCCGGTGGAAAACGATGATCTCGTCGATACGGTTCAAAAATTCCGGACGGAACGTCTTTTTGAGCTCGGCGGTCACCGCCTCGCGGATCTCGGCATAGCTCCGCTCCGGCGTGCCGTCCAGCCCGGAGAAGCCGAGCGCCGTGCGGCGGTCCGTGATGGCGCGCGCGCCGATGTTCGATGTCATCACGATCACGGTATTGCGGAAATCGACGGTCCGTCCCTGTGAATCGGTGAGCCGTCCGTCGTCCATGATCTGCAGCAGCAGGTTGAACACGTCCTCGTGTGCCTTTTCGATCTCGTCGAAGAGCACGACGCTGTAGGGCTTGCGGCGCACCTTTTCGGTGAGCTGGCCGCCCTCGTCAAAGCCGACGTAGCCCGGCGGCGAGCCGATGAGCTTTGATACCGTGTGCTTTTCCATATACTCGGACATATCGACGCGGATCATGGCGTTCTCGTCGCCGAACATTGCCTCGGCAAGCGCGCGGCAGAGCTCCGTCTTGCCGACGCCTGTGGGGCCGAGAAAGAGAAAGCTCCCGACGGGCCGGTGCGGGTCCTTGAGCCCGACTCTGCCGCGCCGGATGGCGCGCGCCACCGCCGCGACCGCTTCGTTCTGCCCGATCACGCGGCGGTGCAGCACATCCTCCATATGCAGCAGCCGCTCGCTCTCGCTCTCGGTAAGGCTTGTGACGGGGATGCCCGTCCAGCCGGAGACGACCGCGGCAATATCCTCGGCGGATACGGCGCCGCGGTGACCGCCGCGCTCGGCGTCCCATTCGCCGCGCGCCTTTTCGAGCGCGCCGCGCTCGGAGCGTTCCCGGTCGCGCAGCTGTGCGGCAAGCTCATAGTCCTGCGCGCGGACGGCCTCCTCCTTCTGGGCGGACAGCGTTGCGAGCTTCGCCTCGATGGTCTTCATCTCGTCCGGAGCGGTCAGATTTTCCATGCGCACACGCGACGCGGCCTCGTCCACAAGGTCGATCGCCTTGTCCGGGAGAAACCGGTCGCTGATATACCGCGCGGAGAGCTTCACCGCGGCGGTGAGCGCCTCGTCCGTGATCTTCAATCCGTGGTGCGCTTCGTACCGGTCGCGCAGGCCGCGCAGGATCTGAACGCTCTCGTCCTCCGTCGGCTCGGCGACCGTGACAGGCTGGAAGCGCCGCTCAAAGGCGGCGTCCTTTTCAATGTGCTTGCGGTATTCCGAGAGCGTCGTCGCGCCGACGATCTGGATCTCGCCGCGGGAGAGCGCGGGCTTTAGGATATTCGCCGCGTCGATCGCGCCCTCCGCCGCGCCCGCGCCGATCACGGTATGCAGCTCGTCGATGAAGAGCACGACGTCCTTCGCCTTGCTGACCTCCTTGAGAACGTTTTTCAGCCGGTCCTCAAAGTCGCCGCGGTATTTTGTCCCGGCGAGCATACCGGTGAGATCGAGCGACACGATGCGCTTGTCGCGCAGATTCTCCGGCACCTCGCCGTGGGCGACGCGCTGGGCAAGCCCCTCGGCAACGGCGGTCTTGCCGACGCCCGGCTCGCCGATGAGCACCGGGTTGTTTTTCGACCGGCGCGAGAGGATCTGGATGACGCGCGCGATCTCCTTGTCGCGCCCGATCACGGGATCGAGCTCACCGCGCGAGGCCATCTCCGTGAGATCGCGGCTGTACTGGTCAAGATTCTTCGTTTCCGCATGGCGCACCGCCGTGCGCTGCCCGACGCCGCCGCTGCGCGCCGCGGCGCGGTAGTCGCTCGATGTGAAGCGGGTGAAAACATCCGTATAGATCTTGTTGAGATCGCCGCCGGCGGCAGTCAAAAGGTGCGCGGCGGTACTCTCCGGCTCGCGCAATATGCCCATGAGCAGATGCTCCGTGCCGACATAGCTGTGGCGCAGGCGGTTTGCCTCCGCTACGGCGATCTCGATGACACGCCTGCAGCGGGGCGTGAGCCCCTGCACCGGTATGCCCGGCGCGCCGCGGCCGGCGGCCTTTTCGATGAGATCCATCACAAGATCTTCCTCAAAGCCGTTTTCGCGCAGCACGCGCGAGCCGAGCGCGTCCGTTTCGCGCACGATGCCGAGCAGAAGGTGCTCGGTGCCGATGTAGCTGTGGCCCAGCTCCATGGCGGCGGCGCGCGCCTTTTCAATGGCGTTTCTCGCCTTTTCGGTAAATCGGTCGTTCATATTCGTCGTCTCCTTCCCCTGCCGATGGTTGACAGATTTTCCGTTTCTCAATCATCCGGAGCGGCAGAGCGCGTGGTTTTAAAAAAACGGAGCGGGTAAAAACCCGCTCCGTTCCGATATATAAAGCTGCAAAGGCTTTATTTGTTTTCCATTTTCCGGATCATGTCGCGCAGCTCGATGGCCGTTTCAAAATCCTCTTCCTCGACGGCCTGGTGCATTTTGTGGCGCAGAGCGTTCAGCTCGCGGCGCTGCTCAAAAGCCTCCTCGGCGTTTTCCTCCGCCTCCGCCTCCAGCGGATAGGCGTCCTCACGCACGCTCGGCTCCTCGCCCTTGTGACCCAGAGCTTCCTCGCCCTTCTCCTCGGCCTTCGCCTCGAGCGGGTCGGCCTCCTCGTGCATTTCGGCTTCCGGCTCATGCTCCGAGAGCGTCCGCAGCGGCTCGAACATCTCGCCGATCGACGGCAAACGGCCAAAGCCGAAGAAATCAACGTCCGGCAGCAGAAAGCTGTCCATCATCTTGCCGAAGGAGGTCAGCATGCTGTTCGCCTCGTGCTCGAAGATCCTGTCCAGACCTTCCTTATGGGCGCATTCGGCGCACAGGTGCTTTTCCGTGGTCTTTCCGTTAATGGATTCCTTATAATAGAACTGAGCTTCGTTCTTCTTGCAGATCTCGCATTTCATTGTAATGATCTCCTTTCAAAAAATCCGTCGGATGCTGTGGTGAGCAGCATTTGTTTGAATATGGATGAGCGCGCCGTCTTCCGGATCTCGACCGGAACGGCGTGGAGCGCCCGCTCGCTGACCGCCGCGGCGATCAGCCGGGCAAAGGGAACCTCGAGCGCACCGGCGTTCACGGCGTTGTGGAGCAGCGCGTCCGCCGTCGGCTTATCCAGCTCCCGGCCCACGGCGTTTACCGTGTGCATGATGAACTGGGAGGCGTCCGGCTGCACGCGTGTGATGCGGATGTATCCGCCGCCGCCGCGCCGCGACTCGACCATGTACCCGCGCTCTGGGCTGAACCGCGTGGCGATCACATAGTTGATCTGGCTCGGCACACAGCCGAAACGGTCGGCCAGAGAGCTTCGCTGCAGCTCCGCCGTTCCGTCCGCGCTTTCCAGCGCGTCCAGAATGAACCGTGCGATCCGATCACTTGTCCCCATAGCGGCATCCCTTCCTTGATCAGGTTATCTTTGACTTTGACTTTCTTTAACCTTTTCTTTGACTGTATAATAGTCAAGAAACGTCAAATTCTCAACTCTCTGAAACGCCCGCTTTGCGCCGAAAGCGGGAAATTCGGCGTTTTGTCTTTCCCCATCTCGCTCATTCGCATTATTTCTTCGTTTTTCTCGTATTTTCTCGCTTTTTAAAATTTTTCCGGCAGGGAAAAATTTTTGGGTTGCATTTTAAGGGATATATGTTACAATGCGGGTATCCCAAAAAGAGGAGGTACATACCGATGTACGTCATTACCGACAGCTGCATTTCCTGCGGCACCTGCGCGAGCGTGTGCCCCTGCGACGCGATTTCCGAAGGCGCTGATCATTACGAGATCAACCAGGACGTCTGCGCCCAGTGCGGTTCCTGCGCCAGCAACTGCCCCATCGAGGCCATCGAGGAGCAGTAATCCTTCTTCGGCTGCGGGAGGTGCCACTCCCGCGGCTCACAACGGCGGTATGCCTGCCCTTTCGGGCTTGTCATGCCGCCGTATTTATTTTATAATGATTGCATGGACTGGAATCTTTTTACCGGCGAGAGAGCCGGAACGGACGCGCTGCTGCTCGCGGACTTTGCCAAAGACGCGCATGGGACATACGGCGCAGATCTCGGCTGCGGCAGCGGAATACTCTTGTTGCTTCTCCTGCTGGGCGATGAAAGCCGCCGCATGACCGGCGTGGATATCCGGGAGAGCGCCGCGGCAAGCGTGCGGGAGAATCTGCGCGCCTTTGCGCTTGAAGAGCGCGGCGAGGCCGTCTGCGCCGATTACCGGAGCGCGCCGTTTGAGAGTGAAAGTCTCGATTTTATCGTATCCAATCCGCCGTACTTTCCGGCGGGACGCGGCGCCGTATCGCCCAACGCGGAGCGCGCCGCGCAGCGCACCGAAAGCGCGACCGTTTCGGAGCTCTGCTCTGCCTCCGCGCGGTATCTCAAGCCCGGCGGACAATTTTTTCTCGTCCACCGGTGGGAGCGCGAGAGCGACATTCTCGCGGCGCTGCACAACGCCCATCTCACGCCGGTGCGCCGGCAGGACGTTTTCTCCGCGCCGGGAAAGCGCGCGCCCATTTTTCTCATGGAAGCCGTGAAGGGCGCGCCGGTGAGCGCCATGCGCTGCGAAAATGTCCTGCTGCGCGGCGCGGACGGCCGCGAAACCGAAGAATACCGGAAAATCTGCCACTGGGAGGCATAATCTTTATGGCCGGAACATTGTATCTGGTGGGAACGCCCATCGGCAATCTGAACGATCTCTCCCCCCGCGCGATCGAAACGCTCAAAAGCGTGGACTTCATCGCCGCGGAGGATACGCGCGTCACATTAAAGCTCCTCAACCACTTCGGCATCCGCCGCCCGCTCATCAGCTATTATGAGCACAACAAGGTGGAAAGCGCCGCCGTCATCCTCCCCCGGCTGCTCGGAGGGGAGAGCTGCGCTCTTGTCTCCGACGCGGGTATGCCCGCGATCTCCGACCCCGGCGAGGAGCTGGTGCGGCTGTGCGGGGAGCACGGCATCACGGTATCGGCGGCCCCGGGGCCGAGCGCGGTCATCACGGCGCTCGCCATGTCCGGCCTGCCGACGCAGCGGTTCACGTTTGAAGGCTTTCTCTCCACATCGAACAAGTCAAGGAAGGAGCATCTCGAAACGCTGCGGCACGAGCATAGGACGATCGTCCTTTACGAAGCGCCGCACAAGCTCGCGGAAACGCTCGGCGATCTTTACGATGTGCTCGGCGACCGGGACATTGCGCTCGGGCGCGAGCTCACGAAGCTGCACGAGGAGATCGTCCGCACGTCGATCGGCGCAGCGCTTGAAAAATACCGCGCCGAGCGGCCTCGCGGGGAATTTGTGCTCGTCATCCGCGGCGCGCCGGTCGAAAAGGGGCCGCGCCTCCCGCTCGAGGATGCGCTCGCGCTCGTGGAGGAATACCGTGCCGGAGGCATGAAGCTCAAGGAGGCGGCCAAGCGCGCCGCCGCCGAGACGGGACAGAGCCGAAACGATCTTTACCACGCCGCGCTCGTGCGCGAAAAAGAAACCGGCGCGGAAGAGTAATTTTTGCTTTTCCCCGGCAAAGAAACGTGCTATAATACGAATACAGAAATCCACCACCTACCGGTTATAAGGAGGCTGTTTTTATGGAAAAGAAACGCATCATCACCATCGGACGCGAGTTTGGCAGCGGCGGGCGCACCATCGGCAAGGAAGTCGCCGATCGGCTCGGCATCCCCTGCTATGACCATGAGCTGATCGACCGGCTGGCCGAAGAGAGCGGGCTTTCCAAGGAATACATCACCAACGAGAGCGAATACGCCTCCCACAGCAGCTGGACGGCGGCGGCGTTCTCCTCGGTGCGCTCGTTCGGCGTGCCGTCCAACCAGGACTATCTCTGGGCGATCCAGCGCCGCATCATTCTTGAGCTCGGCCAGAAGGAAAACTGCGTGATCGTCGGCCGCTGCGCCGACGCCATTCTCGAAGGCAGTGCCGATCTTCTCAAGGTGTTCGTCCATGCCGACTTTGAAAAGCGCGCCAAGCGCATCGTGGAAAAATACGGCGAGACCGAGGAGCCGACCGAGAAGCGTCTGCGCGACAAGGACAAGCGCCGCGCGCTCTATTATCAGTTCTACACCGATCTCGAATGGGGCAACATGAACCACTACCACATCATCCTCGATTCCGGCTCGCTCGGCATCGAGAAATGCGTGGATGTGATCGCCTCGCTCTATTAAGCCATCTGGCCGAAGATACCCGGATACATACTTCAGAGGCTGTCCCACACGGGACAGCCTCTTTTTTTGTATACCCGAAACCGCGCGTTAGGCGCGTGGTTTTCGGGTATAGGTATACAAAAAGGGCTGCCGCATATGCTTTGTATGCGGCAGCCTTATTTATTCGTTTGTTTCCTCCCGAAGCCGGCGAAGACAGCTCCGGCAGATCTGCTTTCCCCGGTAGGAGAGAAGCTCGCGCGTCGCGCCGCAGAACAGGCACGCAGCGTCGTACTTCCGAAGGACGATGGCGTCGCCCTCGATAAAAATCTCCACCGGATCGCGCACCTCCAGATCCAGCGTCCGGCGCAGCTCGACCGGCAGTACCACTCGCCCCAGATCGTCGATCCGACGGACGATCCCCGTTGATTTCATAGATCCGCACACCCCTTACCTAAATACTCTTTTCGACAAAATTCTATACTGGCCGATACGAAATTGCAAGATGCAGCTGCCCCGTTTTTTATTGGTAATTTTTTCCGGTCGAGGTATCGCCATGGCTATGTCGTACGTCTGGGTCATCCTTCTTTTTGTGTCGGTCGTTTTCGGCGCGCTCACCGGCTCGGCGGGCGCGGTCGGCGCGGCGGCGGTGCAGGGCGCGGAGAGCGCCGTGGAGCTCACGCTCTCGCTCGCCGGGCCGATGATCTTCTACAGCGCTCTTCTCGAGGTCATGGAGCGCTCGGGACTGACCGAAAAGCTCTCCCGCGCGCTGCGCCCGGTGCTGGGGCGGCTGTTCCCCTCGTCCCGGAGCGATCCGGAGCTGGCTGGGGAGCTCTCCTGCAACATGAGCGCAAATCTGCTCGGGCTCGGCAATGCTGCCACGCCTGCCGGCATCCGCGCCGCGCAGCGGCTGCACGCGCTTTCCGGCGGAGAGGCGGCGTCCGACGAGCTGTGCCGTCTCGCCGTACTCAACACCGCGTCCATCCAGCTCCTCCCGACGACCGCCGCGGCGCTGCGCTCGGCCTGCGGCGCGGAAAATGCGTTCGATATTCTGCCCGCGGTGTGGATATCGTCTGCGGCGGGCGTGGCCGCGGGGCTGCTCGCCGAGCGGCTTTTCCGGAGAGCGCCATGAAAATGCTTTTTCAGCTTCTCCCCGCGCTGCTCGCCGCGGGCGTTGGAGGATACGCGCTCTTTCGCGGAACGGACGTTTTTTCCGCTCTCACCGACGGCGCTCTCCAAGGGCTTCGCACCGTGGGGCGCATTGCGCCGGTGCTCGTGTGTCTGCTTCCGGCGGTCGGCGCGCTGCGCGCCTCGGGCGCGATCGACGCATTCACGGCGCTGCTGCGGCCCGCGCTCTCCTTTCTCGGCATTCCGGCGGAGACCGTGCCGCTCATGCTGCTGCGCCCGATGAGCGGCAGCGGCGCGCTTGCCGTGGCCGGGGATATTTTCACCGCGTGCGGCGCAGACTCCCCCGCCGGGCGCACCGCGGCGGTCATGCTCGGCTCAACGGAGACGACGTTTTACGTTCTCTCCGTCTACTTCGGCGCGGCGGGCGTGCGCAAAACGCGCCACGCCGTCCCCGCGGCGCTGTGCGCCGATCTCGCGGGCTTTCTCGCCGCGGCGCTCTGCGTCAACGTGCTGCATCTGTAAAAATGAAAAGGCCCCCTTGTGTAAAGGGGGCTGGCTCGCCGAAGGCGAGACTGGGGGATTGCAGTCTTCGGAAAACGGCAATCCCTCCGTCAAACCCTTCGGGTTTGCCACCTCCCTTTGCACAAGGGAGGCTTCATAAGGATCACTCAATTGGGATATGTGGCATCGCTGATATGGCTCGGGCGCGGCTCCTGCACGCGGATGAAAAACCGGTTGCGGCCGACGATCGTATCGTCCATATCCACGCTGTAATCGATCTCGATCTCGCCGCCGTGCGCGCCGAGACGGTTGACGATGCGCCGGGTGTTCAGCCCCATCGTCGCCGAGCCGAACGGCGTTTCATACAGGAAATAGCGCTTGCGCCCCTCCTCAAACTCCATGCGGGTGTTGAGCGTCCCTTCGCGCGAGAGCACAACGCTGCGCGGCTGCACGCAAAGCGACGTTTTCGTCCCCTCCATGCCGGTGAGCTCGCTCTCCTGCCAGGTGAGCAGCGTTTCCTTCTCGTCCTGGCCGTACTGTCCGGCCGTGACGAGCTCCATGGCATCGGGGCCGTTCACGCCCTGCTGCACGCCGGTGACCGATATGATAACGTCTTTCATTCGCATGACATTCACTCCCGACACACCGGTCTCCCCGGCATTTGGTTTATAGATTATATGCGAAAACGTCTTCGATGACAAGTGAAAAATTGTATAGCAATTTCCCGGATTTATTGTTATAATATGATGTCAATGTATGTTCACAGAGAGGAGTGGATCGTAATGCAGCTTGAACTGACGGAAAAGGAATTCCGGCGGCTTCTGGACATGGTGTACATCGGGAACTGGATTCTCAATTCCTGCCGGGATGATGACCGGTTTGAGGACTATGACAATCTCGAGGAAAAGCTCTTTTCCCTCTGCCCGGAGCACGGGATGCGCGCGCTCGTTCAGCGCTGGCGCGGCCACTCGTATCCCTCCCGCGCGTACGAGGAAGGCGGCATCCATGAGGCGATCGCCGACTATGAGGACGCCGTTTTCTACGACATTCTGGCCGAGGAGCTCGCGCGGCGCGACATGAGCGCCGAGCAGATCAGCCAGGACGACGCGGAGGAGCTGAACGCGCGCATGGAAGAATACTTTGCCGAGTTTGAGAAGCACGGCATAGAGAATGTGAAGGTTGAAGCATGAAAACAGATGTTCTGATCATCGGCGCCGGTCCTGCCGGCATATTCACCGCCCTGGAGCTCATCCGCAAGGGCTACAAGGGCCACATCACGCTCGTGGAAAAAGGCCAGAGTGTAGAGAAGCGCCACTGCCCCAAGGCCGAGACCGGCCGGTGCATGAACTGCAAGCCCTACTGCCACATCACGACCGGCTTTTCCGGCGCGGGCGCTTTCTCCGACGGCAAGCTCTCCCTCTCCCATGAGGTCGGCGGCGATCTGCCGACGCTCGTCGGCGAAAGGCTCGCGCAGGAGACCATCGACTATGCCGACTCCATCTATCTGGAATTCGGCGCGGACACCCACATTGAGGGCATCAGCGATCCCGACAAGGTGAAGGACATCCGCCGCCGCGCCATTCAGGCCGGTCTCAAGCTTGTGGACTGCCCGATCCGCCACATGGGCACCGAGAAGGCCCAGGGCATTTACCTTGCCATTGAGCGCTATCTTGCCGAGAACGGCGTGGAGCTGATCTTCGGCTGGGAGTGCCTTGATCTCCGGCTCAAAGACGAGACCTGTCTCGGCGGCGTCATCTCCAACGGCAAAGAGGAGCGCGAGATCGAAGCCGGGCGCACGATCGTCGCCACGGGCCGCCGCGGTGCGGACTGGCTTGAAACGCTCTGCGCCGAGCACGGCATCGCCCACCAGCCCGGCACCGTGGATATCGGTGTGCGCGTCGAGGTGCGCAATGAGATCATGGAGACCGTCAACGAGGTGCTCTATGAGTCCAAGCTCATCGGCTATCCCGCGCCGTTCAAAAACAAGGTCCGCACGTTCTGCCAGAATCCCGGCGGCTTTGTTTCGCAGGAGAATTACGACAACGGTCTCGCCGTCGTGAACGGCCACTCGTTCAAGGAAGTGAAGAGCCCGAACACGAACCTCTCCATTCTCTGCTCGCACAACTTCTCCGTGCCGTTCAACCAGCCCATCAGCTACGCGCAGAAGGTCGGCGAGCTCACGAACATGCTCGCCAACGGCCACATTCTCGTGCAGCGCTACGGCGACATTCTCGACGGCAAGCGCACCTGGGAAAAGGAGCTCGCGCAGTCGAACGTCCGTCCGACGCTGCCCGACGCCGTCGCCGGCGACATCACCGCCGCGATGCCCTACCGCAGCATGACGAACATCATCAACTTCATCAAGGCCGTCGATCAGGTCGTGCCGGGCTTTGCCTCGTACGAAACGCTGCTCTACTCCCCCGAGCTGAAGTTCTACTCCAACCGCGTGAAGATGGACGCCGATCTCAACACGAACATCCGCCGTCTCCACTGCCTCGGCGACTCGTCCGGCTGGACGCGCGGGCTGATGATGGCCTCCGTCATGGGCGTGCTCATGGGCCGCGAGATCATCCGGCAGGAAAACATTTGATGAAATATCCCGCATAACTCCAGAATGCCGCAGAGCCAGACGGATGAAACTCATCCGTCTGGCTCATCTTTTTTCCAATACTATATACACAGGAGGCCGCCCATGCGTCAGGGAGTATTTTTTGATGACCGGGCAGAGCGGCCGGATCCGACCGAACCCGGGGCGCGATCACACAGCGCATCCCGTTCGCCGCGGCTCCTTTGATCCGGTTTTTACAGCGTCTGCTGCTTGATCCCTCGAATGGCGCTGATGACCCAGTCCTGTGCCTGCTGCTGGATCACCGTGCCGCAGTACGGGCACCGCGCGCTCGCGTTCACGTCGAGCGGCGCGCCGCAGCCCGGGCAGGTGATGCGCTTTGTCTCGCCGCTCTCGGCGTTCGTCTGCGTGCCGGTCGGGCGCAGCAGATCCCATTCGTAGGTCATGAACTTTTCCTGATCGCGGCTGCCGCGGACGATCTGCTGCGTGCCGTCGTTCACGGTGTAATCCGTGATGCGCGTGCGCAGCCGGAGAAGGATATGGTCCTCGCCGCCGGTCTGGTGGAAGCCGAGCGGCGTCACATCCAGCACCGCGATGCGCTCGACGACGTTCGTCTCGCCGCGCTGCGCATACCCCTGCAGCGAGCGCTCCATCTGCGTGAAGAGCGCATCGGTGAAGTACGGCCGCAGCGACTCGATGTTCTTCGCCGTCCAGCCGTTCTGCATCTGCACATAGAGATTCGACGCCTTCTCGCACAGCGCCGCCGCGTTAAAGTTCGGATCGATCTTCGTATATTCGCCGATGGGCGTGAGCGCGGCGCGGTTGGCGCGGCTCTCGGCACGCTCGGCGCGCTGGGCGGTCGCTTTCTTAGACGTGCTGTTGTTTTTCATTTTCGTTCTCATAGAATACACGATCGCCACCACTACGATCAGCGCCATTATAAGGATCCGCGTAGGGTTGGCGTCGCCGGATACATATCCGTCATCATCGTAGTAACTGCTTCCGGAGCTGCTGCTTGAGGATGACCAGCTGCTGTCGTTATCGCTGTAATCGTAGCTGAAATCATAGTCCGAGCTGCCGGAAAAATCGCCGAAATCGGCGAGAGCCGTGACGTTCAGCACGACGAGCGCGCAGAGCAGCACAGCAAACAGAGTAAGAACTTTCTTCTTCAAGGCGGCATCCTCTCCCTATCTTTTTCTATGCGGGACATTTGTCTGAAATTAATATTTAATTTGCTGCCGTGCATGGCAGAAACGGCTCGCCAAACCGGAAACGGGTCACGGCAGCAGCCGCAGAATCCGGGCAGTGCGAAAGGGTTTGCCGTCTGTTCTTCAAGGCAGCAAGCCCTTTCGGCAGCTTGAATAAATTGTCTGACTTTTCCGGTCTCTTCTGCGCGCCGCAAGGCTTTCGGCCGAAGCCGTCCGCACGGCGGTCTGCCGTGCGAGACTCAGACGTGATTCTTGGGCTCTCCCCCGCCGCACTCACTGCAGAACTTTCCTTTGTTCACTGTACCGCAGATCGGGCAGACCCATTCAGCCGCGGGCGCGGAGCGTCGGGAGGCCGCCGTTCCGGCAGCCGCCGCAGAAGCGCGCTGTCTCCGGCGCTCCTGACGTTCGTATTCCTCGCGCTGTTTCTTTTTCCGCACAAGCAGTACTCCCGCCGTGATGCCTCCGCCGAGGAGCAGCACGGCAACCGCAGCAAGGACGATCGGGAGTGCTTTGCCGCCGGACAGCAGGCCGCCCTTTTTCGGCTCCGGGGTCGGCTCGGGCGACGGAGTCGGCGTTTCAACGACGGCCGCCGGAACGGCGGTCGGTGTGGGCGTGGGGGCTTCCGTCGGCGTGGGAGTCGCTGTCGGCTCCGGCGTTGCCGTCGGCTCCGGGGTCGGAGACGGCGTGGGCGTTGCGGCGGCATTCACGGTGATGACCGCCGTGCCGTCGGTATAGGTCCAGAGATTCGTTGCGCTGCTGAAGAGGCAGACCGCCTTCCAGCCGTTCAGCTCCATGGGAATATTCGTAAGATACATCGTCGTGCTGTTACCGCCGGTGATCGTAAGACCGGGGAATTTATCGGCGGTCACGTCGAAAATGACCTCGGTCTTGCCGTCGGGGCTCAGGAAGCGCCACGCGCACCACGCCCAGCCGGTGGCGTTTGCCACAAACGTTGCGCTGCCGCCGACCTCCACAGTCTCCTTCGTCGGCTGCTTTGTAATGATCGGCGCTCCGGCAGTCGGCGCCGGAGTATTCGTCGGCGTCGGGGTGTTCGTCGGTGCGGTCGTCGTGCCGGTCGTTGGGGCCGCTGTCGGCGCCGTTGTGGGCGCCGTTGTCGGCGTTGGCGTCGGAGTAGCTGCAACATCGACAAACAACCGCACAGACCATGTGCACTTCCAGGAGGCTGCGTCATCTTCGTAGTGTGTCTCGCCGGTCAATATGTAAGTGCCGGGAGTTGTCGGCGTGCCGAAAAGGCTGGACACATCCTCATTCTTGCCCAGCGACATACCGGGCGGCAGCACACCGCCGGTCTGCACAACCTCCGTGACCGCACCGCCCTCCCCGGCTGTGATCGTGATCCATTTGTATACTCCAGCGGTAGCGACCTCGTGTATTTCTTTATCGGCAGCGAGCGCAGGGGTTTCCAGCAGCGGCACGGCGAACGCGCAGAGCAGCACTGCGGCGAGCAGCAGAGAGAGCGGCTTTTTGAACTTCATTTCGTTTTTCCTCCCCGTTTTCTGTTCCCGATTTGGTTTTCCTCCATTGTCAGTATATCACAGCGTCTGAAACGCATGCAATATGAAAAATTGTAAAAACCGCCGGAATTCCCGCATTTAACAGTCAAGACCACCGGCGCAGCCGGTGGTCTTGACGCAGCCTGTCGGGAAACCCGGCTGCCGCTTAATGCACAGCCGGGTTATTCGACAGGCTCAGACGGCTGTTCTTTTGAAGATCAGCCGTCTGAGCTTTTCACTTGATGTGTATGCACCTGAAATCATTTCTCAAACAGATCCAGCAGGTATCCGTACCCCTCGGCCTCCATCTTCGCGTAGGGCACGAAGCGGAGAGAGGCGCTGTTGATGCAGTAGCGCACGCCGTTGGGGGATTCCGGGTCGCCGGTGAACACATGGCCAAGGTGTGAATCCCCGGCACGGCTGCGAACCTCCGTGCGGCGCATGCCGTGGCTCAGATCCTCCAGCTCCACCACGGCAGGCTCCTCGATGGGCTTGGTAAAGGCGGGCCAGCCGCAGCCGCTCTCAAACTTGTCCGTGGAGGAAAAGAGCGGCTCGCCGGTGACGATGTCCACATAGATGCCCTTCTCGAACTGGTTCCAGAACTCATTGCTGAAGGGGCGCTCCGTGCCGCTCTCCTGGGTGACGCGGTACTGCTCCTCCGTCAGCTTGTCCCGGATGGATTCCGCGGCGGGCTTTTGGTAGTCGCCCGGATCGATGCGCAGTCTGGAGAAAAGCTCCATCTCGGCCTTGGGGATATGGCAGTAGCCTTTCGGATTCTTCTCCAGATAGTCCTGGTGGTACTCCTCGGCGGGATAGTAGTTCTTGAGCGGGCCGATCTCCACGAAGAACTTTTTGCTGCGTCCCCGCTCGATCTCCGCGATGCGCTCCACCGTCTCCTTCGCGCTTTCGTTGGTGTAGTAGACGCCGGTCTGATACTGGCTGCCCCGGTCGTTGCCCTGCCGGTTCTCC
>ERZ824978.1995-NODE-1995-length-19359-cov-5.494716_pt1 | contig 19359 bp, 13 predicted proteins | sample MGYA00519860_ERZ824978 | MGnify/ENA primary metagenome ERZ824978 (study PRJEB31778, sample SAMEA3449184) | human gut metagenome | biome: human gut; feature: human-associated habitat; material: faeces | place: United Kingdom | collected 2010/2012 ... | reverse complement strand
CGGCAATATCCTGTGGATCATTCTTGGTGGGTTGGCCATCGCAATCGGATGGGCATTGGTGGGACTGATTCTGTGCATCTCCATCATCGGCATTCCACTAGGAGTTCAGGCGTTCAAAATGGCGGGCCTTACCTTGACGCCGTTCGGCAAAACCGTGCAATACGGTGGCGGCGTTGGCTCCACGCTGGTCAATATCCTCTGGGTGGTGCTGGTCGGCTGGTGGATGGCACTCGGCTATCTGGGTGCAGGCGTGCTCAACTGCATCACCATCATCGGCATTCCATTCGGCATCCAGTCGTTCAAAATGGCCAAGCTCGCGCTCTGGCCGTTCGGCGCACAGATCTACAGTCTGTAACAATTGTTTCTGCAGTAGGTCCGGTGCAGCGCATTATCATCGTGCGTTGCACCGGACTTTTTTATATACAACAGGCATTTCACACACCGTGATTTGACGGATTCGGACGTAAGACCTTATGGTGTGCACACCATGATTCAACACATCGCATTCAGCAGCAACGGCGTGAACGAACACGCCAAGCGTCAGCAGATGAACCTGCCGGCGATGCTCGAATGCGCCTTCAAACAGGGTTTGCGCACTGCTCAGTTCCAGCCAATAACCGGAAACAAGCGCAGCCTGCTCGCTGCCATACAAATCTGATCAGTACACCTCTCATTGGCGCATAGCTGAATCATTGCCGGTGATATCGAGCCGACTCATTCGCGCCATGCCTCATATACGCACCTGTACGAGCATGTGTTCTTGGCATCGTCGCAACTCAATGCACCGCAACAAAACCCCATTGCATACCATCACATATTCAGAAAGAACAACAGATCATGAAGTATTTCACTACTGACACGCATTTCGGGCATCCGCTGGTCAGCGTACTGCGCGGATTCACCACGTTCGACCCCGGGCACACGCAGTATGACGCTCTCCTCTCCTCGCAAGGGCGCAAGGCCGCCGAGGATTGGGCGAAGGGCGTGGTGCTTGACGATTCCCGGCTCAATTTCCGCAAGGCCGCAGACACCGATGCGCACGATGAAGCAATCGTGGCCAATATCAATCGGATTGTCGGCGAGGACGACGAGCTGTGGATTTTGGGCGATATCGGATACCGCACATCGGTCCGGCATCTGAAGAGTTGCCTGCGTCAGCTGCGCTGCAGGCATCTGCACGCGGTTATCGGCAATCACGACGACTGGTGGCTGGACGATGCACCCGCGCGAGATCTGTTCGAATCGATTGAGCCGAACAGCACGGCGGAGCTGACCGGTCTCGGAATTGGCCGCCCGCAGGCAACGGAGACCGTCAATCTATCGCATTTCCCCTACCGTGAGAATCTTGCCTATGGCTGGCCGGATGATGCCGTACGTTTCCGCGATCAGGCATTGCCGTTCGACGGACATCGTCTGCTGTATGGTCACACGCACCAGCTGTCTCCGGAGGGCGCACGCCACGAAGCCCTCAACGTTGGACTGGACGCATGGAATCTGCAACCGGTAAGCGAAACACAGATTGCCGACTGGTTCCATGCACACGCGACCGATTCAACGCACGTATCACCGCTGGATATGCCCGACTCCCCCGGGCCGGCGCCCATTGACTCCGCCGCACAGCAGGAACCAGGCGGCTCGGTTTCGGCAGCCGAATCATAATACAAGCAATATTGGGGCGAGCAGAACCTTATGCCATCGCTGGCACCTGTCTCGCCCCACAGCACAACGAAAGGAGCTTGGCTATGGCAAAGCTCATTATTCTGCGAGGACTGCCCGCTTCGGGCAAGTCCACGTGGGCACGCTCATGGTGTGAGGACCCCGCCAACACGTGGCCGCATTGCGTGATTTCTCTCGATGACATTCGGCTCATGATCGCCGGCTCGGCACAGGTCCGAAACCGACTGCAATCCGAGCACGGCAAGCGATTCAATGACATGGTGGTTGCCATGGGACGGCACATGATTGCCGACGCATTGGATGCGGGGTGGGATGTGGTGGCGGATGCGCAACACGCTAATCCCCGGTATGCAGCCGAACTGGCGCTACTCGCTCAACGTCATGGCGCACTGTGGGAAACGAGGGATTTTGACGTTCCTCTAGACGAATTGTTGCGTCGCAATGCGGCGCGTGATACCGCTGACCGTGTTCCGGAAGATTACATTCGTTCGTCCTGGAAGCATTTTCACACCGCGATGTTCCGCCCGTTGGAACCGGGCGATCCGAATGGAAACCTGTTGGAGCGTATGCGCGCGGACCCTTACGTTCGGGTTATTCCGGTGCGCGGCGAAACAGACGTGTATGCGTGCAATTTCACTGCAGAGGCATTTCGTGAACATCGGTGGACGGATCGCACCATCAATGCGCGAGGGCTTTTTGTCGGCGGCAACGGTCAGGTGGTGCAACGCGGGTTCGAGAAGTTCTTTGCTGTGGACGAGACGGAGGAGACATCGTTCGCCCAAGTCGTCAATCACGCTCAAGAACATCCAGAGTCGTTGCCCGTGCGCGTTGAGCGCAAGGAGAACGGATTTCTCGGGCTCGTGGGCGCGGCGGGAACTCCTGGATTGTTCCGCTTCTGGTCGAAGTCGGGGCAAACGGATTATTCCGCGCTTATCGAGCGCCTGTTTCCTTCAGATTCAGCGGTACGTGCCGAATTGTGGCGTATGTTGCATGAGTGGAATGTCACGGCGGCGTTTGAAGTCATCGATCGCGAGTCCGACCGGCACATCGTTGGATACGAATCATCCGGGCTGCGCTTGCTGCATCTGATTCGTAATGCCGAATCGTTCTCCATCGATGCCGCTCACGAGGAAACGTTCACTCTTGCCGGCGGCTTCGTGCGGCCGGAAACGGTGGCGATCTGCCATCCGCCGGAAGAAGTCGCCCAGGCAATCGGCGACGCCAAGGCAAGCCCGCGTGAAGGCGTGGTGCTATATTTTGCCGACGGTTGGATGGTGAAGGTGAAGTCAGACCGGTACAAGTTGGTCAAGGCGATGCGCCCTCTTATGCAACGCGTGCTGCTGCGTGGTCGTTCCTTCAACAAGTCCGGCGACATTGCCGATTTGGCTCGCCGTATCATCGATTACGCACACGAACACCACATCGACCTGGCCTACGAGCGGCAGGCATTCGGCGAGCGCGATATCGATATGACCAAGGTCAACGACATCGTGGACCACGTGCGGTGACTGCTGAGTTCTAGCGCAATATCTTCTGACCCGGTTCTGCCAGGCACCGAACCGATTCGACAAGGACGCCGTGAAAGACATCATGTTCGGACGGGATGACACGAAGAAGGACTCCAACGGAGTGACCGTCATCCCCTATTCCAAACTCGACGAGCGTGCGCCCGTGGAACTCGCCGCATAATCCATCTCAATACTGCATACTTGAAACCGCCTATAACTGCTCTTCGTAAACACCGAGGCGGTTTATCGTGTCTCTTTGCGTCTCGTCACGATGTTTATCGCGGAGCGGGCATCGCCGGCATCCGCGACATCTATGCCAAGGTCATGCTCGACGAAATCGATGAGAGCGATCAGCCGGACGGCGACCTGTTCCGGAAAGGCGATGCGGAAATACAGGGGCCGCGGGGCTGGTCATTTTGGTTTTGGATAGGAGCACTCGGGTGCGGGTGTCGTGTACGGCACGTTTAGTGGCTTCAACTGCTGGTAGGTTAGACATGTGTTGGTTCCTTTGACTGATGATTGGGGTATGGAGCGTGGCTAATGCGGCTACATATGTGAAGCGTTTCCTGCTGGCTAATAAGGCGGATGGCGTAACATATCGTTTCCCGGACGTATCGGGTGCGATGGCCGAAGTGGATAGCACGCTGAGAACGGCTGCTGCGGCCGGAGATGAAGATGCCGACCTCGCCTGCCGTTGTCTCGCCGACATTTGGTACAACATTTCGGTTGCCTGGGAGCGAAACCAGCGCAGTATGGAAATGATGGATTCGAAGATTCCCATCTCGACCGAGGATCGTATGGCTTTACGTATTGCGGAACGTCTGCTGGATGCGAGCGCCGCCGAATATCCGCCGGAGAGAAGAGACCGTATCCGGGAGCTCATCGCCGACGTTCCCGGCTTGCTCAAAACCGTCACGCTGCCAAAGGAACTCAAGGAGTATGTTGCCCGTCTCGTCCGTGAGGTCGGCACCGCATTGGATGAGTACGATTTGACCGGCGACTTCAAGCTGGACATCGCGTTCACCCGATTGCAAACATCGTTGGACATCATCGCCGCGACCCCCAAAGACGAGAAATCACAGCGAACAGTGATGGAGTTTTTGCAGAAGCGTGTGTTCCCTTGCGTTGCAGCCGTCGGTTTCGCGTTGGGGTTCTCTGCCGATTCCGCGACGGTACTGGAGTATCTGGGCTATTCTCCTGCCCAGATTGAATCCCATGAGTCGCATAAAAATCCCGAATCGCCTGCGAACGATACTCCGCAAGTCGTTCAGGCGTCAGACACCCATCCGGAGACCCCTCAATCAAACGAGTGACGTCATCCACCATGGCATCCAACACATCAACAGCGACATCAAAGGAAACGCCGTTATATCGAGACAGATTCAATCTCATCTCAATCCCCTCCGCTGTAAGCTCGTGATTACGGAACTCATGTTAGCTAACGCTTACAATTTGAGCAAGTGCGGCGTGTTTCCACATGCTTACACGTATGTTTGAGCCATGGCAGCAAAAATCGAATGGACAGCAGCGGATTACGCCGCAAAGAATGCGATGGCGAAAATCATCGATGCTTCCGCTTTGGCATATAGGGTAATTGCCGAACGCATGGGCGGAGTAGTAAGCCATGTCCGGATTGGATATATCCACAATGGAGAGAAATCTCCGGTGCGCCTGTCAGAGTTTTTGCTGATTTGCGAGGTCTGCAACGCCGACCCGGTGCAAACCCTGCGCGAGATCATCACCGAGGCAAGACGCATGGAACTCGAACAACAAACCGCATCAACAAAGAAACCCGCCGGCGAGCGCTTTGTTGATGATAGACAATCCCCGGAAGCCGGTCATGAGGACATCGATATCGACACTTGGGCCGACCGTATCAAGGCCGAGGACAAGGTTAACGTCGAGTGATTCATTCGACCGCGTTCAGATAGGAAAAGGGAAATGTCGAGGAAGAACCGCAAACCGATCTACACGCTTTCGCAGGACGAGGCGGAACGTCTCATCGCCGAGGTGAAGAACTCGGTGGAGAAGCTGTTCGTCATGCCCGCGGCGGGAGAACGCAACGCCGAATTCCACGTGCTCGGCGACGACGGGGAGAAGTTCACCATAGCCGTGTTCAAGGGCGCGATCAACGCCGACCGCCACTCCATGTCCGCTCGAATCACACGGCTCGGCGTGCCCCTGCTGCGGCTATGCGTGAACGGCTCGACCCACACGAACCCCGACGGCGAGAGAATCAGCGGAACCCACTGGCACATCTACAAGGAAGGCGAGGACGACTGGAACGCCCAGACTGCGGACATCGAATCACCGGACTTCGTGAACGATACAATAAGGCTGTTGGACAGATTCAACGTCATCCACAGACCGGACTTCCAGGAGAAACTGATATGAACGAGACCACCGCCACCGACGAGCTCATCGCGGAATACGGCGAATGGCTCAAACGCGAATCATCCGTGCGCAACGTCGGCGAATGGCGCGAGGTCACTTTGCCGTTCCTCGACCGCTCCAACGACGACCTTTGCTTCTACGTCCGCACCACCGACGGAGTCACCTCGTTCACCGACGACGGGTACACGATGGCGTCCTTCGACCTCAACGGCGTCACCATCACCGAATCGAGACGCGAGCGCATCAATCGTCTCGCCCTGCGTTTCGGCGCCATGGTCGGCGATGACGGGCAGATCACCCTGGAGACCGAAGGAAGCCGTCCGGACGCGATGAACCGTTTCGTGCAGGCGTTGACCGATATCGGCTCCATGCTGGAGACCTCGCAGAAGAGGGTGCTGTCCTATTTCGCCGATGATGTGGCGTTGAAGCTCGACTCATGCCAGGTGTTCTACACTCCGAACGTGGGCATTCGCGGCGTATCCAGCTACGAACACAGCTTCGACTTCCTGTTCCAGCGCAGCGCCAACCATCCGACCCGGTTCTGCCAGGCTCCGAACCGATTCGACAAGGACGCCGTGAAGGACATCATGTTCGGCTGGGATGACACGAAGAAGGATCCCAAGCGCAGGGATTCCCGGCTGATAGTCATCGGCGACGACCGGCAGACGCCGTTGCAGCGCGGCGCGCTCACCGCGTTCCGCAACTACGGTGTGACCGTCATCCCCTACTCCAAATTGGAAGAGAGGGCTCCCGTGGAACTCGCCGCGTAGCTTCCGGGCCATATAAGGACTCATCCCGGCGACTCACCGCGAGCGCCGGGGCTTTTTTGCGTTTACGCGGCTTCGTCGATGACTTGGACATCGATGACATCCATGTCATCATGCAGGTCGGGGATGGCTTGGCCGAGGAGTTTGGCGAGACTGGCCGTGTCCCTGTGGGTGTAGTGGTTGGTCATGCTGATGCTGGTGTGGCCCATGATGGCGGTTCTGGCGTCGTCGGGCATGTTGGCGCGGGCGGTCATGCTGGCGGTCCAGTGGCGTGCGCTGTGGATGGTGACCGGCGGGAGGCCGGCGGCCTTCAAGGCCTTGTTCCAGTTGTGGCGTTCGGTGGAGCTGCGCACGGGGTTGCCTCGTGAGTTGGTGAATATGAGTTCGCGCGGGCCTATGTCGAGTCGTTTGATGCGCGCCCACAATCGTTGCCACAGGCTCGTGGATATGGGTACGAACCGGTGGGCGGCGTGGGTCTTGGGCGTGGTGAGCCACAGGATGCCGTACAGGTGCTCGGCTTTGAGCCAGGCGGGTATCACGGCGTCCTCCGGTTTGCCGTATTGCTGGATCTGCTGCTGCACGTTGATGCCGGGCACGCCGTCGCGTTGCTCCAGCTCATAGGGCATGAGCGCATATCGTTCGCCCTCCCTCATGCCGGCGGCGAACGCAAGCTCGAACAGCAGCATCCAGGATTCGTCAACGTCCACGGTCAGGGCCGGTCCGCGTCGTTTCGCTCCCCGGTTGGGCACGGCCTCGATCAGCTGCTTCGGCTGGTCTGGCGAGAGGATCCTGGTCTCGGTGGGCTCCACCCTTGGCGGCCTGACCCTGCGGCATGGATCCACGGGGATGAGTTCTTCGAGTTCGGCCTGGTCGAGCATCATCTTCAGGCTCACGAAATGGTCCTTGAGCGTGGAGGGCGCGAGCCGCTTGGAGAGCACGCGCATGCATTGGCGCACATGGTCAGGTGTCAGATCCGTGAGGCGAACGCAGCCGATGACCTCCATGCACGCGTGGATCCTGCCGGCGCGTGTCCGGTATGTGGTGGGCTTGACGTTGAGCCGGTACTCCTCCAGCCACCGTTCCGCGTAATCCTTCAGATACGGCGACTTGGCTCCGGACAGCAGACCGGTGCGCTCCATCTCCGCGATCCTCGCGTCGAACCGTTCGCGCGCGCCCGCCTTCGTGCGACCCTTGGCCGAGACGTAGCGACGTTTGCCCGTGGCGGGGTCGCGGCCGACCTCACGCCGGAACTCCCACGAGCCATCCTTGCGGTGGATGATGCTTCCCGCACCCTTCGTGCGTCGTCTGCCGTTCGTCGCCATGATGTTCCTCCCTTGTCGGGAGCGCCTTCGAGCATCCGCTACAAGCGCCCTCAAAAAGGGCACTCTATTGGCACACTATCCGGGCCACAAACGGCCAGATACGGGGCATAATCGGCCATTCTTCAATAATCGAAAAACGGCGCAATTCCACAGTTCCGAAAACTCGAAAACGTTGGAATCACGCCGTTTTCTGGGGTGTTCACACCCTACTTGGACACATTGAACTTGAACTCCACAATATCTCCGTCGGCCATGACGTAGTCGCGGCCCTCCTGACGGAGCTTGCCTTCCTCCTTGATCTTGGCCATGGAGCCGTCGGCGGCCACGAAATCGTCGTAGGAGACGATGTCAGCCTTGATGAAGCCCTTTTCGAAGTCGGTGTGAATCACGCCGGCGGCCTGCGGGGCGGTCCAGCCCTTGTGGATCTGCCAGGCGCGCACTTCCTTGACGCCTGCAGTCAGGAAGGTCTGCAGTCCAAGGATGTCGAAGCCGACGCGGGCCAACTGGTCAAGGCCGGATTCGCTTAAGCCCGCGTCCTCGAGCATTTCGCGGGCATCCGCCTCGTCGAGCTCGGTCAAGTCTGCCTCGAACTGAGCGTTGAGGAACACGGCCGGAGCCGGGGCCACGGATGCGGCGAGCTTAGCCTGCAGGTCCTTGTTGGCCAGCTCGTTGTCGTCCACGTTGAACACGTAGATGAACGGCTTGGCGGTCATCAGATGCAGGTCGTAGACGGAATCCTTGTCGAAGCGGCCTTCGCGTGCGGCCTTGTCGAGCGTCTCGCCGGCTTCAAGGATGGTCTTTGCCTGCTTGACTGCGTCCATGTAGGCCGGCTCGATCTTCTTGCCGCGCAGATCCTTCTCCAGCTTGGGCAGCGCGTTTTCGATGGTCTGCAGGTCGGCGAGGATCAGCTCGGTGTTGATGGTGTCGATGTCGTCGGCCGGATCCACCTTGCCGTTGACGTGGACGATGTCGTCGTCCTCGAAGGCGCGCACGACCTCGCAGATCGCGTCCGCCTCGCGGATGTTGGCCAGGAACTTGTTGCCCAGGCCTTCGCCTTCGGAGGCGCCCTTGACGATGCCGGCGATGTCCACGAAGGTCACCGTGGCCGGCACGATCTTCTCCGTGTTGACCAGCTTGGCCAGCACAGGCAGACGATCATCCGGAAGCGGCACGATACCGGTGTTCGGCTCGATGGTGGCGAACGGGTAGTTTTCGGCCAGCACGTTGTTGCGGGTCAGTGCGTTGAACATGGTGGACTTGCCGACGTTGGGCAGTCCGACGATTCCGATAGTAAGAGACATGATTCCAAGTCTAGGGAGAAGCTGGACACCTTGAACCTGCATGTGGTGAACCGGCCATATGCAAAGGCCTCCGAGCATACGGCTCGAAGGCTTTGACTGTGATATGCGAATATACGCGAACTCTGATTGGCAGTCAGCCGACGATGGCATCGACGGCGTCGATGACCGAGCCGCGGAAACCGTCCTTTTCGAGCTGGGCGACGCCCTTGATGGTGGTGCCGCCGGGCGAGCACACGGCGTCCTTCATGGCCCCGGGATGGGTTTCGGTGGCCATGTAGAGCGCGCCGACACCTTCGACCATCTTGGCGGCGAGCCGGTAGGCGGTGGCTCGCTGCAGACCGTACTGCACGCCGGCGTCGCCCAAGGCCTCGATGTACATGTCAGTGAAGGCGGGCGCGCAGCCGGCCACCACCATGGCGATGTTCATATGCGCGGTGTCCACGCGCTCGATGAGGCTGATCGGCCCGAACAGCTGCTCGAAGGTTTCGGTTTCGTCGTCGGTCAGGGTGTTGACGGATTCGGTGACGAGCACGCCCTTGCCCACAGCCATCGGAGTGTTCGGAATGGTGCACTGGATATGGATGTCCGAAGAGTCAACGGATTCGCCGTCTTCGGTGGCGAACAGGTCCTGGTACTTCTTGAGATTCCAGCCGGCGGCGATGGAGACGACGATCTTGCCCGGCTTAGCAAGTTCGTCGGCCAGCGGCTTGACAACGGCGGCAATCTGGTAGGGCTTGATGGCGATGATGACCACGTCAGCGGCCGTCACCACTTCCAGCGCATTGTGCAGCGGGCGCACGCCAAGTTCGGCGGTGGTCTTCTCAAGCTTGTCGTAGTGGGCAGCACAAGCGACCATCTGGCCGCCGGTGACCACGCCCGCGTCAACGAAGCCCTGGGCGATGGCCTGGGCCATGTTGCCATATCCGATAAAACCGATGGTGAGGTTCTGAGTCATACGTTTTCCTTTCGTGCATGTATACAGAGCTCCCTCATCAGAGGGAGCTTGCTTCCTTGAGTCAGAACAGTTCTTCGAGGTCGCCTCGGTTGAGGGCTTCGGTGTAGAGGTGCTTGAAGACGAGCGAGCCGTGCAGACCGTCATGCTCGAATTCGTTGGTGGTCCAGTAGTGGCTGTTACCCACGCGGCTCAAGGTGTCGAGCTGCATACCGGAATCGACATACATGTCGTCGAAGTAAACGGCGGCCTGCAGCGGCACCTCATTGCGGGCCAGCTGTTCTTCGTCATAGATCACGCCGAAGTGCGTGTCTTCCATGAGCAGGTCCATGGCCGGCCTGAACGGGCGTAACGCAGACTCCTGTTCGAACATCCACGGGAACATGGCCTCGCCGGTGAAGTTGAGCGGGCGTTCATCAGCACCGAATTCGGGCTTGCCATCGCGCACGCGCTGGGCGGCCCAGCGAATCGGCTGTTCCATCTCACCGTTGGCGTAGATGAACTCCTGCAGCGGCCAGTACAGCGGGCGCGACGAAGTGGCGTTCATCACCTTGGTCAAAAATTCGTCAGACAACGGCGAGTCGGCAGAAGCGGAACCATCGCCATCAAGGAAGGCGTCGTCAAGAATCCAATGGACACGCTCGAAGCTCGGCTTCATGCCAAAGTCGGATCCCAAGCACTGGAAGCGTTCGACGGTGAGCGGGTCGCCGTTCGGCATCAGCGGGAAGCCGTGGGCGGCCATGCCGGCGATCACGCCAAGTCGATGCTCCACATCGGTACCAGCCATCGGATTCAGTACCGAATCGGTGAGTTTGCCAATGAATTCGGCGACTTCCGCAGTAGTCGGCAGCTTGTCGGCGATGGCAGCCACGCGCTCCTTGTCCTGTGGGTAGCGCTCGTAGAACTGAGTCGTCTTGCGCACCATGCGCGGGAAGGTATGCTCGTACACTTCAGCGGCGTCGGCCGGCACGTGCGGGATGCCGCCGGTGGTGAAGCTGGCGATTACGCCGGCCGGGAACAGGGACAGTGTGGTCAGGGTCAGGAAGCCGCCGTAGCTTTGGCCCATCGTCACCCACTTGCGGCCACCGAATTCGGTCAGGCGCAGATGTTCGAAGTCACGCACGATGGAATCGGCAAGGAACTTCTTCAGATAGTCGGCTTGGGCTCGTGCGCCGGCCGCGGCATCATCGTCGTGCGCGGCGGCGATGCGGGCCATGGCGTGCGTGTCCACACGCGAGGAGCGGCCGGTGCCGCGCTGATCGGGCAGAATCACGCGGAAATGCTTGGTTGCCTCCTCAATCCAGCCATCAGAAGTCGGGCTGTTGAGGCGAGGGCCGGCACCGCCGGGACCGCCTTGCAGGAAGATCAGCAGGGGCAGGTCGTCATGCACGTGTTCGGGCGTGGTGACCACGCGATAGAACAGTTTGATGGTTTCCCCGTCGAACGCCCGCCCGGGCTCGTGGCCGGTCCAGTCGAGCGGAACATCGATGGAATGGTCCTCTATGGCCAGTCCGGGCACGTAGTATTTGCTCAGCATTGTCATGGTTCAAGACTCTAGTCCATAAATCCTCCTGAAGAGTGATACCGGTTCGTCGCCGGACACGCTAGCCTTGTGCGTTATGGAGATGATGGCGCGCGTGAGGGCATGGTGCGCACGGGAGTCGACCCGCACACTGCTATGGGACACGTTGCTCGCCGCGGCGCTGATCGCCGGTTGCGTGCCGTTCAACGGCGTCACCAGCCCTGATTCGACGGGCGGCATATTGTTTCCCGCAACTCAGGCATCGATGACGCTGTGGTCGCTGCCGGTCTTCGTGCCGCTGATGCTGCGCAGGTATCGCCCGGAGCCGGCGGCCTGGCTGTTCGTGGCGCTGACCATCACGCATCTTGTGCTCGGCCCGGCGATCACGTATTTCGATTTCTACGCCCTGATCATGGTGTATTCGGTGATTCTGTACGGCAATCCCCGACATTCCTGGCGGTTCATCGTCACGGCGTTCGTCATGGGACTGGTCGCGGCGACGGTCTGGTCGGTGTCTTTCAACGTGGGTCCGCTGTTCGCCGGACCTTCCTCCGGTTCGCGCGTCATCCGCGACGGCTGGCTGGCCGATGCCATCACGATGCCCGCATGCCCGGCGGTCACCGGCGTCGTGGGGGCAAACGGCGCCGTCAACTGCGGGGCCAAGATGCTCGCTGACTTCGGCATGGAGGCGGCGTTCATCGAATCGAGCGTGCTGAGCGTCATCATCATGGCCTTGTGGCAGCGAGCGCGCAAGGCCACGCTGGCGGCCATGCGCGAGCGCAACGCCTCCATTGTGGCGAAAGAGGCCGAGGAGACGCGCATCGCGGCGCTGGCCGAACGCGCACGCATCGCCCGTGATATGCATGATGTGGTGGCACATACGCTCTCCACGATTATTGTGCAGTCGGATGGCGGCCGGTATGCGGGTGCGCATGATCTGGCCATCGCCAAGCACACGATGGGTACGATTCGGCATGAGGCCGAACGCGCGCAGCATGATATGCAGCGTCTGTTCAATGTGTTCGGTGCGAGCGGCAGTACCGGATATGCCGACATCGATTCGCTGTTTGATGGCCATCTGGTGGTTTCCCGGCATATGACCGGCAAAGCGCAACCTGACCGGCTGTCCGCCGACGCGGAAACCGCCGTGTTCCGTCTTGTGCAGGAAGCGCTGACCAATACGCGCAAACATGCGGGCGAGGGTGCTAAAGCCACCATCGATGAATTCTGGTCAAACGATGTGCTGTCGATTACCGTATCCGATAACGGCCGTGGCGCGGCGTCTGCAGCAGACGGTCATAAGCCCGGATACGGATTGGTTGGTATGCACGAACGCATTGAGTCGTTGGGTGGCAGCGTGCAGGCCGGCCCAGGGCCGAATGGTGGCTTTATTGTGGCGGCTACGATTCCGCTCTCCCCTGCCGCCCCACAGTCTGGCACCGATACGGAGGATCCGGTGCTAACCATTATCTCGCGTATACGAGGATTGATGGATCGGGCGCGCCCCAAAGTACTCGACCAAGGAGATACGCGTGAGTCGAACTGGGTGGGTCGATTTGCGCAGTGGACCGAGCGGCACTATCTTCTGATGGACGTTATCGCCACTATCGTGCTGATTGCGCTATTTGATTCCGCCACGTATGGCGATTTGCAAATGATCGGCAATGCCCCGTATTCGCCGAACCGCGTGCTGACTATAACGCTGACGATTATTATGCTTTCGCCTTTGGCGTTCCGCCGCCGCTTCCCAGAGGGCAGCGCACTGGTCATGGCGATTCTGTCCGCCGTGCAGCTGCTGTTTCTGCCATCCATCCTGACCGTCAACATGTTCGCATTGGTGTCCGTGCATGCCGCCGTACTGTATGGCCGCGAACATGCGTGGCGCTGGGTCAGCGTGGCACTGGTTGCGGATTCGTGGCTGGCCGGCATCAAGATAATGTCCGGCTGGAACGGCTATGGGATGCTGATTCAGATGCTGCTGCCCTTCAACGGCGAATCGGCGATGTCCCGCTGGCTGCTGGTGCTTTCCGGTCTGATGCCGGGTGGCGTGGTTATGCTGTTTGGCTTTGCCTGCATTGCGATGGCCCGGTGGAGCCGTTCACGCGGTTCGAACGCGCTGGTGCTCATGCAACGCGAGGAAGCGCTCAAGGCCGAGCAGGAGCGGCAGAAGGTGCTGGCCGCCAATCTGGAGCGCAATCGCATCGGCACGGCCATGCAGGCCGAGGTATTGAATACGTTGGAATCGGTGATCACGCAAGCCGATGATGGGCTGGCCATGCTCAACTCCGAACCGGCTCCCGATAGCGAGCAGATCATCGCCGCGTTCACGGTCATCGGGGAACGCGGGCGTGCGGCTCTGGCGCACATGCGGCAATTGCTGACGGTGCTGCGTGAAACCGGATTCAGCGACGAGATGCATGAAGGCGCACAACCCGACATGCAACTGCGACCGGCTGCTCCTCTGTCCAGCCAGATGAGGCAGGCGGAATCCACATCTCAGACGGATTCGTCCACGAACATGAACTCAGGGAACAATCAGGGTGTCCATGGAGCGGCGCTCCGATAGGAAACGGATACAGTGGAGAGCATGAACGAGAGCAGAAGCATTCGCGTGATTATTGCGGACGACCAGGAGCTGGTGCGTGCCGGTTTTGCCATGGTCATTGGTTCGCAGCCGGATATGGAGGTGGTCGGGCAGGCGTCCGACGGCGCCCAAGCCGTGGCGTTGGCGGAATCCCTGCATCCCGACGTGGTGCTGATGGATGTGCGCATGCCCAGCATGGATGGCATTGAGGCCACGAGCCGTATTACCTCGCTCTCCGCCGCGCCGGGCGACGCGGCCGATTCGGCCAGTCTGGCCGCCGACGCGACCGTCTCGGCCGAATCGGCTGACGACCGGCCGACGCGCGTAATCATTCTGACGACGTTCGATTTGGACGAGTATGTGATGGCGGCCATCAATGCCGGCGCCTCGGGCTTCCTGCTCAAGGACACCGAACCGGAAACGTTGCTCAATTCGATTCGTACTGTATTCCAAGGCAATGCGATTATCGCGCCTTCCGCCACCAAGCGACTCATCGAAAAGATGATGCAGGACGGTTACGCGCAGCATGGTTCGCTGACCGGCGATGTCGCGCGCTCCGGTGCCGTGTACGGTTCCGCCGGCGGCGTCTCTGGCGGTGCGGCCGGCAACGGTGCTGGCTCGATGACCGGCATCCCCTCCCCTGCCGGAGCCGCTTCCGACGGTTCCAATACGTCACGCCCGGCATACACCGATCCCGAACTGGATCTGCTTACCGACCGTGAACGCGAGGTGCTGGTGGAGATCGCCCATGGTCTGAGCAATCAGGAGATCGCGGACAAGCTCTTTATCTCCCTTCCCACCGTCAAAACCCACGTGGCGCATATCCTCGCCAAAATCAACGCCCGTGACCGCGTACAGGCTGTAGTCTTCGCGTACGATAACGGGCTGGTGTAACAAAAAAGCTCCCTCTGATGAGGGAGCTTATTGCTCTACGCTTCGGCCAAGGCTTCAACTGGTGGCGTTTTGACGGCCCGGCGGGCGGGTGCCACGCTGGCCAGCAGAGCGGCGAGCGCGGCGACGCCGAGCACCACGCCGTTGGTGGCCCATTCGAACGGGAACACGGTGTCGCCGTACAAACTAAACACCATGTAGGATCCGAGCCAGCCGAACAGGGTACCCAATACCACTCCCACCACGCCGGAGACGAGCGAAAGCAGCAACGCTTCCACCGCCAGCGAGCGCCGCAGTTGGCCGCGCGTCATGCCGATGGCACGCAAGGTGGCGGATTCGCGTGTGCGTTCGATCACCGACAGACTCAGCGTGTTCGCTACGCCGACCAAGGCGATGAGCACAGCCACCGCAATCAAACCGACCAACAATGCCATCATGCCGTTGATCATGGTCTCCCATTGCGTACGTTCGGCCACCGGACCGGTCACGGTAACACCCGCACTGGCGGAGAACACATTCTGCACGTTGGTGAATACGTCGTTCAACGCAACACCCGCGCCTTCGGCGTCAATGCGCATAAGCATGATATGCCCGTCGGCCTTGATTCCACCGTTGGTGAAGTGGCTGGCGTCCACGAAGGCGACCGCGGCGTAGTTGGAGGCGATGCGGCGATAGTCCACCTTCCGCGGTTTGAGCGTCAGCGTCTGTGTGCCGCCGGATTGTCCATTGCCGTTTTCGGCGCTGCCGTTCGCATCATTACCGGACGGACCATTGGTGGCATCGGCTTGTGCTTCGGCCGCTCCAGCCGTGAACGTAACGCTCTTGTCCAGCGGAATATCCTTGCCTGTAGCGGCGGAATACTTGGGCATCAGTACGGAATCGCCATCAATGGTCACGCCGGACAAATCGGAGCGCACCACCTTGCGCAGCGCGTCGACGCCATCCACGCCCACGACCAGCACACTCAGGCTCTTGCCGTCGGCATCCTTCATGGTCATCATGCGGGTCGGCGCGTAGACACTGCTCTGAACGCCCTTGACTTTGGCTGCCTCGCTGGCCTGTTTGCCAGTCATATCGGTGCCAGCGGCAATCATGTCGACGCTGTAGCGCGTGGTCAACGCCTCGTTCATGGTTTGCTTGGCGCTGGCGGCACCGGTGGCGATGGTGGAGACCAGCGTCACGCCGATAAGCAGTGCGGCACCGGTGGCGGCCACGCGGCGCGGGTTCTTCTGAATGTTCGCATGTGCCACTTTGGCGGACGGACCGGCCAGTGCAACCAGCGCGCCCACGCCGCGCATGAGCACCGGTAGCCAGAACGTGGCGGAAAGCACCAGTCCAAGGAAGATCAATGCACATCCGATGATGGCGGCGAGCAGCACCAGCGGATACTGCTTGTCGGCCATTGAATCACGTCCGGCGATGTTCTCGGACATCTGCCATACAGAGAATGCGCACAGTGCCACGCCGGCCACAATCAGCAGCATGGAAATCACGGCGCGGACCACACCGGCCCGTCGCGTGTCGGTCAGTTCGATGGGTCGCAACGCTTCCAGCGGGGTGACGGCGGTAGCGGAACGCGCAGAGCCTAGCGAGGCAATCACCGTCATAATGATGCCGAATGCCATAGGCACCGTGAACACCGGACCGGATAGCACCAGTCGCATGGTCATGCCGGTGGCTTTCATCAGGCCCGACTGGCATAGTGCGGCCATGAGTCCGATGCCCAGGCCCACTCCCAGTGCGGAGGCGATCAGTCCCAGCACACCGGCTTCAAACAGCACGGAGACATACAGCTGGCTTTTGTTCGCGCCGATGGTGCGCAGCAGGGCGAGTGTGCGGCGGCGCTGCGCCACAAGCACTTGGAAGGTGTTGGCGATGACGAGTGCCGCGACCAGCATGGCAAGTATGCCGAAGCTCAGCAGGAAGATGGTGGTGATGCTGGTTTCGCCCGAACTCATGCTTTTGACGGATTCCTCGACGAGCGCGGCACGGGATTGCACGCTGAAATGCTTAGGGAGCAGTGTGCTGACCTGTTTTACGGTGGACGCCGCAGCCGTGTCACTGGCATCGTCGATGTCGAGATAGACGAGGTAGACAGGCAGGTTGCCGAAATCGTTGCTGCCGGCCATCGCGGTAATAACGTTGTCGGAAAGCACGGAAGCGCCACCGTAGTAGGCGTAGGCACCGTTCGGGTCGTCGGTGAGGCCTACCACGCGCACGGTCATGCCGGAGTCGGCAGTGTTGGCGCCATCGGATGAGACGGACGCACCGGACGCGGCATCGGAATCACCGTCGTGCGAGCTCGTGCCATCGGCGTTCTGGGCCGACTCATCACCAGCGTCACCGGTATTACCGGCCGAATCGCCGGTCTTGCCCGCATACTGCGCCGCCTGCGAGTTGACGGTCACACGGTCCCCTACCTTGACGCCAAGCTGGTCGGCTACGGACTTGGTCAGGGCAATCTCGTTGCTGTCCGCCGGCTGGTCTCCTTGCGTGATGGTGACCGGCAGCAGCGTACGTTTTGCGGCGGTGGTGATGACGTAGCTGCTGGCATGCTTGTTGCCACGGGTTACGGTCACGGAACCCGCGTAGCTGGCGCGCGCGTCCTTGACGCCTGCGGTGGCGCGGATGCGGTCAAGCTGGAAGTCGTTAACCGTGCGCGTGTAGATGTAGTCCTGGTCCTTATCGGTCAGGTCCTTGCCGCTATCCGGGCTGATCACGTAGTTCGCGCCGCCGAGCTGGGCGGTGTTCTGAGCGGCAAGCGCATCGTTCATCGCGTTGCCGAACAGGAAGGTAGCGGCGATGAACGCAGTGCCGATCAGGATGGCGATGCCTGCCGGAATCAGCATCCTGGCGCTTTTCTTCATAAGTTTCAGAGTGATGGAAAACATGGGGGTGTCCTGTCTCTCGCTTTCCGGCTCAGCGAGCGTGCTGGGCGGCGGCGCGGGCATGGCGCATGGTGCCGGTTCTCCCAGCTGGGGGCAATGGAGCGTCGGTGATGGGCAGGTTGGGCACATCCTTTACACCGGCAAGACGGGCGAGCGTGTCGGCGCGTGTGCTGGTGACGGCAGCGCGCGTGGCACGTTCGCGTTCGGCCATAAGCAGATCGTTCATCGTTTCGGCAGTGGGATTCGCCTCGTCGGCCACGATCTGTCCGTCGGCGAATACGATGGCACGGTCGGCGTAGGAGGCGGCCACCGCATCGTGCGTGACCATGACGATGGTTTGGCCAAGCTCGTTGACCGAACGCTTCAGGAAGCCGAGCACTTCGGCGCTGGAAACGGAGTCGAGGTTGCCAGTCGGCTCGTCAGCGAACACCAGCTTCGGCTTGGTAATCAGCGCGCGGGCGATGGCCACGCGCTGCTGCTGGCCACCGGACAGTTCATTCGGTCGGTGGTTCAGGCGCTGCTTCAGTCCCAGGGTATCGACGAGCAGGTCGAACCAGGCGTGGTCGGGCTTGTCTCCGGCGAGAGTCAGTGGCATGAGGATGTTCTGTTCGGCGGTGAACATGGGCAACAGGTTGAAGCTTTGGAAGATGAAGCCGATCTTGTGGCGACGTAGCAAGGTGAGCTGCTTGTCGTCCATGCGGGTCAGGTCTGCCCCGCCGAAAAGAATATGCCCGGATGTGGCGGAGTCGAGGCCGGCGAGCGTGTGCATAAGCGTGGATTTGCCGGAGCCGGACGGGCCCATGATGGCGGTGAATTTGCCGCGTTCGAAACTCACGTTCACGCCGCGCAGGGCATGGACCATATTGCTGCCAGTGCCGTAGTTCTTGACCAAGTCGACGGCCTGAATAGCGATGCCGCGCGATGCGGCCGGGTTCTGCACGTTCATAATGTCTCTCCATATTTGGCCGGGCCTTATGCCCGGATGATGATTCCAACTTATGAAGAAATAACGGCGCGCCCCATCGTGCGCCAGACTGAATTGGGCGGTCGGCCACGCGCCGGCCCTCATCCTTGAGGATTATGTCGTCTCAGGTCTCACACTATTCATGCCTCTGCGCAAACAGTGTGAGGCATACAGACGCAAGAAAGCCCGCACTGCATGACATCAGTGCGAGCTTTCTATTCCTTGGGTCAAGCGATCAGGCGGAAGGCACCCCATGCGGCTCGATGATTCGTGATGCACCCCATTAGCATCGCGCCCCTTCTCATCGGGCCGTCAACCTTCCTGTCGACCTCACTTGGCCAAGCCGGAAGCGCGAAGGGCTTCGAAGCCGCCCTTCAGGTCATCGAGGATGTCCTCGATGTTCTCGGTGCCGATGGACAGGCGGATGGTGCCTTGGTGGATGCCCTGATCCTCGAGCTCCTCCACTGTCTCCTGGGAGTGCGTGGTGGAGGCCGGGTGAATCACGAGGCTCTTGGCGTCGGCCACGTTGGCCAACAGGCTGAACAGGTGCAGGTTGTCGATGAACACGCGTGCCGCGTCCTTGCCGCCC
>ERZ824978.1994-NODE-1994-length-19370-cov-9.562982_pt1 | contig 19370 bp, 12 predicted proteins | sample MGYA00519860_ERZ824978 | MGnify/ENA primary metagenome ERZ824978 (study PRJEB31778, sample SAMEA3449184) | human gut metagenome | biome: human gut; feature: human-associated habitat; material: faeces | place: United Kingdom | collected 2010/2012 ... | reverse complement strand
TGTGGAGCTATTTGGGCGAGGTCATATTCAACCTGCTGGTACTGGTGGGCTTGGTAAAGTCTGCCGACCATATCGCCAAGGAAATGCTGGGGTTATGAGTGATCTCTTGCTTTCCGGGCCTGCCGTTGGGCAGACTTTCGTTCCCGCTTTTCTTCCATTTCCCGCAGCCATTCGCTGACCGGCGCTTTCCACGGCTCACTTTTGCTGGGAATATTCTTAATAAGACTGCGGGGATTCAGCCCCAGCCGCTTTGCACGGGCAACGTCATCATCCGTCAGGCGGCATTTCTTTTTGGCGTCCTGCCAGAGCTGTTCGTTGTATGCCATAGCGCATATCGACCTTTCACTATTTTTCTAATCGTATCATATCACAGACAGCAAAACAATACGGAGGAATCTATGGAAATCAAAATCAACAAAGAAATTCGCGCGTACCGCGAAACGCTCTTTTTCGGCCTGTCCACGCGGCAGTTTATCTGTTCGGTGCTGGCGGTGGGGGTGGCCGTGGGACTGTATTTCAGCCTGAGCCATGTGCTGGACCGGGAAACGGTGAGTTGGGTGTGCATTGTCGGCGCGGCTCCCGTGGCCGCTGCGGGCTTTTTTCAGTACAACGGCCTGACACTTGAAAAGTTTTTGTGGGCGTGGCTGAAATCCGAGGTCATTATGGCAGGCAAGCGTGTCTGGAAAGCGGAAAACTACTATGAAGAAGCACTGAAACGAGAGGTGAAGAAGCATTGATCCTTTTCAAGCATCGGCGCAGCGCGGAACGGGACGCCTTTTCCGTTCCCCACAGCGTTCAGAAATCCATTCCCATCAAACGCATTTATCAAGACGGCGTGTTTCAGGTAAGCGGCAAGTTTTCAAAAACTTGGCGCTTTTTTGATGTCAATTATGCCGTGGCCTCCCCGGAAAAGCAGCGGGAACTCTTTATGACCTACTGTTCCTTCTTGAACTCGCTGCCCATCGGAGTCACGGCAAAGATCACGCTCTTTAACCGTCAACTCAATCAAAAGGACTTCGGGCGGACGCTGCTCATGCCCATGCAGGGCGACCGCCGTGACCTCTATCGGAACGAGTATAACGCGCTTGTTTTGGGCAAGGCGGCGGAGAGCAACAATCTCATTCAGGAAAAGTATATCACCGTTTCGGCGGAGAAGAAAAGCGTGGAGGAGGCCCGCGCGTTCTTCTCCCGTGTCGGAACTGACCTTACCACGGGACTTTCCCGTATGTCATCCAGTGTCCGGGAGATCACGGTCAATGACCGCCTGCGGCTTCTGCATGACTTCTATCGCCCCGGCGAGGAGCAGCTATTCCGCTTCGATTTGGAGGACACCATACGCAAAGGGCATGACTTCCGGGACTGCATCGCCCCGGACTGTATTTCCTTTCAAAAAAATCACTATGAGTTGGGCGATCATGTGGGCCGCACCCTGTTCCTGCGGGAGTATGCCAGCTTCATTTCTGACGCGATGATTACGGAGCTGATGGACTATCCCCGGAATATGATGCTTTCCATTGACATTATTCCCGTGGCCATGGACGAAGCAGTGAGCGATATTCGCAAGCGCATTATGTCCGTAGAATCGGATATTACCCGCTGGCAGCAGCGGCAGAATCAGAGCAACAATTTTACCGCCAATATCCCCTATGACTTGGAGCAGATGCGGAGCGAAACGAAGGAGTTTATGGACGACCTCATGAGCCGCGACCAGCGTATGATGCTGGCTTTGGTGACGCTGACGCACCTGGCAGATAACCTTGAACAGCTTGACCAGGACACCGAAGCCCTGCAAGCCATCGGGCGGGCGCGGGGCTGTCAGTTTAACATTCTGCGCTACCAGCAGGAGGACGCACTGAACACGGTGCTGCCCCTCGGTCTCAAGCGCATTGACGCCACCCGTACCCTGACCACGGAATGTACCGCCGTCCTTATGCCGTTCAAGTCGCAGGAAATTCAGGACGCAGGCGGTATCTACTACGGCGTCAATGCCGTATCGCATAACCTCATCGTCTGCAACCGCGGAAACCTGCTCAACGGCAACGGCTTTATTACCGGCGTGTCCGGCTCCGGTAAATCCATGGCTGCGAAGCAGGAAATGACGGCGCTGGCTCTTTCCACCGACCACGATATTATCATCGTAGACCCGGAGCGTGAATATGGCGAGTTGGTGAGGGCATTGGGCGGCGAGGTCATCACCATTTCCGCTTCTGATCCAAATGGCTGCCACATCAATGCGCTGGACTTATCTGAGGGCTACGGCGATGGCAGGGAGCCGTTGGTGATGAAGTCCGAGTTTATCATGTCGCTCTACGAGCAGCTCATGGGTGCGGATAAGATCGAGCCGCAGGAGAAGTCCATCATTGACCGAAGTGTGGGCAACATCTACCGGGAGTATCTGAAAAACTATCAGGGGCAGCCGCCCACGCTGAAGGACCTCTATGACGATTTGATGAAGCAGGTCAACCCGGAGGCGCACCGGATCGCGCTGGCGCTGGAGCTGTTCACGGTGGGCAGTTTGAATGTATTTTCCCACCAGACCAATATCAACACAAAAAGCCGTATCCTCTGCTTTGACATTCAGGACTTGGGTGAAAATCTGAAATCGGTGGGCCTGCTGGTGATGCTGGATGCCATTTACAACCGCGTTATCCAGAACCGCAGAGAGGGAAAATACACCCATGTCTACATCGACGAGATCTATCTGTTTTTCGCCAACGGGAGCGGCAGCGGACACAGTATTACCAATTACAGCAGCGAATTTCTCTACAAGTGCTGGAAGCGGTTCCGCAAATATGGCGCGACGCTCACCGGCATTACACAGAATGTGGAGGAATGTCTGCTGTCCAATACGGCGCGGATGATGTTCGCAAACTCTGAGTTTCTGCTGATGCTCAATCAGGCCACCACCGACCGGGAGCAGCTTGCCCGCCTGCTGGGTGCGTCGGATACGCAGATGAGCTATGTAGACAATGCGCCTGCCGGTCATGGGCTCATCAAGGTAGGCGGGGCCATCGTGCCTTTCGCCAATGAGCTGCCCAAAAATACAGAACTGTACCGCCTAATGTCAACACGCCCCGGTGAGGAGTGACGCCATGCGGGACTTGAAGATCAGACCCGGCATGGATACGCCCAAGGCAAAGCTGAAAAATCCCGCGCCCAAGGACGCGGATTCTCTTCTGAAACAGCACATGGACAAGCGGCAGCGGGAAAAAGAGCCGGAAAGCCGCGATCCCGTGCGCTACGCCACAGACCGTGTGGAGAAAACTATGCGCCGGGGTGCGGCTGGGGCGGCGGATGCCTCGCGGCGCATGATAAAGCACTACCGAGGAAAGCTGCGACAGAGTAAAGAAAATGTGGTGGGAGGTCACAGCGCGGCAGATATGGCGATCGGTTCGGAAAGTGTTTTCATCGACACACCGATGGAATATGCCTTTTCTCCGGTACAAACCGCTGCACGAAATGAAGTCGGAAATCAGACCGTACCTCCGCAAAATTGCGGAGGTCCAAAAAGCGCAGATGCCGCCCCGCAGGAGCGTGGGCGGCAAAAAGCTGTGCGGGACGCGAAAGCCGCCTATCGGCGGAACCTTGCCGAGAAAAGAACAGCAGAGCGGCACATTGTACCTCCACCATCCGACCGTGGAGGTACAACGACCCCTCCGCATAAAAGCAATCAGGGCGCATCGGTCAAGGGCAGTCCTGCCCCCAAGAGCGGACAGGCCATAACCACGGCCACGCGCACCATGCGTGTTCGACCAACTGACCACGCAGCGCCGAACAATGCAATCATCACGCGCCGCGCAAGGGCGGTGGCGCAACAAAAGGTGCGTCAGGTAATGCTCCAGACATCCGCAAAGAACGGAGGCAGGGGGGCAAAAAAGATGGGCGGCGCAATGGTGCAGGCGGTACAGACTATTGGGAGAGGTATCGCGTCCGCCGCAAGTTCCATCGTGGCGGCGGGCGGCGGAGCGGTGGTGCTGGTGCTGCTCCTGACGGTGATCCTTGTGGCGGCAATCGTGGCATCACCCTTCGGCATCCTTTTTTCCAACGAAAGCCGGGAGTCGGGCGTTGTGCCGCTCTCCGCTGCGGTGGCGCAGGTCAACTATGAGTTCAATGAGCGGTTGGAAACCCTGCAAACGGCAGATGATTATGATTCCATCTCCGTGACCGGCCAGCCTGCCGATTGGATCGAGGTGCTGGCGGTGTTCGCGGTGAAGGTGGCAGGCAGTAACGATGCGGACGCCGCGGACGTGGCCACCATGGATGCCGACCGCATTGCCCGCCTGAAAGCGGTCTTTTGGGACATGACCGCAATCAAAACGGAGGTGGAAACGATCAACCACCCCGGCAGCGGTGATGATGGCTGGACGGAGCGAAACCTCTATATCACCATTACCGCAAAAACGGCAGAGGAGATGAAAACCGAGTATCATTTCAACCGCAACCAGATCGCAGCGCTGGACGAGCTGCTGGAGCAGCGGGATCTCCTGCGCGAACTGATAGAAGATGTGTACTCCGTCAGCGGGGACACGGCGGCGCTGCTCCGCGATCTGCCGGAGGGTCTGTCGCCGGAGCGCGAAGCGGTGGTACGCACCGCCTGTTCTCTTGTCGGCAAGGTGAATTATTTTTGGGGAGGAAAATCCCTCGTGATTGGCTGGGACGCCCGATGGGGCGAGCTGCGGCAGGTCACTGCGGCAGGCAGCTCCACCACCGGAACTTACCGCCCCTACGGACTGGATTGCAGCGGTTTTGTGGATTGGGTGTTTTACAATCAGTCCGGCGGCAGCTATGTCATCGGCCATGGTGGAGGGGCTACTATGCAGCACTCATACTGTGTCGATATTTCGTGGGCGGACGCACAGCCCGGTGACTTGGTGTTCTACCCGGATAATTCCCATGTGGGCATCGTTGGCGGCAGGGACGCAAACGGAGAGCTGCTGATCATCCACTGCGCCAGCGGCTATAACAATGTGGTCGTTACTGGTCTGGAGGGCTTTACATCTATCAGTAGACCGAGGTACTACGCAGAGTAAAAAAGTTTTACCTTTTGTTCCCCCCTGACAGGGGTAACAAGTGATTCCTGGGATACCCCGGCAGGTCATCGTATCTACGATGCCTACCGGGGTTCTTCCGTTTCCTGGGTTTGTAGGGGGTCCGGTGCTTCCATCGTTTCTTCCACATCCAGCTGGCCGCTGCCGACATAGCCAATGCCGTTGTAGTGGATCTCCACGGTCTGCGGCGCGTGCTTAGACCACTTTACCTCTTTCTCGTGAACCACGATCTTCTCAATAAACAGCCGCAGCAGTTCCGGCGTCAGCTCCGTGATATCCGTATACCGCTTCGCTTTGTCGAGGAAGCTGTCCGTTCCAATCGCCGTTTCCCGCAGGCGCTGGATCTCGTCCTCTTTCTGTGAGATGCCGACAGTGATGAGGTTCTGTTCTTCCGTGTAACTGTCGGACAGCATCTGGAACTGCTCTGTTGTAATGCGGCCCAGCACACTGTCCTCATACAGCTTTTTGAAAATCGCGTCCAGTTCAGCTTTCCGCTTCCGTATGGCTGCCAGTTTCTTCTCCTGCCTGCGGATCTCCCGCTGAAGCTCGGCGGATTGCTTGCTGCCAATGTAGGCGGCGAACTTTTCCGGATGTTCCCGCGCCGCACTCGTCACCCGGTGCAGGTCCTCCAGTACGATCTCATTCAGAACGTACTCCCGGATGTAGTGGCCTGTGCAGGCTTCTCCATCTTTCTTGTAGGTGCGGTAGGTAAAGTGATTGTACGCTTGCCTGCCCTCCTCTGTGTGATCGTGCGTTCGTGATGCGTGGCTCAAGCCGCAGTGTTTTCCTCGTCGGACTCATCCTCGAAAGCAGCAGCGGGCATGGCATCGAGCGACCGCGCCGCGGAATTGCTGGCGGTGGAATCGTTCATTGTGAGTTCCTTGCCAATGCGCGTAAATTCATTGGGGAACGTGCTGACCTCATCAATGTTGGCTGTCACGGAGTATGCTATTCCGGTATTCGATGTAACGCTCTTTCCGATGCCGCCGAGGAAACCGCCGACCGACGCGCCGGTTGCACCATTCTTGTCGACCGTCATATCCAATACCGTGCAGCCGGTGATGGTCACGCTGCCGTTACCATTGTAATCATTGGAAGAAGAATACTCGTTCTCGCCCTGGATCTGCGTATAGAGCGCATCCGCGTAGCCGATGAGTCCGCCGATCAGGAACTGCGTCCCGCCGCTGTCATTCTTATCGGTGACATTGACGGTCATGTTTTCCACGGTGCAGCCGGTCAAGGTCACGCTGCCCTTGGCATAGCCGATAAGGCCGCCGATGCACTCCGCAGGCAAGCGGTGGGCGGAGGTATAAGCATACGCTTCCTCACCCAGCAGGTTCAAGTTCATGGTCACATGTTTGACCGTCACGTTTTTCGCCGTGAACCCGTCGCCCACAAAACCCGCCAGAGCGCCGAAAGCCTGATAGTAGTTGCCGCCGGCAATGGGTTGGGCAGTGTAGTCGATTGTCATGCCGTCGATGGTCAGATTTTTCACCGTCACGTTATCTCCGTAACCGTAGATGCTGCCTTCGGCATATTTGTCAATCGTCTCGCCGCGCTTCACATTGTAGATCGTGTGATTGTTTCCATCGAATGTGATACCGCCGACAATGTCTCCATTGAACGTCATATTCACATTACAGAGATCCAAATCAACGCCCAGTGCGTAACTTGCAGCCTCATAGGAGTAATCCTGCACGACCTTAGTCAGAAAATCGTTGGCATTGTAGAGCTGCTCTGTGCCATTGTTGTCAGGTTCGGATTTCCATTGGACACCGACCTTGACGATGGCTCCCTGTTCAGCGGCCATTTGGGTTAGTTTGGTATCTTCCACTTTTACAAAAGTCTCGGTAGGATTCCCCCATTGGTTCAGCTCTTCCTTATAATAGCCGAAATATTCGGTGCCGGGGATACCGGTGGGCAGGGTAAAGACCTGATCGTATGCCACGCTCACATCAATATAGGGAATGCCGTGGTCGTTGGCGTTGCTATACACACCATTTTCCTCATCGTACGCAGCCGTGAGCAGCTTGCCGCCATTTTCAAGCAGCCAGTCTCTCAGCGGCACATTGCCGTCCCAGTCGAAGCGGAGGAAATAGGTCATGGTATCCCACTTGGCGTAGAGCGTGAGGTCACAGGCGGGCATGGTCGTGCCGCTCCATTCAGTCTGATATGCTTCATCTTTGTACCAGCCGACGAAGGTATAGCCGGTGCGTTTGGCATTCGTCATGTCCGTAGAAATCTCTGCGCCGTAATAGATGCTTCCGCCGTTGGGGGCGCAGCCCTCGTCCAGCATCACGCCGCCGCCCAGCTCAAACGTCAGCATGTACTGGTTACGGGTGTAGTAGATATTCGCGACATTCTGTGCGCTGTCGGCTTTGAGGGTGATTGAGGTGGACGAATCAGCTTTCGGTACAAATCCCTCGAAAGACTTTTGCACATTCACCGTCTGACCGGTCACGCCGGAACCGCTCACAGTTTCAGAGGGCGTATCCGAATAGGTCATGCCGTCCACGTTTTGCAGATAATAGTTTACAGTGTAGTTGACCTCCCCAGCGTTCCACTTGGCATACAGGGTGGTGTTCACCGCAGGCATGGTGGCTGCGGTGAACTCAGTCGTACAGCCCGCATCCGTGTACCAACCATCAAAGGCGTAACCTACTCGGCTCAGGTCATTGGAGGTCGGAGCGGTGATTTCCGCACCGAAACGATATTTGCAGGATTTGGCGGTTTCACCGTTTGTCCAAACGGCATCGTTGCCGTTGAGGTCATAGGTCAGCGTATACTCGTTACGGGTGTAATACACCTTGACCACCGTGCTGCCGTCGCCATTGACAGTCTGCTGCTCAAAGCTCTGCGCGGTAAATCCGGGGTAGGGCTTACTTTCGGCGGCAGTAGGCTGACCCGTAGCACCGGTCTTGGATTCCGTGTCCGCAAGGGTATATTCATCGTCCGTCACATTCTGCTGATAATGCTCCACAGTATAGGAGATTCCGCCCTGCGCTGTCCACTTGGCATAGAGGGTGACATCATGGTCGGGCATGGTGGTCGCAGTAAACGCAGTCGTGCAGTTTGCATCCGTGTACCAACCATCAAAGGTGTAACCCGCTCTCGTCACATAGCTCTGCGTCAGGAGCTTGAGCGTAGCGCCCAGACGATAGGATTTAACACCGGGGGCCGAAACCCATGCTGCATCCGCGGCGTTCAAGTCATAGGTCAGACTGTACCGCTTGCGGGCGTAGCTGATGGAAACCGTTCCGCCGTCCTCCGCGCTGACGGTGTAGCTCACCGATTCAGGGATGTCATAGGTGTCGTTCTCCGCCTCCGTAAGGAACTCCGCCGGATTGATGGTAACTGTTTCGTCCGTTTCTCCGGTTCGGGTCTCGGTTGTTTGCGACCACTTGCCGTCTGCACCCTCCTTGCGGAGCACAAGGAAATAGTTGATGTCGTCCGGCTCCCACTTGGCATAGAGGGTAAGATCCTTGGCGGGCATGGTCGTTTCGGTAAACTCGTTTTGGTAGGTTTCGTCCCTGTACCAGCCGTCAAAGATATAACCAAGGCGGGTGGGGGCATCGTTCAGCTGGTCAAGTTGATCGCCATAGCGATAGGGCACAGTGCTTACCTGACCATCGTTTCTTAATATAAGCGTGTAGGGTGCGCGGCTGTAATAGTAATTCTGCCCGCCCGTTCCGTCCGGACGGATGTGGATGCCCGCATAGCCGGGGTGGTGGTAGCCGATTTTGTCCGGCACAAGGGCCTCATCCGGCACAAAGTAGTTGTAGGCGGTGCCATAATAAACCTTGCTCTCGGTCGGCGTTTCGGGATAGGTTCCGTCCTCGTTTTGCAAATAGAAATTGAGGGTGTACGGAATGTCGGTCTTGGGCTCAAACATTGCCACCGCTACCAATGCGCTCTCCGGCATGGTGGTGCCGTCATACCGATCTGCCTCGGTATAAGAGAAGATGTTGCTCTCGTTTTTCAGCAGATAATACGTCCAGCCCGTAAACTCATAGCCGGTGCGGTCGGGCGTTTTCAGATTGAGCGGCTCGCGGAATTTCCGCTGCTCCCAACCGATGTAACCGCCGGTGCTGCTCAGCTCATGAATGGGATAACCGTCCCGCAGGCGGTCCCAATGGACCTTGACCTTGAGCTGCACCGGGTTGGTGGAAAAGCTCAGGTCGGAGCCTTTGTAGGTGAGCGTCATCACGCAGTCGATCTCCGGCTCGTTGCAGTTCTGCCAGTCGGAGAGATTCAGTTTCACATACTGCTGACTATAATTGCCGCTGTCGGGGCCGGTGTGATAGGCACTAAAGCGGGGATCGTCAAAGCTGATGTCAAACTTGTTCCAATCATACATCTCGGTGCGGTCGTTGCCCGTTGTGAGGTCAAATCCGGTCAGCGCTTGCACCGATTGGGGCAGAACGACATCAAGGCCGCCGTTTTTCAGATAAACCGTCGGTGTGTCTTCCTCGCCGTCCGCATTTTCCATCTTAAATGCCGTGATGGCATGGGTGCTGCCCGCCGACCACAGTGGCGTTTCATCGGTGTATATCTCCGGTGTCCACGAAACCTTGCCCTTAAACGCGGAGAGGTTGGCGCTGATGTCCATGAACATGCCGACTTCCACATACAGCGCGCCCGAGGCGTTGGAGGTTTTTGGTTTCCCTGCCTCATAGTGGAGCGCATACAGCACATACCCGTAGCCTTTTAAGTATGCGCCCAATTTGGCCACAATGCCCACCGTGGCCACCTTCCGCGATATGAGGCTGACGCTGGGCCATATTTCCACACCGGCTCGCAGACCCACCGCACCCATCGCGTACAGGCGCAGATTGTACTGCTCGTTCACAAGATTGTAGGTGCGGGTGGTGGTCCTGTGCTTAAAGATGTAAACGCCGAACACATATCGCTTGGCATTGGTATAGTTGAAGTTCATACCCATGGCCATTCGGATGTTCAACTCGACCACAAAGTCTACCGTAAGCTCAAACTTGATGATCTTTGCGACGGTCTTTTTCATACTGAAAATCTGTTTGCGGTACAATTCCACCCAGTCGCTGTCCAACTCCAGCATACTGTTGTACAGCTCCTGCAAGCTGAGTTTGGAAGTGTCGATCTCTTCGCTCTCGCCGCCGGTGTCCTTGCCCTCCAAAGCATCCAGTTTCTTTCCCAGTTTGTTCACCAAGTCCTTCACCTTCGTCACGGTGTCCTTTTCGCCCTGAGAAACAACGGTGGCGTCGAGGTTGATGGCGGTGTAGGTATAAACATTCAGACCAGCCTCCAGATACACATCGCTGATCCAGTAGAAAATGAACTTGTGTTTCCAAACAAGCTTGCCGTGGGTGCTCAGATCCAGTTTCAGCTCCTGAATAAAGGTAGGTGTGACGGTGATGACAATGTCGCCGCCGTCCTTCTGGATTTCCTTCGTGACCTCCAGTTGCAGTTCCAGACGCACGCCGGACAGCGGGTTTCCGGACGCATCCGTAAAGTTTTGCAGTTTCTTTGTAATCTGAGCGCTTTTGACCTTCACACTGGTCTTGCCCCCGCCGTTGGCATTTGCCCTCGCCGGTGAGACAGCGCCGGAGCCTCTTGCATCATTCAAGGATAGGGTAGAAATACCGAGAGTGCCCTCCGGGTCGATGTCAATGGAACGCAGGTCGATCTCATCACCTGCCGTCAGGCCGCTCAGATCCATCTCGTCTATCGCCACGGAAATGCGGTCCGCCACAGTCTGGGCAAAGCCGCTTTCTATGGCTTGACGGGCGATCTGCTTCTCCAGTTTTTGGGTGTCAACATCATGCAGCATGGCATCGCCGCTGATGGGGTCAGTGGTGTCCACATCCATGGAGGAGAGCACATCATCTTTAGTGGCATCGGTATAGGTGAGTTGATAATAGTCAGAACCGAGTTCATCCGTGGTATAGTCCACCGCCGTGATGCGGCCGTAACCATCGGATGCTGCGTTTTCGGTTGTATAGCTTTCACCCGTATAGAACGCAAGGAAATCACCCACATCAACGGTGGTGTTTTCGTCCAGATTTTCCACTCCCGATGCAGTGGTAAAGGTCAGTTCCTCCACGGGAACAAGGATGGTGTAGCCGTCGGAAGTGTTCGCTGTTTGATCCTCTTTACACTTTGCCTTCACCGGCAGCACATCGGGAACGAACAGAACATCCTCCACCGCGGCGGACTGATAGGAATAGGTATTGGTTGTCTTGTTGACCCCAGTGATTTTCACATAGGAAACATCGCCGGTGTTGGCATCGGTGGTTCCGACTGCCACACGCTTTTCAGGCTCGGTGCCCTCATAAATGGCCACGGTGTCGCCGACTGCCAAGTCGCCCTTATAAACAAAAGTACCTGTGCTGTCGGAGACAGCATCCATGGCTGTGCCGCCGCTACCAAGAGCAGCGACCGGCATGCTGAGTGCCTTGACCCGTTTGCCGTTCTGGGTGGCATTGCCGATGGCGGTTGCCGGGATGGATTTAACTTCCTCTCTGAGATGCCAGTTCAGCACCGGATCGCCCGCTTCCACGGTGAAGTGGTATTCCCGCACGGAAGGCGCTTCGCCGTTAAAGTACAGACTGTTATCCTCCAGTACCACCTTATAAGTGCCGCCCTCTGCCCATCCGCCTGCGGGCGGCGCAACGGTGTAGGTGCCATTGTTATTGTTCCTGACATTGCCGACAACGAGGATCGTATTGCCGTCCGCGTCCACTTCGCTGGTGGGCTGCTCCGTGCCGATCAGACTGATCTTGCCCGTCAGGTCGCTTTCGGAATCGCTGTTGACGCGGATCGTAAAGTTCGGTCCGACATCCGTCGCTCCGGCGTAAGTCGGTGTTTCCACGCCCTCGATTGCATCGTAGTCCACCATCTTTGCGTAAAGGGACAGATTTTCGCTGAGCGGATCACCGTCGGCAACGGCCTTGTTATAGCTTTCATCATAATACCAGCCGACGAAGGCTTTCCCCGCTACCGAAGGCGTGGGAAGATTGGCAAGGGAAAGTGCAGAAGTTGTCTGTGTAAAGGTAGAAGTCGTTCCATCGGGCAGATACAGCGTGATGGTATGAGCTGTGCTGCCAGAACCGTTTCCACCAGAGCTGCCGCCAGAGGAACTGCTGCCGGAGGAATTGCTGCCGCTATTCGGCTTGCTCTGATCTTCCTTCTGGGGTGTCTCACCCGATTTACGCCCCACGATGCCGGGTGCTGAATACCAAATCTCCACCGCCTCGTCCGCACGCATACACAGCATCGCCATCTGGGCGCGGGTAGCATTGCCTTCGGGGGCAAAGCGTGTGCCGTCACCGTTCAAAAGCCCCTGTTTCCAGAGCTTCAGCACAGCATCCTGTGCGTAGGCGGGGGTACGCTCCAGATCCGCAGGCGTAGTGGTGACATTTGCGCCGGTCGCATAGTCCACTTGGAACGCTTCAAAATACCGCACGAAGAATGCTGCCATCTGTGCCCGGTTGATGAACGCATCGGGAGAGAATTTTCCGTCACCTGTGCCTACTGTGATGCCGTACCTCGCCGCCCACTGCACATAGGGGGCGTAGTACATCGTCTGCGGCACATCAGAAAACGGCGTCTCTCCACTGTGATCATCTGGATTTACACCGGCCATACGCCCAAGCACCGTAACGAACATTCCACGGGTCATGGTGCCGCTGGGACTAAAGGTGGCAGTTGAGGTGCCGTTGAATATGCCGTGGGAATAGACGTACTCCACAGCTTTGGCACACCAGTCCGAGGACTTTACATCCTGAAATGGCATTGTCTGGCTGGGCTGCTCCGCCCTGCCGCCGTTGCCTGCGGCAAGTACCTCCATGGGCAGCATCGTTACCAGCAGGACGATACTCAGCAGTCCGGCCACAAACCGGTTCCATTTTCTCCTCATCCAATACCCCTCCTCATTTTTTAATTGGATGTGCGGAAAGTACGCCTCCCTCTCAGGCGCACGCCTGAGAGGGTTTTGCACGCAAGCCCCTCCACAGCATGATGTTGCACTTTTATTTTACCATTCCCATACCGTGCTGTGTTGTGTTGTTTAGGGGCAAATTCGTGTCGTTTAGGAAAAAGAACCCTTTGCCGCTTGTGCAGATGAACACGCTTTGTTACAATGGCAAACAGGAAAGGAGGCGGTATCATGGAGCCTCAGCACAGAAAAATCTGGCCCGCAGCCACTCTGTTGATCCTTGCTGCCGCTGCAGCGGTCTTCTGCCTGTTCCGCCTGTCTCAGCCAGACAGGATGCAGACATCGCTTCTTTTAAACTGCACACAGACGAACCGGAACGGTTGGACCTTTGAGACAGAAAGCGGTCCGGTGGAACCTGTATTTGGCTTAGGCGGCTATCTGGATGGTATTCCGGTGGACGGAGACAGCCCGGTGGCGGCGGAGCGGGTCATGGAGGAACCTGGTCAACGGGATCTGCTGCAATTTTTTGGCTTTGGTGCGGGGATACAGGTGTTTCTGGATGGTGAACTGCTCTACACTGACTTTCCGAACGAAGAAAACCGTGCGGATGCCTTTTTGGAAGATGTGGATTTCAGCAGCATTTCCTATGACGATCTGCGCATCCCGCTTCCTATAGACTGCGCCGGGAAGACGCTGCGGATCGTCACCTACGGCACAGCCCTCAACGGTTTACTTTACCCTGCTTTCCCATCTCTGGTCAGTCGCTTTTCCGACTCTGTGACCGCTGTTTCCAGCATTGTCTGGCCCATGGCGGCCATCACAGCACAGGTCATACTGGCGCTTTTCCTGCTGCTGGTTTTCCTTTTCAGCGCCCAGACGGGGCCGTATCTGTGGAAACTGCTGCCGCTGAGCGGCTATTTTCTACTGGCGGCGGTGCCTGTGACATGCGGCTCATTCTTCGCACTTTCTGCCGGATTGGATACAACGGGCAGCCTGACCGCCTGGCTCTGTCTCATTTATATTGACCTGCTGTTCTGCTTTCTGGCTATTTCCCTGCATGGTTGGAAGCGCCGGATATTGTTGATCGGAGCGGCGGCGCACATTTTGTGCTCGGCCCTGCGGTGCTTTACGTCGGTCACTCTGTTTTCCGGCAGGCTGGTGGACTGGCTTGGCTTTGGTCTGTTCCTGCTGACGGTTCTTTTGATGCTGCTCTCTCATGAACGGATGCTCCGTCGGACAAGCCTCTGCCTCTGCTGCGTCGCAGGCGCGCTGTTTGCCGCATGGTGCGTCAGCCGGTTCGTGGGCGTGGAATATCTCTATCCACTGAGCAATCCCATCACCTCCCTGCTCTACGGCAGCCCCACGGCTCTATATACCCTGCTGTGTACTGTGGCAGGCCTTCTCTGCGCGGCACAGGTGGTGGCGGAGTTCATCCGCACCGCCTTCTCCCGCCAGCGGCAGATGATAGCCCTGCAAAGCCGCAGCCAACAGGCACAGGAGCAATACAAGCAAGCCCAAGAATCCCTTCGGAATGTATCGGCCTTCCGCCACGAGTGGAAAAACCACATCTCCGTGCTGTCGCTCTTGCAGCGCAAGGGGGATACCGAAGGTTTGACGGAATATCTTGCGCAGTTGGATGACCAGTTGGAGCAGCTTTCACCCCTCCATTATACGGCGAACTTCATTGTCAACACCGTTTTGCAGCGCTATGTAGCCAAGGCGAAAGAGATTGGCGCTGCCTTCCATGCAACGGCTCCGTTGCCTGCCGAGCTGTCTATTGATGAGGATGACTTGTGCAGCTTTCTCTTCAACCTGCTGGACAATGCCGCGGAGGGCGCAGCCGGAACACCATCGGGCAAGCCGCGGGAAATTCGTTGTTCCTTGCAAATTCGCCAAGGCTACCTTGCCATCCGCTGCGAGAACACATTCAGCGGTGTGGTTGCCCTCGACGAGGAGAACAATTTGCTGACCACAAAGACTGCATCTGCCGACCACGGCTACGGACTAATTCAAATGCGCAGGATTGCTGCCAAATACGGCAGCACCCTTTCCGTCAGCTACAATGCGGAGCGTTTCACAGTCATGACCGCCCTCAAGCTGCCTTAAAACAAAAAAACGGACGCATGGGGAGACTTCCCATACGTCCGTTTTTTCATCGCTCATTCAGATATCGCACAAACTGTTCCCTGAATCGTTCGGCATACTTCCGCCCGATGGGCAGTTTCAAATGTTCAAGGGAAACAGTGCGGCTGCTGACTTCCCGCACACACGCCAGATTCACAAGAAAGCTGTTGTGGCAGCGGCAGAACTGCTCTGCCGGTAGATTTCCCTCGATTTCGGTCAGGCTCAGAGGGTAAAACTGCTCCCCGCTTTCCATATGAAACAGGCTCCCGTGGTCGCGGCTCTCCACATAGCGAATGTCTTCCAGCGGCAGCACCGCCATGCGCCCGCCCACCTTAATGGAAAAGGTTTTCGGTCGGTGATGGAGCCGCAGGTCGGTTTCAATGGCTCGTTTCAGTTCCGCTTTCGATACCGGCTTGAACAGATACTGAATCGGTCGGACCTCGTAGCCGTCTTTCAGATACTCCGAACTACCTGTGAGGAACAGAATACTGGTACGGTCATCTGTCATGCGCAGCTTTTTCGCAAGCTCCATGCCGCTCTCGCCGTCCATGAGAATGTCCAGGCAAAGCAGGTCAAACCGGTCGCCGGTCAGCAGCTGCGTTTCCAGTTCCTCTGCCGAGGAAAATGCAGCGATATGATGTTCGATTTCCAGGTCGGTGAGGACTTCGCCGCACAGTGCCGCCGCTTCCTCCCTCGTATCCTTTTGATCTTCGCAGACCGCCACTGTATACATCGCTCATCACCTCCCGGAGATCAGATAGATTTTAGCACAGATTTTATTTTTTTACAACAAAGCCGTTTGTTCGGACATTTCAAGCATCGACGGATCAGCGCGCAAGCGACATGGAGTAACGGCGACTGATTCAGTTAAGGAAATGATTGTCCTGGTCATGTTATGCCGCTAAGAAAACTATCTGGATGTGTAATGACTGAACACCGCTTTGTGTTGCTCAAAGTACCATATTTTCTTTTTCCATCGGCTCATTATGCCGTTGGAAAATTTTTTTGAAAATTTTTGCCGAAACTTTGCCAAAACCGCACCTTCCATTCGGGATAGAAGCGAAAGGGGAAGAAAGCCGACCTCTCGGTGCATGAGAGGAGGTGAACGACTCTTGGAGCTGACACCATCCCAAAAGAAAACCGTTAGACATCAGTTCGACAGCTTTTGCAGGAAGGTTCTGCGCGAAGAAGCCCGCGATTATGAGCGTCATATCGCGTGGCGTTCCAACCATGAGGTATCCCTTTCGGAGCTGTCAGAGGAGCAGGAGCGCCAAATGTATGTGCTGGACGAGTATCCGTCCGAGCAGACGCATTTTCATGTGCAGGGCTATGATGTGGCAATCGAAAACGAAAATCTCGCCAACGCCCTGACGGTGCTGCCGGATGATAAGCGTGACATTGTTCTGCTTGCGTATTTCCTTGATATGAACGATCAGGAAATTGCGGACAAGCTGGACATGGTACGCCGTACCGTGCAATACAAGCGCGCTCAGTCCCTCAAGGAATTGAAAAAAGAAATGGAGGTTACTGAAGATGGCGCGCAATCTGAGTAATGCCGCTGCATCTCTGCTGCCTTACTCGACCATCGAAGCGGCAGCGTCCGGCAATGTGGACGCGATCAATGCTGTGCTGAAGCACTATGAGCGTTATATTGCGGCTCTGGCAACCAGAACCCTGTATGACGAAAACGGTGTTCCGCACCTTTGCCTCGATGAAGAAAAGGTATGCAGGATGCGAACCAAGCTGATTACCAAGATTCTTGACTTCAAGGTAAACAAAACAGCCTAAAACCCATAGCAGCCCGTGCAGGAGCGTGTCCCCCTTTCCACGCTTCTGCAACGGGCCATTCGTGCATCCGCGAGGAAAGGTTCTTATCACCCGATAGGAGCCTTTCCCGGCTGATCCACAGCCAAATATCACACGCGCCTGAAAGCGCGGATCTGCTGTACCTTGAAAATTTCATAGGCAACCGGATAACGAACCTGAACGGAGCAAAGCCCAGCAAATGGCGCGCCATGATCCGCACGGAAAGGAGGATTTGGGCGAGCGATTCAGCCAGTTTGCATCTGTGTGTGGCATCACAGATGGCCATGACCTCCGTTCAGCTAACGATACTCCCGCGTTGAACGCCCTCAAAGCATTGCGCGGCGCACCCATCAGCATGGGCCGGGGTTAGACTCCCGTGGGCGGCTGCCAGCCGCCGTCCGTTCTTGCCATCATTTATAGCGAGATAATAACAACCTATAATTTTTACTATTTTGGGAGGTATCCCCATGACAGATAAAATCGGCTTAACGATTGAAGAAGCCGCAGACTATACAGGCATTGGCAGAAACACCATGCGGAAGCTCGTGGAATGGGAGAAGATTCCCGTACTGCGGATCGGGCGCAGATACATCATCCGCATAGATGTCATTCATAAGTTCATGGAAGCCAACCAGGGTGCAGATCTTCTGGTGCGGGAACAGGTCCGTGCGGTCAGATGAAGGACAGGACAGTGCGGAGCTTTTTATTTGCCGGTTCATGTGAGGTCTGCTATAATAGCAGACAACACATCATAACAGCTCCGTTTGCCGCTATGAGAGGAGAAGCACTATGGCAAAAGGTTCTGTAAGAAAAAAGGGAAAGAAGTGGTACTATCGGTTCTATGTAGAGGATGCCAGCGGCAACAGCGTCCAGAGGGAGTTTCCCGGCTCCGAGAGCAAGAGCGAAACGGAAGCCATGCTCCGCAAGGCCATGGCGGATTATGAGGAAAAGCAATTCGTAGCAAAATCCGAAAATCTGACCCTTGCAGGGCTGCTGGACAAGTGGATTGAGGAGGAACTGAAGCCCGGTTCTCTGAGCAACGGCACGGTGGCCGCCTACATCGACACAGCCAGACGCATCAAGAAGCACCCCATCGCCGACCGCAAACTGAAGAAGATCACACCGGATCATCTGCAAAGCTATCTGGACCTGCTGAGCCTTGGCGGTGAATGGCCGGATGGCACGGTAAGGAAAGCGCTGAGCAGCGGCTCCATGCGGCAATACTCCGCTGTGCTGCAAGGTGCGTTCCGCTTCGCGGTGTTCCCGAAGCAGTACCTCTCCTTCAATCCCATGCAGTATATCGTGTACCGCAAGAGGACGGAGGATTATGACCTGTTTTCGGAGGACGGAACGGATGAGGATGTTCCAATTATCCCGACGATCTCCTACGAACAGTTTCTTGAATTGAATGAGATGCTGTTCAAAAAGAAAAACCCCGCCCTTCTGCCTATCCAGATCGCGTACTACACCGGACTTCGCATTGGCGAGGCTTGCAGCCTGACCTGGCAGGACATTGACCTAAAGGAGCAGCGGCTGACGGTGAGACGCAGCATCCACTACAACTCGGTGCGGCACAGGACGGAGATTGGCACCACGAAGCGCAAAAAGATCCGCTCAGTGGATTTCTGCAACACACTGGCGGAGATTTTGAAAGAGGCAAAGAAAACGCAGATGCTTGACCGTCTTGCCTGTGGACCGCTATACAGCCAGAATTACTACTTGACCATTGAAGAAAAGAACCGCACCTACTATGAGGTTTACAGCCTGCCGGTTTCGGAGCATCCTCCAGAGGGTTATCAGGCGATCAGCCTTGTCTGTGTGCGGCAGGATGGCAGGTATGAGTCTCCGGCAACGGTTTCCAATGTGTGTCAGGTAGCAAAGAAAAGAGTGGACGGCATGGAGAGCTTTCATTTCCATCAGCTTCGCCACACCTTCACCAGCAATCTGCTGTCCTACGGCGCAGCGCCGAAGGACGTGCAGGAGCTTCTTGGTCATTCGGATGTGACGACCACAATGAATATTTACGCACACGCCAGTAAGGAAGCCAAGCGAAACGCCGCAAAACTGCTGGACAAGGTGCAATAAGACTTTCCCTTGTTCTTTCCTGACAAGGGGAAAAACAAGGGAAATTGAGAGCAGAGAAATATCCAGACGCCTTGAAAAGCAAGAAATTTCAGCACTTTTGAGAAAAATGATTTACAAATTCCGATTTGTTGAGCCGAGTATACCATATTTCTCAACGAAAGAACATTCTTATATACGAAAACCTGACCGTTTTACTGCGTACAGAACCCCGATCTGCAAAAAGCCCCATGCGCGACACCTTGACGGTGCAAACATGGGACTTGAAGTTTCCTTGGCTTATTCGGGTACTCGTAACCGATCCTGGCAGGCGGCTGCCGTGTCATCTCTCGAAAGCTGTTTTACGAACGCCCGGCTTAGGGAGAACCGCTTTTTTATTTTACCGCGCTGAGCAATTT